>Ga0224507_10000141_pt1 | contig 27004 bp, 25 predicted proteins | sample SF_Jan12_sed_USG_3_FD_170159 | JGI IMG/M metagenome (GOLD analysis project Ga0224507, IMG submission 170159) | Sediment microbial communities from San Francisco Bay, California, United States - SF_Jan12_sed_USGS_13 | ecosystem: Environmental > Aquatic > Marine > Sediment | place: USA... | reverse complement strand
GATGGTGCCGTTCTATATCTATTATTCGATGTTCGGTTTCCAGCGCATTGGCGACTTTATCTGGGCGGGCGGCGATATGCAGTCGCGCGGCTTTTTGATCGGCGCTACGGCAGGGCGCACGACGCTGGCCGGCGAGGGCCTGCAGCACCAGGATGGCCACAGTCTCGTCAACGCGTCGACGGTGCCTAACTGCGTTTCCTATGATCCGACCTATGCCTATGAGCTGGCAGTCATCATTCAGGATGGTCTGCGGCGCATGATTGGCGAGCAGGAAAACGTCTTCTACTACATCACCTGCATGAATGAGAACTACGTGCACCCGCCCATGCCGAAGGGCGTCGAGGAGGGCATTCTCAAGGGCATGTACCTGCTCCAGGTCGGTGGCCAGGGCAAGATTCGAGCGCAGCTCATGGGCTCCGGTACGATCCTGCGTGAGGTCCTCGGTGCTGCCGAGCTACTGATCAAAGACTTCGGTATTCCGACGGATGTTTGGTCAGTGACGAGTTTCAACGAGCTGCGTCGCGACGGTCTCGAAGTCGAGCGGTGGAACCAGCTGCACCCGGAGGCTGAACCACGCCAAAGCTATGTCGCGCAGTGCCTCGCTGGCCGGCCCGGACCGTACATCGCGGCGACGGATTACATGAAGATCGTACCCGATCAAATTCAGCGCTGGGTGCCGGGCAGTTTCATTTCCCTCGGGACGGACGGGTATGGACGCAGCGACGCGCGGGCTGCGCTCAGACGGCACTTCGAGGTCGACAAACGCTTCATCGCAGTTGCGGCCCTGAAAGCGCTTGCTGACGATGGCGTGCTTGATCAGAAAACGGTGTCGCAGGCCATCGAGAAGTACGGCATCGATCCGGATCGTCCCGATCCGGTGACACTCTAGGCGACACCGGCGTGGCAACCACGATCGACATCGTTGTTCCGGATCTCGGCGATTTCGAGGACGTTGAAGTTATCGAGATTCTCGTCGCGCCCGGTGACACGGTTGCGCGAGAAGATGGGCTTATCACGCTGGAAACCGACAAAGCTGCGATGGATGTGCCGTCGCCCGAGAACGGTGTTGTCGAAGAATTGAGCGTTTCGGTTGGCGACAAGGTGTCGGCAGGCAGTGTTATTGGCAAGCTCAAGGTCGAAGTCAGCGACACCGTTGTCATAGCACCGGCCCTCAAACATGCGCCGACAGGCGATACGACCGTGCTTGCGACACCGGCAAAACCGGCTGGCGAGTCGCAGAGGTCGGGCGGCGTGCAAACGCTGGTTGTGCCCGATCTTGGCGATTTCGAAAACGTCGAAGTGATCGAGGTGCACATCAGCAAAGGCGACCAGGTCAACGTCGAGGATTCGCTCGTCACCCTCGAGACCGACAAAGCGGCGATGGACGTGCCCGCGATTGTCGGCGGACGTATCGAGTCGGTGCTGGTCAGAGTCGGTGACAAAGTCTCCAAAGGAGCATCGCTCGCGATCATCGAAGCGATCGTCGGCTCTGCGGAGGCGCCGGGGGAAAAACCGGCACCGCCTGCGGATGCAACTCAGTCGATCGCCACACCACCGTCACCGAGACAGGATGCAGTTGTGCAGCAGGCCGCGGCCGGCACGCCGCGCGAATTGCCCGCGATCCATGAGGCTGGCTTTTCTCGCGCGCATGCGAGCCCGTCAGTCAGGAAGCTCGCGCGCGAGCTCGGCGTGGATCTTGGGCAGGTCAAAGGCAGCGGCGCCAAGAGCCGGATTCTGCATGACGATGTCAAAGCGTTCGTTAAAGCAATTCTGACCGGGCAGGCGGCAGGTCCGGCCGGCGCGGGACTGCCGAAGACACCCAGCGTCGACTTCTCGAAATTCGGTGAGATTGAGCTGCAGCCGCTGACGCGAATCCAAAAGATCTCCGGCCCGCGTCTGCAGGCCAGCTGGATAAATCTGCCGCATGTAACGCAGCATGATCTTGCTGACATCACGGATCTTGAGGCAAAGCGTCAGGAGCTCAAAGGACCCGCCAAAGAGCGCGGCATATCGCTGACGCCACTGGCCTTCATCATGAAAGCCGTTGTCGCTGCGTTGCAGGAGTTTCCGAAGGTCAACGCGTCACTTGCGGATGATGGCGACAGTCTGGTATTCAAAAAGTACATTCACATGGGATTTGCCGCGGATACCGACCAGGGACTCATGGTGCCGGTCATTCACGATGCAGATCAGAAGGACGTATACGAGCTCGCGAGCGAGCTCGGTGAGCTCTCGGCCGCGGCGCGAGAGGGCAAACTGAAAGCGCGTCAATTGCAAGGCGCGTCATTCACGATATCGAGTCTTGGCGGCATCGGTGGTACGGCGTTCACCCCGATCGTCAACGCGCCGGAAGTGGCCATCCTTGGCGTCTCCCGATCGTCGATGCAGCCTGTCTGGAATGGCACCGGATTCGAGCCACGCCTGATGTTGCCGCTGTCCTTATCTTACGATCACCGGGTCATTGATGGTGCGGCGGCGGTACGCTTTACGACTTTCCTCGGTCAGAAGCTGGCCGACGTGGACGCGTTAATGCAGGCGACCCTGTAGTGGCGGAACGCGTCAAACTGACGGTCCCGGATCTCGGCGAATTCTCGAATGTAGAAGTCATCGAAATACTCGTGTCGCCTGGCGACATCGTTGCGGTTGAAGATGGTCTGGTTACGCTGGAGACGGACAAGGCCGCGATGGATGTGCCCGCAAGCCAGGCCGGCAAAATCGTCTCGGTCGAGGTTGGTCTTGGCGACAAGGTTTCGACGGGCGATGTGGTCGTGACGATCGAGGTCGAAAAGGCGCAGCTGAACGAAGTTGCGGAGACCTTCGATCCTGTTCAAACCCACACGATGTCAGCAGCGGAAATTGCTGCCGCGACCGGTACGGTGCCGATAAGTGACGCGATGCACTCGGCCCAACTGGTTGTCATCGGTGCAGGACCGGGTGGCTACACTGCCGCGTTTCGCGCTGCGGATCTTGGCATGGACGTCATATTGATCGAGCGCTGGGAAACGCTGGGCGGTGTCTGCCTTAACGTTGGATGTATTCCGTCCAAAGCCCTGTTACACGCGGCGAAGGTCATCGATGATGCGGCGGCTATGGCCGAGCACGGTGTGACTTTTGGCGCGCCGAAAGTTGACGCCCTCAAACTGCGCAGCTGGAAGAACGAGGTTGTCGGCAAACTCACTGGCGGTCTGGCGCAGCTGGCCAAGCAACGCAATGTTCGCGTGCTGCAGGGCACCGCGAAGTTCGAGTCCGCAAACAGACTGGTGCTCGACAACGGCGAAACAATAGCCTTCGAGAAGTGCATTATTGCGGCCGGCTCCGAGAGCATCATGCTGCCGGGGCTGCCGGACGACCCGCGCATTATCGATTCGACGGGGGCACTGGAACTCGACCCGCTGCCCAAACGCATGCTCGTGGTTGGCGGAGGCATCATTGGCCTCGAGATGGCCTGCGTGTACAGCGCACTCGGCACCGAGGTTAGCGTCGTCGAGCTAATGGACTCGCTGATGCCGGGAACGGACAAGGACCTCTTGCGGCCGTTCCTCAAAGTCGTCAAATCGCGCTACGAAGCCATCATGACGTCAACCAGGGTCACGGGTATGCGGACGACAATTCCTGGTATCGAAGTGTCATTCGAAGGCGGGGACGCCCCGGAGATCGGTGTCTATGATCGCGTGCTGGTTGCCGTAGGCCGACGCGCGAATGGCGATCAGCTCGATGCCGACAAAGCGGGCGTCGTAGTCAACGAGCGCGGTGTCATCGATGTTGATAAGCAGATGCGCACGAACGTGCCGCACATTTTCGCGATTGGTGATCTTGTACCGGGACCGATGCTTGCCCACAAAGCGACACATGAAGCCAAAGTCGCGGCCGAGGCGGCGGCCGGCGAGAAGAGCTACTTCGATGCACGTACCATTCCTTCCGTTGCCTATACCGATCCCGAGATCGCGTGGGTTGGTTTGACGGAGACTGAAGCGCAGGAGCAGGGCGTCGATTACGACAAGACGCAGATTCCGTGGGCGGCAAGCGGCCGCGCGCTGGCGCTGGGACGAGCCGAGGGTTTTACAAAGCTCCTCTGGGACAAGCAAACCAACCGAGTTCTGGGCGGTGCGATCGTCGGTCCCAATGCCGGTGACCTGATCGCTGAAATCGGTCTGGCTATCGAGATGGGTGCGGATGCTGCAGACATCGGGATGACCGTTCATCCACACCCGACGCTGTCCGAAACGGTCGCATTCGCGGCCGAGGCCTACGAGGGCACGCTCACCGATCTGTACCTGCCGAAAAAACGCGTTTAGCGTTGCCAAAGCGTGAACTGGCGTGTGGCGAAATTACCTCGTCCCGGCGACGATACTCAGGTACGGATCACGCGGCGGCTTTGATCATGCGAAAAACAGCACAGCTAATCATTCTGACAATCGGCGCGATGCTGACGCCGTGTGCGTGGGCGCAGCCTGATCGCGAGTCGCTGATCGAAGCGTGGGAAACCCACGTTGCGACCCTGCCGGGTACCACCGAATTCGAGGCCCTTGGCGACGGCACCTATCGACTTCAGGACACAGACCTGCCGTATGACGGCGAACTGAAACTGGTCGGCGCGCTGGTCAGAGCGGCCGAATCGCCCGGATTCGACACCGGGTTCACGCACTTCGGCATGGTCGACATCGAACTGACGGATCTCCCGCAAGAGCGTCTTTCGTCCCAGAGCTATTACTATTGGCTCGCCGACCGACAAACGCTGCATTATTCGGAGACGGAACAACGCTGGATGGGTCCTGTCGCGTACCAGTCGGCGATTACGCAACAGTACTCGCCGGACAGGTCATTCCGGGGATTGAATTTCATGCTGAACTACGGCATCTGGGTGTTCCTGATCGCCCTGATCATTTTTGTGTTTGTCGGGGTCAGCCGCCAGGCCAAAAAGGCGCGCTCGCTGATGGACCAGACAGAGGATATAAACCGGCGCGCGAGCGAGAATCTGGACAGGAGTGAGCAAATGCGGGATGAAGTGATGGCCGTCACGCGCGAGATGCGCGATCTGCAACTGGAAAACAACGAACTCCTGAAAAAGATACTGGATGCGATGACGAGCTGATCTCCGCCTGTCTCAGAACGCCTTGCCGAGCGCACGCGCGAAATCGGCGTCAGTCAACTCGCGAAAGGCGTAACGGTACCCGAAATAGACGGCGATAGCGTAGAACACAATATCCATTGGATCGAAGGTTGCCGTCATGATTTCAATCGCGACATCGAGGTTCATCTGTGCGAGCAGCTCGACGTACGGGACGCCCTCAGCATCTGCAACAAAATATGCGACGGTAAGCAAATTGCCGAGCGCGCAGCCGATCAGCGACAAGACCCCGGCAACGACACCGAAGATCTGATCGATTCCTTTACCGACGTGGCGAATCGCGAAGCCGACAGCAAATCCGATTCCGATTGCCAGCCACCCGATCTGATAGCCTGTCGCAACGGTTACCGCCGCCCACATGCTCGCGCCCACCACGGCTGCGACCAGTCCTGCCAGTGTTGCCATGACAAGATTTTGCTCGGCGCGCAGTTGGTCCAAAGCCATCTGGACCTCCGGCTCGGACAGGTTCGCCGGTTGACGCTGAATTGTCTGTTCAGTCGATTCGCGTGTCTTCATGCTGGATCCTCAAGATTGATCGGGCGATGACGTGTCCACAGGCTCAATTAAGTTCGCCGAACGTGCATCTGTGTTTCTTGCACAGTAGCAGAATTTCGATACTACCTGTGTGAAGTACGTATTGTTGCATCGATCGCGGCGGTCGAATCTACAAGCGGCAGAAAGGAGGATCGAGCGTGCAAGACTTTCCCCACCATTATGTTGTTGTGGCGGCGGCGCAGTCGGATAGCAACGTGCAGCTGGCGAGTCCGGGACTCGATAACATCGAGTCGGCCGGACCGGCAGAATTCGGCGGCCCCGGTGATTTGTGGTCCCCGGAGACACTATTGGTCGCGTCTGTAGCGGATTGCTTCATCTTGTCGTTCAAGGCTATTGCAAGAGCTTCGAAACTGGAATGGAAAGCGCTGAGTTGCGATGTCGTTGGCGAACTGAATAGCGTCGCGCGGGTCACGCGGTTCACCAGGTTTAATATTCGCGCGGTACTCGAGGTGCCGGTTGACACGAATGCAGACAAAGCAAGACGCGTGCTGGACAAGGCTGAACAGAGCTGCCTGATAACCAATTCGATGATCGCGGCTTCGCGCCTCGAGGCCGAGGTGCGTGTTACGGAAGCGGCGGCCTGATACGGGGTCGCCAGGCCGAATCCATCCGGGGACTACGGCATTATCTAAAGCGCTTCGCGAGTATGTGATCGAGACTTAGCTTGCCAGCGCCCATAAAGATCAGCGGGATCAGCATCGCGATGAACAGCAGCGGAATGCGGTAGTTGCCAAAACCATTGTTTGAAACCGCATAGCCCTTCCACAGCTCAGCAAGGCTCGAGTAGTCATCGGGCCAGTGCACGCCGAGGATCGCAACCCAGGTGACGACGACAAGGCTGACCGCCCAGAAGCGGGTGAACAGGCCGAGGGCAAGTGCAAATCCGCCGAGAATCTCGACCCAGGTCACCATGAACCAGTTAAAGCTCGCCGGGAACAGACTAATCGGAAACGGGAAGTTCTCAAGTGAATTCGCGAACCAGTTCGGCACGTCACCCCAGAGCGTCTCGGAAGCATTGAATTTCTTCAGCCCTGCACTGCCGAACTCATACGCCATTAGCAGACGAATCGGCAGCAGTGCGATCCAGTCGCCTGTGGGTTCGAGAACATTGACGACGCGTTTCCAGTAGGCGTGCAGCTTGTTCATTTAGTCACTCCTCAAGCTGGCGTCCGTGTGCCAGTCAGAATTTCAAGTTGTCTCATTTCCTCGAGTGCGGCTGCGCCATGTTGAATTAGCGCGTCAACATCCGGATATTTCGTTTGCGCCGCGAGCGCGCGGAGCAAACCCTCGCCCGAAGCTTGCGAATCGTTCTGCCCGATCAATTCAAGCAGTGCTGCAGTGATCGGATTCAGCTCAAGAAACCCGACCTTGTCGTTATTGCCCCGATACACGGCAAGGAATACAGGCTGTTCGGCTGGTTCTGCGGGTATGTAGTCGCTGGAAATCCGATGCACCGGGTATTGATACGCGTAGACCCAGGTGAGATCAGACTTGACCGGGACGTTCATGAGCAAGTCACCATCCGGATCGACTCCGGTCAGGTCATTGCGTTCCTCGGAGATCGAAAGCGCAAGCTCGATGTATTCGTAATGAGCAAGCTCTATCAGGAACGGGAAGTCGTCTTGCTGCAGTTCGTATTCGTTCTCCAGAAAAGCGAGGAACTCCTCCGGTAGCTGCAGAAAATAAGGTGTTTTTGCGCGATGTAGCTGCATGAACTGGCGAATCAGGCCGCACCATTTCGTTTCGGGCAAAAGTTTCTTCAAGACGGGGAACATATTCGACAATAAATTGCGCAGATTATTGAAAAACAAGTGGCGATAGATCGCCATGCGGCGGTCCTCGACACCCTCAGGTGCCACGACATGTTCCGGATCACGAATATGTGCAGCGAACGCATATTGTCTTTTCTGGAACTCCGGAAGCTCAGCCACTGGCGGCCTCCTTTTGCGCGGCCTCAGCTTGAAGCCGCCGTATGTGAGTCACCTCATCCAGTAATTCCTGAATTGGCGGGAAGTTGAAATCCCGTTCCAGCAATGTCGGTACGGGGCCAAAATGTGCGTAAGCATCGGCCAGAAGCTGCCAGGCCTGATCGTCTACCGGACTGGCGTGCGTATCGATGCGCAGGTCCTCTGCCTCGACGTAATGTCCGGCCAGGTGAAAATAACGCAGCCGGTCGGCTGGCATCTTGCGCATGAAATCGTGTGCATCGTACTTGTGATTGATACTGTTGACGACAATATTGTTGATGTCGAGCATCAGGTCGCAATCGGCCTCTTCGAGAACGGCGAGTGTGAAGTCCGCTTCGTTCATTGACGTATCGGTCGGCGTGTAATAAGACACGTTCTCGAGCGCGATGCGTTGTTCCAGTATGTCTTGAACTTGCCGCACTCTGGCAGCGACATACTTGACCGCGTCTTCTGTAAACGGAATCGGCATCAGGTCGTAAAGATGTCCGTCATCTCCGCAGTAACTCAGATGTTCCGAGTACATACGGATCTTGTGCTCGGCAATGAAATCCTTGATATCGCGAACCAGTTGCTCGTCGAGCGGAGCGGGGGAGCCTATGGAGAGCGACAATCCGTGTATCAGGAACGGATAGCGCTCGGTGAACCAGCGCAGTTTTTTGCCGAGTGCGCCGCCGACGTGAATCCAGTTCTCCGGCGCGATTTCCATGAAATCGATCGCGCCGGCCGGCACGTCCCTCAGCTTGTCCGCCAAAGGCCGCCTGAAACCCAGGCCGGCGCCGGACACGGGGTATTGTCGGCTGTTCTGGCTCAAAGATTCTTACTCATGTCAAAGCCCGCTCTTATGTTGGGATAACGATGCGCGCATTGGCGCCATCCGAGGCGCCTGTAGTGGACTAGACCACGTCACGGACAGAATTATTACACTGCCGGGCTAATAGACACAGACTAAAGGCGGCGCAAACGCTCGATATATTGCGCCTCGTCGGGTGGATGATTCTGCTTTTGCGCCTCCCACAGTGTCTCCGCCAGGCAGTCGATCATGGCATGCTCGGCCCGGTGCGCGTCGCCAGACTTTTGAGCGAGGTTCCTGAATATCGTTGCGATGCCATCAGGCCGGTTCGTCGCGACCTGCTCTCGAATGCCGAGATGCATGCCCATGTGCAGGAATGGGTTTGTCTTGCCGCCTTCGACCCCGAAGTCCTGGTCAAGGTCACCCGTAATGGCGCCGTGATACTCGGGATGCTCGGCGATGACCGCGGCGATCTGCGCCTCGAGTGGCGATAAAGCGAGATCGTCGCAATGTTTCTGCCAGGCATCAGCATACATCTTGCGCATCTCGTTGCGGTTCTGGCCGAAAATCATCCCAAATCCTTGTGGCGGTACTCACACAAATCGATGATCGGGCACTCGCGGCACATCGGCTTGCGCGCCTTGCAAATGTACCGTCCGTGCAGGATCAGCCAGTGATGCGCGTCTTTCTTGAATTCGTCGGGCGTCAGGCGTAGCAGACGTTTCTCGACTTCGAGGGGCGTCCTCCCCTGGGCAATACCGGTGCGGTTCGAAACGCGAAATATATGCGTGTCGACTGCGATCGTCGGTATGCCGAATGCTGTATTCAATATGACATTTGCCGTTTTGCGGCCGACACCCGGAAGTTTCTCGAGATCTTCACGCGTTTGCGGTACCTCGCCATCGTGCTCGTCAATTAGTATTCGACAGGTCTTGATTATGTTCTCGGCCTTGTTGTTGAAAAGGCCGATAGTCTGAATATAGGGTTTGAGCCCCGCAACACCGAGGTTCAAGACTTTCTCGGGCGTGTTTGCCACCGGGAAAAGTTTGTCAGTTGCCTTGTTGACACCAATGTCAGTCGCCTGAGCCGAAAGTATTACGGCGACGAGCAATTCGAACGGGCTTTTGTAGCGAAGTTCGGTTTCAGGGTTCGGGTCGAGTTCCCGCAATCTGGCGAAGATGGCTGCGCGCTTTTCCCTGTTCATTGGTGAGGTCTTCGTAGGCCGCGTGACGCAAACGCACCGCGGGAATTGCGCCGTCTCTGATCCATGTAATTTTTGAGGACGACTGCGAGCGCAAGGCTGAAGAAAGCGCCGGGCGGCAAGATCGCGAGCAGTAGCCCGCTGTCTGCAAACGAGAAGCCGTTGAATGGCTCGCCACCTGTAATCAGATCGAGCCGTGACAGTATCGATGCTTGTCCAACAAATTCGCGGAATGCGCCAATGGCCATTAGCAACATCGCAAAGCCGGCACCCATGCCGATGCCGTCGGCGATACTCACTCCGATTGTATTGCGTGACGCAAAGACCTCGGCGCGAGCGACGATCGCGCAATTTGTCACGATAAGCGGAATAAATATGCCAAGGGAGCGATCCAGCATGGGAAACCAGGCTTTGAAGATCAACTCGATACAGGTAACGAGGCTGGCGATGATCAATACGTAAATAGGAATACGAATTTCCGGCTTGATCCAGCGTCGAGTGGCGGATACCAGCGCGTTCGACATGGCCAGAACGAGCAGGGTGGCGATGCCAAGCCCAAACCCGTTGACGAGTGTCGTCGTTACGGCGAGCAGCGGACACAATCCGAGCAATTGCACGAGACCGGGGTTGTCTTTCCACAATCCCGTCTGCAGCTGTTGCAAAAATCCGCCCGAAGTCACTCTTCTGCCTCTGTAGCCGCCGCCTGGAAGATGGCGTCCCGATTAGCGTCAAAATACACGAGCGTATCGCGAATCGCCTTTATTACAGCGCGTGGAGTAATCGAAGCACCGGTAAGTTGATCAAATTCTCCGCCGTCGCCCTTAAGGGCCCAACCCAGGAGCTGCGGGTCGCCCATCGAGCGTCCGTCGAATTGGTAGACCCAATCGGATCGAGCTGACACGATCTTGTCGCCGAGGCCCGGCGTCTCGCGGTGCTGCAAGATGCGCACCCCCGTAACCGAACCTGAAGCCTCGACTCCGAGCACAATTCGTATCGGTCCGGCAAACCCGTCTCGAGCCGTGACGACGAACAACGCAGCGGCAGGTTCACCTTCGGCGAATACTCTGTATATGATGGCTGGATCATTTCCCGGCAGGCCATGCGGCGGCTGCAGCACGAGGCGGGACTCACTCACGCCGCTGTCGTAAAAGATGCCGGTGAGAGCCGGCTGCAGGCTCTGCTCGAGCAGCGCTTTTTCGTTGGCCGCTATCCGATCTTTGGTCAACTGATAAGTTGCGGCGACAAGTGACGTGCATACTGCCGCGATCATCCCAAGCGTCATGCCCGTCTTGACGATGCTGCGATCGCTCACGGTCTATCACCGCGCCGTGGATGTCCGACGATATGCGGTCGTGTAAGGTAATCTATCGCCGGGGTTGCCATGTTCATGAGTATTACGGCGAAGGCAACACCGTCGGCGTAGGAGCCCCACTTTCGAATTACGAAGATCAGGAATCCAATGCCAAAACCGTAGACAAAACGGCCTCTTGGGCTCGTGGCGGCCGACACCGGGTCTGTCGCAATGAAGAACGCGCACAAGATCGTTGCCCCGGAGAACAAATGGAATCCCGGGCTTGCGTTGCTTCCGGGAGCGATGATGTACATCAGGCCGGCCGGAATCAACAGACCAGCGAACACGCCCGTCGGAATCTGCCAGCGAATTATTTTTTTGACGAGCAGCCAAAAGCCGCCGATCGCAAAAAAGTTACCAATCCATTCCCAGCCGCGCCCGCCGAAGTCACCCATCATCGGATTTGTTCGAATCTCGGCATAAGTGCGCATGCCACGAAGCCCCGATTGCATCGCGTCAAGCGGCGTCGCTCGACTAACCGCATCAAACGTCAGCGCGTCCGGAAGAGTTCCGGTCAGCGTGTAGTTGATTGTCTGCAGGATGCTGAGGCCGACGTAGTCAATATCACCCATGCGCGGTGCGACCCAAAGGTTCAATTCCATTGGGAAAGCGATAAGGATGACGACGTAGCCGACCATGGCCGGATTGAAGATGTTGAAGCCGAGACCACCGTAGAGGTGCTTCGCCACGACCACGGCGAACAGGGAACCGGTCGCGGTTACCCACCATGGTGTCAGAGACGGCAGTGCAAATGCCAGCAATGCCGCAGTGACGAGCACGCTGTAGTCGGAAAGAGCCGTTTCCGGAGCTCTGCCTCGGGCCCGCATCATCAATGCTTCACCACCGGCACAAAAAACTGTCGCAACGATCAGATTGAACAGCAGGCCCGGGCCGAAATACCATACGTGCGCACAGGCGGCCGGGATCAGCGCGACAAGCACCTGCAACATCATTGTTGCGACGTCTGCCTTGGACTCCAGGTATGGCGCTTCTCGCCTGACAAACTCCATTACCGGTCCTCGTCCGGCGGATCTTGTCTGCGCATCAGGATTTCGGCGATCGCGTCAGGTCCTGCTTTTCTGGCGGATTCTTTCTGCTTTGCAAGTTCCTCGTCACGAATCTGCTGCTCTTGCCTGAGGCGCTCATTACGTGCCTCGAAGCGCTGTCGAGCTCGCTCGGCGCGCGCCTTCTCATCGGCCTGTTCCTGCATCCTCGCTCTGGCAGTGCGAAAGTCTGCGGTCAACGGAATGTGGCTCGGACAAACCAGATCACAGCAGCCACATTCGATGCAATCGAGAAGGCCGTAGCTACGCATTTTTGCCTCGTCGTCAGCACACGCATACCAGAACAATTGCTGCGGCAGCAATTGCACTGGACAGACGGCGGCGCAGTCGCCACAGCGTATGCACGGCCTTTCCGTGCCGCCTGCGGGCGCTTCCGACAAGACCAGGATGCAGTTCGTTGCTTTGACGAGCGGTACACGGTCCGTCGTGACGGACTTGCCCGTCATCGGCCCACCGATGATCAGCTGTTCTGCGCGGTCGGTGTAACCACCGACGAAATTGACGATATCTGCGACTGTCGTACCGATTCGAGCCTCGACATTCATTGGCTGCGCAACTCCGTCGCCCGTAACCGTCGTAATCCTCGAAAGTAACGGTTTGTTGTCGATGATCCAGTCATTAATTGCGGCGGCTGTGCCAACGTTTTGTACGACACAGCCCACGTCAGTCGGCAAGCCGCCGGTAGGAACCTCCAGATTGGTGACGAGCTGCACAAGTTGATCCTCGCCACCCGACGGATAGATGGTCGGGACTTGCTTGAGCACGAATCGGTCATCATTGAGATCGCCTAATACCTCGCCAAGCCGCCGTATCGCTTCCGGCTTGTCGCTCTCGACAACGATGTAACAGCTACCAACTTCGAGCGCGTGCAGGAGAATGCGTGCACCGCCAACGACTTTTTCAGCATACTCACGCATCAGCATGTCGTCACAGCTGATATACGGCTCGCATTCAACGCCGTTGAGAATCAGGTACTCCAGTTTGCAGGTCGTGGCCTGCATAAGTTTTTGTGCCGTCGGAAAAACGGCCCCACCCAGACCGACGATGCCGCCCTGGAGAATTCTGGAGAGAAGGAAATCGGCCGGCAACGTCTCAAAAGCGGGCAAGATTTCTGCAACTTCGACTGCACGATCCTCTCCATCGCATTCGATGACGATGCACGGTGCGGTGTCGCCATGGCGGCGTGAGACCGGCCACGGCTCTATTGCTACGATTTTTCCGGACGACGATGCGTGCACAGGCGCGCCTAACGAGCCGTAGGGTTCGGCGATCAACTGGCCTTTGAGGACGCGCTCACCGATGCCGACGATAGGCTCGGCGGCATCACCGACGTGCTGCGTAATCGGCAGAATGAGATGTGCCGGAACCGGTACCTGCTGAATCGCCGCCGCCGTCGAATTTTCTTTATTACCCGGCAAGCGCAGGCCGCCGTGGAGCTTGCCCAGGTCGTAGGTGGGCGCGCTCACGCCAGAATCCGCATGCTTATGCAGTCAACCGGGCATGGGGCGATGCAAAGCTCGCAACCTGTGCATTCGGTCTCGATAATTGTATGCATCAGCTGATGTGCACCGACAATCGCATCAACCGGACAGGCGCTGCGGCAATGGGTGCAGCCAATGCAGAGCGACTCATCGATAACCGCGACGGCACGTGCCAGAGAATACGGTTCCGCAAGCGGCAATACGTTTCGGCCGAGTTTTGCCGCAAGGCGTCGAACGGTGTCATCGCCACCGGGCGGGCACAGGTTGATCGCGGCATCGCCGTCGACGATCGCTTGTGCGTATGGCCGGCAGCCCGGGTACCCGCACTGTGCGCATTGAGTCTGTGGCAGAAGATTGTTGACCTGCTCAACGAGCTCTCCGGCATCTGCAGGCAGCTTTCGAGATGCGAAACTGAGCGCGAGGCCAGCGAGCAATGCAATTACCGTGATTGTCAATACTGCGATCCACATATTGACTCACATGGCTCACAGCCGCGCCATGCCCGAGAATCCCATGAAAGCCAGTGACATGATCCCGGCGGTCATCAAAGCAATCGCGGTACCGCGAAACGGGACCGGAATATCGGCGCCATCGAGACGCTCGCGTATGGTCGCAAACATGACCAGCACGAGGGCAAATCCAGCTGATGCGCCAAATCCGAAGAACACGGATTGCACGAACCCCTTCGACTGCTGCACGTTGAGTAGCGCTACGCCAAGCACGGCACAGTTGGTCGCGATCAGCGGAATATAGATGCCCAGTACCTGATTCAATAAGGGACTGAGGCGCCGCACCATAATCTCCGTAAACTGCACGCTCGCCGCAATGACCAGGATGAAGCTGACGGTGCGCAGATACTGGAGTTCCAGCGGCACGAGCACGTACTGGTGCAGCAGGTATGCGGTCGCTGACGATAGGGTCAGCACAAACGCCGTTGCCAAAGACATACCGGCGGCCGCCTCGAGATTCCGCGATACGCCCATGAACGGGCACAGGCCAAGGAAACGGACAAGGACGAAGTTGTTGACGAGAACCGTGCCAACGAGGATGACGATGAGTTCTGTCATGATTGGGTAGACTTACTTGACGCGCATGCCGGGTTCGGCGCCGTCATCGGGCGCCAGAAGAAAAATATCCTTGCCGCCCGGACCGGCCGCAAGGACCATGCCTTCGGATACGCCAAAACGCATCTTGCGCGGTGCGAGATTGGCAACGACGATGACATGTCGTCCGACAAGGGTTTCGGACTGATACGCCCCTTTTATGCCCGCAAAAACCTGGCGCGTCGAATCACCGAGATTGAGCGTCAGCGCCAGCAGTTTGTCTGCACCTTCGACGGCTTCGGCTTTGTCGATGCGTGCAACGCGCAAATCGACTTTGGCAAAGTCATCGATACTGATGTAGTCATCTTCAGGCGCGGTTTCGTGCTCCGCAAGGCTTTCTTTTGACTGTTCGATCATGTTTTCAACCTGTTTTGCTTCGACACGCGTCAGCAGAGGGGTAAATTTATTGATGGTTACGCCAAGTAGCGGGATGGCAGCGCAGGGCCAACTCCAGCTGTCTTCGTTCAGAAATGCACGGGCATCCTCGGCAACCGCGGGAATCACGGGTGCCAGGTAGATCATCAGGCTGCGGAACATATTCAGACCCTGGGTACAAACAGCCTGTACCTCGTCGAGCTGGTCTTCATTCTTGATCATGACCCACGGCTTCTTGTCGTCGATATAGCGATTGGCCGTATCGGCCAGGCTCATTATGATCCGCATAGCCTTGGAGTATTCGCGACGTTCGAAGTGCTCCGCAATCGTCTCCGATGCCTCCGCAATCTCGGCAAATAACGCCGGCTCGGGTAGCGCTTCGGCAAGCTTGCCGTCAAATCGTTTGCCGATGAATCCTGCGCAGCGGCTCGCGATATTGACGAGTTTGCCAACAAGATCGGAATTTACACGTGCTGTGAAATCATCGAGATTAAGATCGATGTCCTCGATGGTCGGCCCGAGCTTTGCTGCATAGTAGTAGCGCAAATAGGACGGATTCAGGTTGTCGAGGTACGTGCGAGCCTTGATAAAAGTGCCGCGGGATTTGGACATCTTTTTCCCGTTCACGGTTAGAAAGCCGTGCGCGAACACACTCGTCGGTGTGCGAAAACCCGAACCTGCCAGTACCGCCGGCCAGAACAAGGTATGGAAATACATGATGTCCTTGCCGATGAAGTGGTAGACCTCGGTATCGTGGCCCGGCCGCCAGTATTCGTCGAAATCGAGGTCGTCGCGACGCTCGCACAAGTGCATGAAGCTCGCCGGGTAACCGACCGGCGCATCGAGCCAGACGTAGAAGTACTTGTCCTCAGTGCCAGGTATACGAAACCCGAAGTAGGGTGCTTCCCGGGAGATGTCCCAGTCCTGCAGGCCAGCCTCGAACCATTCTTCCAGTTTGGCGACGACATTCTTATCGAGCGTCGCTTCCTGCATCCAGGCCCGCAGGCGGTCCCCGTATTCGCTCAGCTTGAAAAAATAATGCTCCGATTTGCGTTTAACCGGCGTGGTTCCCGAAACAACCGAAATCGGATCGATCAGATCCGTCGGTGTATAGGTCTTGTGACAATTTTCGCAGGCATCGCCGTACTGATCCTCGGTCTTGCAGTACGGGCAAGTACCGCGCACATAACGGTCCGGTAGGAACATGCCCTCTCTTTCGTCAAATGCCTGCTCGATTGTTCTGGTATAGATGTCGCCGCGTTTGCGCAGTGCCTCGAAAATTTCGACCGTGAGCGCCTCGTTTTCGGGCGAATGTGTCGTGTGGTAGTTGTCGAAATCAACGCCGAATGCGGCGAAGTCGCGAACGAACTCCGCACTGATTTCGCTTGTCAGTTCCTCTGGCGATATGCCAAGCTCAAGGGCTTTAAGCATGATCGGCGTACCGTGCGCATCACTCGCGCAAACGTAGGTACACAGGTGACCGCGCAGTTTCTGGAAGCGCACCCAGATATCTGTCTGCAGGTACTCAACCAGGTGGCCCATGTGGAGCGAGCCGCTTGCGTACGGCAGCGCGCTCGTGACGAGAATCTTTCTGGGTTCTTCGAGCATTCGTAGCGATCGGTTTTGCGCGAACTTAAAGGCCGCGATTATGCCACGTGACGCCGGCAACGACGCGAATTATCGTGGTATCAGTCTTCGTTTCTGAGGCGTTCGAATTTGGACTTGTTGTTGGCCTGCTGGTAGGCCTCGCGCCCGGAAACATAGGCGCCCTCGACGAGGGCCATCAGCGCAGAATCCATTGTCCGCATACCGGCGCTGCCGCCCGACTGCATGGCGGTCTCGAGTTGGTCGAGTTTGCCCTGGCGAATCAGGTTGGCAACTGCTGCGGTGTTAATCAGGACCTCCAGCGCAGCGATGCGGCCGGGCTTACCCTTGGTCGGCAGCAATTGCTGTGAGACGACGCCTCGAAGAGAGGTCGATATCATCGTTCGAATATGGCTCTGCTTGTCCGCCGGGAACGAGTTGATAATTCGATCCACAGTCTGAGCCGCGCCATTCGTGTGCAAGGTGCCCATCACGAGTATACCCATCTCGGCGGCTGTAACCGCGACGCTGATCGTCTCGAGGTCCCGCATCTCGCCGACAAGGACAACGTCCGGGTCTTCTCGCAGTGCCGAGTGCAGCGCTTCCGCGAATGTCGCGCTGTGCACACCGATCTCGCGCTGGCTGACCAGGCAGTTCTGCGTCTTGTGAGTAAACTCGACCGGATCTTCGATCGTCAGAATATGACCCTTCAGCGTCCTGTTGATCTCGTCAATCATGGCCGCAAGCGTTGTCGACTTTCCCGATCCTGTCTTGCCGGTAACGAGAATCATGCCTGAGGTCTGCTTGCACAAATCGAGAATCACGCGCGGCATGCCAAGTTGTTTGAGCGTTAGTGCTTTTGAAGGAATCGCGCGAAAAATTGCCCCGATCCCGTTCAGATGGCGAAATACATTAACGCGAAACCGTGAGACATCCGGGATATCGTAGGCGAAATCGGCTGCCTCATCGCGCGCGAAGGCACGCTGCGTCGTTCCGTCCATGATCTCGAACATCGACTCCTGAAGTGTCTCAGCCTCGACTTTTTCGTCCAACAGGATCTGTAACTGGCCGTGTACGCGAGCACGAACCGGGTCGCCCGACACCAAGTGTAGGTCTGACGCGTTTTGTGCGAGCGCCTTGTGGAGATATTGATCGATCTTATTCATTGATTGAATTGCTTCTCGTCGCCACCGGTATCGAGTGTGCGAACCAGGGTCGTGTCGGTTACGAAACGTGCGAATTTGCTCTTGTCCGCGGCAAATCGATATGCGTCATCCGGGTCTATTTCCTTGCGCTTGATCGCATCGAGCAAGGCCTGATCCATGAGCTGCATGCCCAGATCCCGACCGGTTTGCAGCTGTGACGGAACCTGGTGTGTCTGGTCCGTAGTGATCAGTTTGGCAATTGCGCGGTTGTTGACAAGAATTTCAAGCACTGCCCGTCTGCCGCGACCGTCAGGCGTCTTGCAAAGCACCTGCGTGACAACTGCTTTCAGACTCATCGAAAGAAATGCCTTGGTCTGCTCACGCAGCTCCCCCGGCAGCGCATCGATAACGCGATCAATCGTCTTGACGGCACTCGTCGTATGCAGTGTGCCGAGCACCAGATGCCCGGTCTCTGCCGCGGTCATCGCCATCGATATCGTCTCGGTATCTCGCAGCTCGCCAACTAGAATGACATCAGGGTCTTCACGCATTGCCGAGCGGACGCCGTCGGCAAACGAGGTCAGGTGCGTGCCGAGTTCGCGCTGGATAACCTGACATTTCTTACTCGGGTGTACGAACTCGATTGGATCTTCAAGACTAATGATATTGAGGGCCCGAGTCTCGTTGAGGTGATTAATCATCGCTGCAAGAGTTGTCGATTTACCGGTACCGGTCGACCCGGTAACGAGCACCATGCCCTGATGATAGTCGCAAAAATCAGCGAGGATCTTCGGCACGTTGAGCTCTTGCAGCGTCGGCACCTCGCCGGGAATATACCGAAAGACGGCGCCGTAGCCGGTTACTTTGCGAAATACGTTGACGCGAAAGCGTCCGCCTTCCTCAGCGACATAGGAAAAATCGAGATCGTGGCCAAGTTCCAGTGTTTGTTTCTGGTTATCGGTAAGAATTTCGAGAATGTACGTCTCGAGTTCCGTGTCTGATAGCTGCCGAAACTTGATCGGCATCAGATCGCCATTCATGCGCAACATCGGCGGCACGCCAACCGCAAGGTGCACGTCGGAACAACCCTGCGCGAGACCGAGCTTCAAAAACGAGTCGATACGAGCCATATCGGCCGGAACTCCGATAAATCAGACAGTTGCGCCTATCCTAGGTGGAAATTATGTCGCATGCCAGAGCAACATCACACTTTTGGAAATTGGTCGGGGCGGACCGGTTGCGGCGGCCGGGCCGCCGTCACAGTGCGTCGAGCGCCTCTGTCAGTTCGTCCATCGACTGATAGCGCTTGGACTTGTCCACGGACATGGCCTTGGCAATGATTGCCGCGTATTCGTCAGGAATCTCGGGATTGACCTCCTGACACTGCTTGGCTTTGCCCTGGACGTGCTGATACATGACGGACATGTGGTCGCCGCGGCTGTACGGCGGAATGCCCGTTGCCATCTCGTACATGATGACGCCGATGCTGTAGATGTCGGCGGTCTCGTCCACTTTCTTGCCAAGAATTTGCTCGGGCGCCATGTATTTCGGGGAGCCAATGACGTAGCCAGTCTTTGTAAGCTGCGTGTCGCCGCTCGACGCGGCCGCCGCGACACCGAAGTCCACGATCTTCAGCAGTCCTTCGTCGTTGACGAGGATGTTCGCCGGCTTGAGATCGCGGTGAATGACGCCGGCCAGGTGCGCAACGGTCATGCCTGTCGCCATGTCGCGTGAATACTTCAGCGCCTTGTCCATGTCCATGGGTTTGTTGTTGGGCATCTCGCCGCTCAGCGTGTGTGAGGGGAAGTACTCCATCGAGATCGCATAGGCGCCCTGCAGATGCAGAAAGTCATAGATCCGAATCACGTTTTTGTGCGTTATCTTGCGTGAGTAACGCAACTCGTGAACAAAGCGCTTCATCATCTCTTCATCAGAAGAGACATTCGGGTTCAAGAACTTGAGGATTAGTCGCTCGTCGACAACTTCGTCTTCCATCAACAAGACGGTGCCGAATGCGCCCTTGCCAATTTTCTCGATGTATTTGTAACGGCCATCCAGGACGTCGCCCGGTTTGAGCTTGGAGATATCGAGCACCGGTGGCGCGGTTGCCGCGGCTGGCGCCGGTGCATCTGCCCCTGCCGGAGCAATGTCGGTTGTGGCTCCTTGAGCAGCCGCGTGCGCTTTCGCCTGCGCATCGAGGAGTTTTTCGAGATCTTCGTCGTCGAGCAGCATGGTCTTGGTATGCTCGCCAATCTTCTTGGCGCGCTCGTTTTCCGCAAGAACCGTTTCTGAATACCGCGCATCCAGCGACTTCAGTGCCTTGTCTGCGCTGTTGATGATCGTCGGCTCGTTAGACTGCTTAATCTTCTGCAGGACGCCTCGAATAGTGTCGACCTGCGATTCGTCGGCGAGAATCGCAATGGCTTTGATAGCCTCGACCTGAACCTCGCGTTCCGGACGGTTGATCATGGGCAATATGGCGGTGATATGTTTTTTGCTGCCAATCTTGCTTAGTGCGCGAATGATGACTGCGTCCGTCTTGGCATCCTTGCCGAGCATATCAAGAAGTTTCGGTAGAGCTTTCGGACTGCCGATCTTGGACAGTGCGTCGACGGCGCGTTCGCGAACCCACCAATCCTCGTCGTCGGCCGCGCTGATTAGATGGTCGACAGCGCGTTCGTCTTTGGTTGCATTAAGAATCTCGATTGCTGTGCGGCGAATCTCCTCGTCCTTGTCTTTGATCAAAGCAACAACGGAGTCGACGACCTTGGGTCCACCGATTTCGGCAAGTGCATCGCCGGCACGCGACCGAACCCACCAGTCGTCATCCCGGATCGCATTGAATAGTTCTTTGACGGAATCGGCATTACCGATTTCATTGAGGACTTCAACAGCTGAGCGGCGCGCATACTCAGATTCGTCTTTGAGGGCGTCGGTAAGATACTTGACCGTGTCGGGGTGGTTGATCTGCACCATCATGTCGACGGCTTTGTTTTGCACGTCGATATCAGGGTCTCGCAGCAGTTTGCTCACTGCCTCGATGTTGACGGCGGCTCCGCGCGTTGCCAGCGCACTGAGGGCCGCACCGCGCACCATTTTGTTCGCGTCTTTGAGCTGTATTTCGAGCGCCTGATTCACCTCGGGTTTGTTGAACTTGCTGACCAGGCCGATGAGATGAACCTTAATGACCGGGTCGCGTCCGCCCATACGCGAGACCAGGTCCGGCAACATCTCCGGTTTGACAATTTCTTCAATAATCTTGAACAGCGCGCCTGACTCTTTTGGCTCGGACTCATAGGCGCGCTGCAACAGGTCATGAATGCTCAGATCCTGTTTGTGGACACGCAGGACCTCGATCAGGGCGGGCTTGGAAACTTCCGGGTCGTCAAACCAGTCGAGCAAGCTGTTCGCCCTGTAATCTGTACTACTGGACAGTGCCCAGGACGTACCCGAGACGACCCTTTCGTTCCCGTCAGCCAGGCCCTCCTTGTATAGTTCCAGCGTCTTGTCGTTGAGCATGCTTGTCAGGATGTCGACAAACACCATCGTGTGCGACTTGTCCGAGAGGGCGAGCGCGTCGATGGCTTTTGGGATTGCTTTGGGTCCAATCTTCTTGATGCGGCTGACCAGACGTTTGGCGGAGGGCGAATCGGGTTTTTGCTCTGCAACCAACTGACTGACCAGTTGGTCGGCGCGATAACCGCTCAGGATGCTCACGGGCGCGCACCACGCCAAGGCGTTGCCGTGTCCGGCTTCCCTGCACACGAAACTTCTGAACGTATCCTAGAGTCAGTCAATCGGTGTTTCGCTATAGCCCAAGCGAAGCGAGATAGGCGGCAACGGACCGCGTACCCCAAGCCTCTCAATTCCAAGATGCGGCATTATGCCACATCACATTTGCACATATGGTCGCATAAGCCCTGCAAAACCAATGCTTGGTTCCCGCTGCAGCTTCGTTACAATGTGCGCGCGCAGGCCTCCGTCACGAGGCCTCTGCGCAATTTTACCTAATACCATAGGCGGAAATGTGACGCCGTCAACAGAATCAGACGTGAATAAGTTCCTTAATTCCATTGAGCTACCGGGGATCGGCCGGACCATCGCCGAAGTTGCCCGGATTATCGAGGCAAAAGCCGCCAATGACGCCATTCTGGCGCGAATCGAGCTCGGGTTTCCGGCGCAAAATCGCCTGGAGGCTTACCGAGCGCATATCGCGGCCGCTTTGAGCGCTGAAACGGGCTGCGAAGACGTCAGCGTTGAGATGACCACAAAGATCGTTGCCCACGGCGTGCAGCGAAACCTGAAACCACTCGAGAACGTGCGCAATGTCATCGCGATCGCGTCCGGCAAAGGCGGTGTCGGCAAATCGACAGTTGCGGTTAACGTCGCGCTCGCGCTTGTTGCCGAAGGTGCGCGTGTTGGTCTGCTCGATGCGGATATTTATGGCCCAAGCCAGCCACACATGGTGGGCCTGGCGGGTAAACAGCCGCAGAGTGAGGATGGCAAGACTATGCGGCCGCTCGAAGCTTACGGGTTGCAGGTCATGTCGATCGGTTTCCTGATCGATGCGGACCAGCCGATGGTCTGGCGCGGCCCCATGGTTACCTCTGCATTGCAGCAATTGCTCCATCAGACGACCTGGCAGGACCTCGATTACCTGATCGTTGATATGCCGCCCGGAACTGGTGACATCCAGCTGACGCTGTCGCAGCAGGTGCCGGTCAGCGGTGCAGTTATCGTGACGACACCACAGAATATCGCCACACTGGATGCGCGTAAGGGCCTGGCGATGTTCCGCAAGGTGTCGATACCAGTGCTCGGTGTCATCGAGAATATGAGCACGCACGTTTGCTCCGCGTGCGGCCACGAGGAGCCGATTTTCGGCGCGGGCGGCGGCGAGAAGATGTCGCAGGACTTCGACGTCGAATTGCTGGGTCAGTTGCCGCTCGATTCCCGAATTCGTGAGCAGACCGACAGCGGCAAACCCACAGTCCTGGCCGATCCGGACTCTGCGGCAGCTGCGGCCTATCGAAGCGCAGCGCTCAACATGGCCGCCGCACAGGCGGCTCAGGGCCGTGACTACGCCAGCAAGTTTCCAAAGATCGTCGTCGAGGACAGTTGATGAGTATTAAGTCGGACCGCTGGATTCGTCGCATGGCGAGTGAGCATGGAATGATCGAACCATTCGAGCCGGGGCAGGTGCGTACGAATGACGAACATCGCATCGTTTCGTACGGGACATCGAGCTACGGCTATGACGTACGCTGCTCAAACCATTTCAAGATCTTCACCAATATAAATTCGGCTATTGTCGATCCGAAATCGTTTGACGCATCGAGTTTCGTCGATTTGGAAAGCGACGTCTGCGTGATTCCGCCGAATTCGTTCGCGCTGGCGAGCACGGTCGAATACTTCCGCATCCCGAGAAACGTGCTGACGATATGTCTGGGCAAGTCCACGTACGCACGCTGCGGAATCATCGTCAATGTGACGCCGCTGGAGCCCGAGTGGGAGGGCCACGTTACCCTCGAGTTTTCGAATACAACGCCTTTGCCAGCGAAGATCTACGCAAATGAGGTGTGGCACAGATGCTGTTTCTTGAATCCGACGAAGAATGCGAGACGTCGTACAAAGACCGTGGCGGTAAGTACCAGGGTCAGGTCGGAGTCACGCTGCCGAAAGCGTAACGCCAAGACAAGCGCAAGACTAAAGGTCCGCTTTCGCGCAAAGCAGCCACTCAATCCCCCTTCGAAATCAGAAAAATGTTCGCCAGCTAACGGCCACAAGCAGCCATTCGCCGATCTGGTTACACGGGCTGAAATTTCCAATAAACCATATCGACGCCGACATAGAGGCAAGCCATCCAAATCGCGAAAACCACTAAGACAATCGCGCTGGTCGATAGGAGAATTGCTGATTCTCGTCTAGTGCGTTGATGCCGTCGCTGCTGCCAGACCAGATCAGAGTTTCGCCCGGCGGCGATCCTGGCCATTGGTTCCCGGCAACTTTCCTGCCCGTCGAGTAATGGCAGCCGCCCGTTCCCTTGAGTTCGAAGCTGCGGCAACGCAGACTCTTTTTTTTAGCTCATGAAGATCGTCAGAAGTAATCCGCTGCCGCCTCTCGCACTTTTGGTGCGAGCAGTATGACGAGCGGCGTTACCCACATGAAACTGGCAAACGTATTCATTGCTGCGCCGAAACTGTCCATCGTTCAAACGGCCGGTTCGTCTACTCGGCGACCTTGACCCGGTTACGCCCGGATCGCTTGGCCTCGTACATCGCCTTGTCGGCCCGGCGAATCCAGCGGTCATCCGATTCCCGTTCGCGAATCTGCGCCACGCCCATCGACAGGGTGACACTGACGCCGGGCAGCAATTCCTTGCCGTCCATACGCTCGCGCAGGTCTTCAGCCAGATCGTAGGCGGACTCGAGATGCTCACCCTCTAACACGACGACGAATTCTTCGCCGCCGATACGGTATAGCCGGTCGACATCGCGTATACGCGCATCGATCAGTGTGGATACCCTGCACAGCACCTCGTCGCCGGCCGAGTGTCCGTGAGTGTCATTGATCGACTTGAAGTGGTCGATATCGATCAAAACAAGCGACGATGGCATGCCGGAACGCTCGAACCGGGCGATCACGTCTCTCAGTCGGTCGACGAATGCGCGGCGGTTACCGGCACCGGTCAGGGGATCTTTGGCCGCAAGCGACACCAGCTTGTCTTGCTGTTGGTCATTAATGATCGAGAAGCCGAACGCGAACACGGTGGAGATGAGCATCGTGGCAATAAAGGCAGCGAGCTGCCCGGTAGAGGCAGAGCCCTGTAGTTGCAGGAAAATTACGACACATAGCGCCAACGTCAGTCCGAGTGCCTCGCGCGGGCGCAACAGAAAGAAGCACGAGAGCATGGCGGGAAACGCCCATGGCGTCTGGCCCACACCGCGAAAGTTCACGCTGAGCGTCACGCCAACGACCCCTATCAACGCGATCAGCACGCTGGCAATGCGCACCTTGCGAGTGCGGTAAACGTACGTTCCCAGGAGCACAAAGAAGACGATGACGGCCGTGTCCATAGTCGCGATCGGCAATTCGCCGGACATCCAGCGCATGACAGCGAACGGCGCAAGGCCAATCGCGCCCGCGGCGCAGAGCACGGCCGGCACGAGCTCGGCGGTTGCGTGCCGCGTCGATGGTTCGTCGCCGAGGCTTTTCCACACATCGAGCGCAGAGCGTCGCTGAGCCAATAGTAGTCCCCATCCCCGATATTGCACATAGCCTACCGGCCCGTGAGCGACAGGGCCAATTTTGGGCCGATACGAGCATGTATAAAATCTTGTAATGCAACATATTTCGGTTCCGGCGCACGCCAAGGCAAGTCGGAACAATCGAAATTCACGCTGGTATTCGACAAGGCGGGCTGAAAAAGACGACGACCAAACCTACCGGAGCGAACCGACCAGGACGAAACCGGGCCTTGTCAGATTCGTCTCGGCCGGCCTGAAAGATGCTGCAACAGGCAATCGATGTGATCATGGGCGCAGGCATACGCACCACGGTTACCGCACAAATTATTGCGTTCAAGGTCACGCAGTATGCTGCTGATCGCGATCGTCGTCGGTTTCGTCATTCAGTTTTTCTTCAAGGAAGATCACATCAATCAGTACGGAATGCTTGTGTTGGGCCTTGGCATCGCTTTCTACGGCATGAGCAGGATGCAAATGGCCGTTTTCCGTGCGCCGCGCCTCAACCATACGATAGAATTTCCTATCCTTGGAGTATCGCCAGCCAGAAACGAGTTCGGCCCCGGAAAACGCTGAATTGGAGCGCCTCCGGCCGAATAAGATGGTGTTGGTAGCCGGGGCAGGATTGACCGCACGTTTCGCGTGCGTTGTCTTGGCGCCTGTTAACCGACGCTACGCGCCGGGGCGCCTCGGCTGAACCTGCTTCCCCCGCAGCATCAATTCCTGCCCTATAAAACAAAAAAGCCGAGCCACAGGGGCCCGGCATTTTTTGTCTGGTAGCGGGGGCTTGATTTGCGCTGTTCCGACAGCCTGTACACGAGTCCGTTTGAAATAGCCAAGAGACCGTTAGTCCGCCCCCTAACCCACCGAAACGTCCGCTATTCTCAAGACCGGTCACTCAGATGACTCAAAACCGGAAAAATTCACCGTCTGCTAACGGCCAGAACCGGTCGGTCACGGCGATCTATTCTACGCACACAATTGCCGTTCGATCTGTGCCCACGGAATCGGAGAATACTCCTCGTCCTCGGGCCACTTGTCAGGTGACGCCGTCATCTCAGTTGGCCCGTGAATGTCGATATTCTCACCACTAAACGATGATTTGATGGTGAATCCGGAATGAGGAGCTTTGACAATTGTGACGATGCTCTGAGGCTCGAAGCTGCTTCCCATCGGGTCCTCGTCGGCCATCGCCAAGTCGAGGCTCTCGCGATCATAGAGAACGAGAACTCGGTCATCATCGGACCGCAGGAAGTAGATCAGGCCACCATGCTCCGGTTCCTGCAATACCTTTGCTTCCAATATCGTAAGTTGTTCTTCTGAAACTAATCCGGCCTCAATATCGTCGCGCACGGGCTGCCGAGAATCAGGCCATGACTTCATCCACCGCGTCGTCGAATAGGCGGAGGAGATCGCCGCTACAACCACCACCGACATGACGATAGAGATAGCGTACTCGCTCGACCAACCGATCCGAATGTCCGCAATCTTCTGCGCCAGCCAACCGATTCCCGCCCATATCAGAACGCCGAGAAGCGTTAGCACGGCGAGCATCACAATAAAATTCTCGATGGCCTCTTTGGTCCGGCGACGCCCAGTCGGGAGCTTCGAAAACAGGTCTTCGAGATATGCCTTCTCTGTTGCGGTTTGCTCGCGTTCCATGCTCTTGTGACGGCGAAGATTCTAGATTTGCGACCGGCTGGTTAGGGTCATAAGCAGACCATTTCACCAATCTTAGCTGAAAGTCTGCTTTCGGGGGCATACCGGACACTCAAGACGTCATTCTCGGAGCCCCTGGACCGAGTTTTTGACGCCCAAGAACGAACGTCAGCTTTCACCAACAGCAGCCGTTCGATCAGGCTAAAACTAGCGATTGATACCGGCAGCTACCGGCCAGAAGCAGCCAACTCACGGATCAGAACATTGCACGTATTGCACCCTGGGCGACTGCTGTTTTCCATCGACAAGTACTTCGAAACCCAATAGCTGCGTGGTTACCCGTTGTATTTCAAGGTC
>Ga0224507_10000139_pt1 | contig 27158 bp, 21 predicted proteins | sample SF_Jan12_sed_USG_3_FD_170159 | JGI IMG/M metagenome (GOLD analysis project Ga0224507, IMG submission 170159) | Sediment microbial communities from San Francisco Bay, California, United States - SF_Jan12_sed_USGS_13 | ecosystem: Environmental > Aquatic > Marine > Sediment | place: USA... | reverse complement strand
AATCAGATCACATCCTCAACAAGTAAAATTAAACATGACAAAGAATCTTGAGTGGTTTTCTAGAGTAGAGATGTGGTGTTATGATGATACCCAAGACAAGATACAAGAAATTCTAGAAGAAATAGACTCACATCAAAGAAATAGAATCACAATTATGCCGGTTCACCAAGACGGTTCATTGGCATAGTTCCCACACTTTATTATATAATGTAAAATGTGCTTTTTTTGTGAACTGTTCAGGTGAACTGAATTGATGAACTATCATTCATCAGTTAAATTATAGTTTAATGGAGGTACCACTTCACATTGTAAATAATGAATCTAGTTGTATTATACCAAAATATATAGTCAAAATAAAGATGATTTCCTAAAATTACAGGTTTGATATATCATATGTCTTGTGTAACTTGGACTATCTCCACCTTCTCTTCTTCTTCCTGGTTTATAATTCTCTGATATTCATCCATATCCAACAACTCTTCAATATGAGATGACACTAGTTGATTTAGCACTTCAGGAGTCAGGGCATCTAGCTCCCACGATAAATTACCGTGTCTTTTGATGTATTCATCTGAACGTGGGTCTGACTTTTTGGCAGGATTTGGTGGAAGGTTGTATTGTTTTATCTGTTCCATTGTCAGGGCCACATCCTTTACTGTGGCATCGCATTGAAATTGCCCCAGTCTGTTTTTAATGTCAGTTATCATGTTTTTTCCACTTGGATCATGGTCTCCCAGATACAAAATGACGCATTCCTTGTCTCTTTGTTGTTTAATTCGCAGTACTGATTCATGTAAAGCACTAGTTGAGGAATATCCTCTGTTTACCAACAGATGTACATGGTATTTTCTGGTCACTGGTTCTAACACACCAGACAAGGCATCTTTTTCGACCCATACCTCTACATAGTATTCTTGGTTTTCCCACCTGTCACGTCTGTAAGATGAGATAGCAGCTTGAACTAGATCAGAGATATTTTCAAATTCGCTAGGCATTGTTGGAATTCTGATACGATCCTCAATTATATCCCAATCAATTAATCCGGCCATTCTAGCATCCTTGATTATGGTACTTAGTTTCTTGTACTTTTTCTGGTCATTTGGCAGGATATCATGTGATACCAGCTGATAAAACAACTGCCTTAGTGTTATACGATATCCTTTTTTCTCATAGTCATCTACCATGGCAACAATTTTCTCAAGCAATAGTATAGTATCTTTTCTGAAATTTTTTGCTCCAGTGTAAGATATCTTTGTCATAACATGAAAGTTATTCAAACTGGAATTAAAGAGATGCTATTGATTCTGATGAAAACGTGATATCTTGACTGTTTTGATGTTTCGGACATTTAGATGGCGGTCATATTTTTACATTAGACTGGTTCAAATTTGATTGGGAGTACAACGTGCATGGGGATGTAGTTAAGCGATGATTTATCGTACCCACGTGTAACTGATCTTGAGAAAAAGAAATTTCAGACTATATGTCAATACCAGTCCTGATCCCACATTTCATTTGGATAAGAAGAATATTCCATACCGACATCCATGTCCACATCTAAACTGTACTCTATCATGACTGGGAAAATGCATTCCAATTCACCTGATATTCGTGAACTGTCATGATGAAAAACATAGTACTCGATGCCGTCTTTTTCTATTATTCCGTAATATTTCAACACGTGAATGGATTTGCCGTGATTGATTGGGGTATCCAGATCATCTCCTCTGAATGCATCCCATGACTTGCATCCAGCCACAAATGTCTGATTTTCATATATCGTTACAACATATTCTTCATCATCAGAAACATTCGAGTCGGCATATTTTTGATTCGTTGAAACAAAATGATGGTAATCGAATGTGACCTGTATCGAATCATCCTTATTTTTTGCAATGTTTGTAATTGCCCCATAGTATTTCTCAGACTTGTCTACCCTTTCATAGTGAGTGTCCCCACCAGACCTTTCATCACCGAAATCATTGTAATCTAGATTGCTCAACACAGATATCATTTCATTTCCCCTCAAGGGATAATTTGGATTCTCATCTGAAAAAATTAAAAACAGCACTCCTGTGACAAGAATGCCACATATTCCAATCAGTTTAATTGTGAATGAATCCAAATGTTACACTCAAACTGAACATGGCTACTATCTATGTTTTCTCAGTTTGATGTTGCGGTCTTGATTTGTTTCATGGAATTGTCTTCGTCATACTGCTAATCTGATTTTTCAGTTGGCTGTTTTGACCCTTAATTTTACATCCACATTCAAAGATGAAAGTTTAGGATCCACATGGAACATAAAATAAAAATAATTGTATCCAAAAAAAATTATCTTGATTGAGATTCTGAAATCTTCAGAACTGTTTTGTAAATCTCCCTGTATACGGGTTTGTCCGGATACATCTGCACAGATTTGTCTGCACTTTTTACTGCATCATCATATCTTTCAAGAATCATCAAAGTGAATGCCTTGCCAATATATGCATCAGCATAACTGGGATCTATTTTGATTGCCTGGTCAAAGTGCTGTATTGCCAAGTCATGCTGATCATTGCTGGATAATACACGACCCATACGAAACCATCCCTCTACAAAATCAGGATTGATTTCAATTGCTTTTCCATATGTTTCGATTGCCTTTTCAAATTGTCCTAGTCTTGTTAGGGAATTTCCCTTTACAACTAATGCATCGATATTTTCATTATCCATATTTTCCAGTATGAAATCGGCAGTCTTTATTGCCTGTTGATACTCATGTCCGTGATAAAATATCTCAGACTCACGCAACAGTAATTGTACATCAAATTCAGGTTTTTCTCCGTACTGTTCCAGTTTTTCTACAAGATGCATGTTATCACTTTGGATATTTTCTATACAATCAATAGTTTGGCTAGGTACTATGTACTCCCTGGTTCTTTCTTCATCATTTGTCATAACTTCTTGTTTCTCAAAAATCAGGTTTAGCAAATCATTACTTTTTTCTAATTCATCTCGTATTTCTTGAATGTCTGTATCAGTATTTTCTATAATGAATTCCTGATTCATTTCTTTTCTGGAACAGTCATTGTCAAACACAGACAAGAAATTTTCCTTGTGGGCATGTTCGGGAATCAGATCACGCAGTAACGAAAACTGTGTTTCTTCCCTAATCTGAAATTTGTGCTGCACTGTAACATCGCTCCAAGACGCTGTCAGGATATAATCTCCTGTGTCCTGTATTTGTGGCATTCCTAGATCATGTTCTGTAGACCATGTATAGTCAACATAGCCTATTTCTGAATCTCCAATGTCTACAGACGGGATGTTTTGCCAAACTATCTTTCCGTCAAAATCATGTATTGACACATCAAGATGGCTAGATACAGGTATGTGCCCTTGGGTAAAAATCTCAAAAGAGATTGGTTGTACTGGCTGATAAATCTCCTTGACATCAATTAGTTCTATGACAAGGGGTTTGCCCTTGAACGGATTCTCAAAAGTACTTGGAATTGATGATGAGCCATCTCCTTTCTCAAATGGAATGGATTCTGCAATTCTGTATAATTCAGGAAATGAAATTCCACTCTCTATAACATACCATGTGTCATAATTCAGATACACAGTGATTATGTTTAGTAGTTCAGCATAATTTCTTTTTTCCAGCACCGTTGGTTGTCCATGAAGGTATGTTACCATTGAATCCGAAGAGAGTCTTTCTACAAGTCTTGTGAACTTGTCTGATTCTGTATCTGCATATGAAGTGCCGTAGGATTTCACATCTGCAAGTCCGACTGCCAACCCACCAGCTGCAAGAAATTCAGGATTTGTCCCATGTCCTAGTTTTTCTCCAAATTTCTCACTTTGCGTGCTGTTTGCATAGTAAAATGTCGCAGCTTCAGCATAGTGGTAAAAGCCACACTCGTATTCATATCCGTCTGGAATGTACGATGGATCTTCTGGGATCTTGTGGTACTTTGAGTATGCAGAAAATATCTCCTTTTGTGGGGCGCAATCATAGAATGGAATGACCGTTATTGTTCCCTGTAGGTTTGATGGAGATATCGTATAGTTCAAGAGAGTCCTGTTAGGAGTGCCCCAGCTTGAGAAATGGTAAGAGAATGCCTTTCCTGGAGGTATCGTAATTTTATCCTCATGCGTAGTCTTTGCAAACATGTTCTCCTGTGTTCTTTCAGGCTCTTCGGGGTTGTAGAATTTGTCTTTTTGACTTCTCTGGAAAGTTATGGGATCCGCCGACTGAATTATGATTTCTTTATTCAGATCATTTTGAAATAGAACTGTACTGTTTACTCCTCCATCAAAAACAGTGATATCCTTGTTAACTAACATGGGAATTCCCAAATCATTTTTTGTCACGTTTACGTATACTGGCATGTCTTCCCAAAAATGAGACTCAAACATGATACGTAACATCATCTTTTCGTCTTTGTATTCAAATGGACAGTCAAAATGGTATAACCTGTCTGGAATTTTTCCCACGTTGTTGTCTGTTTCAATCATCGTAGCATCAAAGTCATACATTTTGATCATGTCCAGTGCGAGACTTGTCTTGATTTGAGTGTCAAACCGTGTGTGGAACTCTGGTGGAGTATCTGAGAATTTTACATCTTCTCGAATGTCGGATATGTCATCTATGTGTTCTGACAGAAATACCTGCGAGTCTATTGCGTTGTCATTTGGTATTGAAAAACAGATCTGCTTTTCATTGTTTTCAGGTACCGCATACAGTCCGAGCTTTGCACTTCTTGACACCAGATCATTGTACTCTATGGATTCATACTTGAATGCAGAGATTTGTTCTTCACTACTGAAAACAAAATACAGAATTGAAGCTACCAAAAATCCGATGATTATGATTATTGATATCTCAAACTTGTTTTTCATTTCCTAACTCAGTCCAAATAGGTAACATACTACTGAAATTGTTCCTTCTGAATAGCGATGGCAGTTCTGAATGGCAAACCCAATTCCAATAAAGTTTAAGGCCAGATGATATGTGCCATATGCAGCCAATCCTGCAAGAATGCTGTATTTGACTTTATTTGTAAAAAACTTCATTTTGCAAATTCCTCATACTCTATTTTCTCACCGCAGTATGGACAGTAACTCATTGGAAAGAACGCAATGTTTCCATCAGTGGCAATGTCCTTAAAGTGAAATTTTGCCCACTTTACGTTCCACAGCTGGAAATGCCTGTCATGCTCTTTGAGCTGCTTGCAGCACCACCATGTCCTGTGGGTATCCACGTGAAACTCTGTAAATTTTTCACATGTAGGTGCATCAAAGTGCCTGGTGTAAAATACTTTCAATTATTCAAATTGAAATTATGAGATTCATAAGTACTTCGAACTTTTTGTAGGTAAAACCTAGCCCTCGTAAAAAATCCAGGACAGTCCTTGAACTTCTTCCCAGCTGCTTGATTCGTTTTGTTTATTTTGATTGCTCATGATATAGTGTTTGCAAAATTTGAATAAAAGCAACACGAATGATTCGTTCATTTTTTTCATCAGGTGATTTGCATTAATCCATAATTGACAAAAGATGATTTGAAAGGATGGGCAAAAGTTGGCCCACCCATTGGACGGTTATGGTCGGTTGGTTAAACGGTTAGATGATTCCTACCGTATGAATACTAAATCATAATTTGTAGAATTTGCTTAAAAGAGAATAGTATGATTCCTCAGTATGATCTAAATACTATTTCTCCAAAAATTAAACATAGACACATTGGATCTCTCACCAAATAACTAATCGTTGTTGGTCTTAAGATCCAAATTTATGATTTTGTTTTGATCTGATAAACTAAATTTATTATTTCCATACTGTAGAACACATCACAATGACCTGCAACGGAATCTGCCACAGATACAAGGTGACAAAGGGAAAGAGAACTGATTCCTGGTACAGGCAGGGTGCTAAGAGATGCACCACATGTGACATCTACATAAAGTGGGAAGGACTATGGTGTCCCTGCTGTGGGTACATGCTGAGAAACAAGCCCAAGGGCAACCAGTACAAGCAGAGGCATCGTGAAAATACATGAACTTGACGCTTCTTGACAATGCTGAATATTCTTGGATAACTTTTGACAGTTTTGGACAAAGCTGGGCATCTTTGAACTTTATTGGGTATTTGCATATGGACAAAATTGGACATTGTCCAAAAACGTCCAATGAACACGAATTGGACATCAGATTTAATCGATAAATTATCGAATTAGACTCGTTGCGATCAACTTCTAGTTTCGGTATCTTTCCGGCAGTTTCGGAAAACTCTCGGTAAATATCGACGAAGTTTCGGGAAAATCACCGAAATGATACCCGAAAAGATAGAATGGCGATCAAAAATTTCGGGAAACATTGACAAAGTTTCGAGGATTTTGCAATTATCAATCCGGAAAGATGCAATAATGTATCGGAAAAATCATTTCATTCCCCGGAAAGATAGTTATCAATCAAGTAATGTCGGAATATTCCACCGGAAAGATAGAAAATAGTGTCGGAAAGATAAATTCTGCTACCGGAAAGATAGTCATTTCGCCGAATTGATAATCTGTTGTCTCCGAATTGATAAAGGACGTCTCCGAAAAGATACCGAATTGATAAGTTCCGAAACCAGGTTATTGCCGAATTGATAATTTTTACATCGAATTGATAATCGGAGATTCCAAATTGATGCAGAAAAATATTTGATATTGAGACAATGTGGATTTCAATCTCTCCATTACAGAGGTGTTCTGATTTCCCAAGGACCTGAGCAGATCATCGATGCAGGGAATTTTTCAATCTCAGAATATTTTGGTCTTTTGTTGGCCCTCTCTTTCATGGAAGGATTTCTACGCATGTCCTTTGTTGGTGACATGGGTGGTGGCCTATTCATGCTTTCCTGCCATCTGATTTCTCTCACTGTCAATGCAATCTCCTTTACATCTGAGTTTATTGGCGGAATAAGTACGTCCCATTTGTAATCAAAACCGTCAGGACCACTTGATCCTCCACCGCCATTAACCATGGCATCATAATGGTTTCCAAGATCATCGTTGATTACAATGTCTGCAGTTACATGCGAGTGCATGAATTGCATGTTGGCACCATGCTTTCCTTTTATGTAGACATAGCATCGCAACCCTTCTTCATAGATTTCAAGTGACGGGATTGTAAGTGCAAAAGTATCTGTCTTTATCTGCCGTGAAATTGGAATAACTTTTGTGAGATTATACAGATCACCACGATTTACATGAATGCCTTTCGGTCTTGGAGTGCCTTCTGAGAATTCCAGTTTTGTATCCTTGTCAATCACGCAAAACCCTTCGGGTTGCACCTCTTTTACAGTGCAGCCAAAGTTTAGCTGATAATCCTCATCACGAAAATAGATCCTGTCACCCTTGGATGTCACCAGTCCAAATAGTCTGGTTATGTCAAATCCCATCTTGCCTGACTGCACCTGTCCGACTTTTACAAGCAATATCTTTTCTGCAACACTTGACTGTACTTTTTCAATCTGTATTTGTCCTAATCCTTCGCCTCCACGATGGCTCAGGTTCTCCATGGTGATGCCACCAGGCCTTGCCTGCGGAAGTGTAGGTGTGTTTCCAAGGTATGTTATGTCGGGATCACTTGATGCACTAAAGCCGTCATCCAACGGCAGGCATGTTGCAGCGGTGCTTCTCATCCCAGTCACCTTCACTATCTCACCTGTCTTGATTCCAAGTCGTTCCATCTGGCTTTTCTCTATTCTGATTGTAGTTGAGAGAAGATCATCTGCAGATGGCGGGTATACACGAAAGACTGCCTTCATGTGTTTTGATGTATATGGTATGTTCATAAATTGTTCTGTCCTTTTGCAATTAATGTTGCAAGTCTAATCTCTCAGAAGAATTTATGAATATTGCAATTAAACCATTTTTGTGAGAACTTGGATAATTTTATTTTCAACGTTGCTGTTAATTTCAATCACAGTAGAATCATTTGCAGAAAATGATGAAAGCAATCCATCTTCTACGATATCTCCAAACCATCCAGGAGAATGGCATCTAGGTGAGAATCTCAAAGTGGGGAATTATTTTGAGTACGAGTTTACATGTACAATAGAACTAGAAAATTGCGATACGGCCAACATAAAATTCTGGATCAGAGACAGAATACAACACGAGAACTACACCTCATGGGATGCCATTTTCCTGACAAGCCAAAACATGCAAAAGATACGATATGACATAGAGATGGAAGAATACACCCTATTCCCCACGTCCATGCCAGACGGATTTCATAAACAAGGAGGAGGACTGTATCATTCCCTCATATGGCTTGCTCCAATTACTGTTGCAAAGGACAAGCATGATGCAGGTGACGATGCAGGGGCCGAAAAGGATGTTCTGAGATTCGGGCCCAACCTGTCAGAAAAAGTACAGCTAAAACATGACCCAAAAAGGTTTGCAGATCCATCATGGGGCAGACATGGCAATTGGCTCTTAGGAGGAGAAATAGTTCTACAAGGAATCGAGACGATACCTACTCCTGCAGGTACATTTGATGCGGTTGTACTTGAAATAGAGCAATACAGAGAACTGCCCAATTATGATTCTGACAGTAAGACTTGGATAGCAGATGAATTTCCATTTCCTGTAAAGGGAGAATCATCGGGTCTAGGAACAGACAGGAATTATGCTTCATCATATGTTCTACAAAATTACAAGGAAGACCTTACAGAAGATCTGTTTTATGCCCATTATGCCAAAGACTTTGAAGGATTGAAATCTCCCAGACATCAGTTGTTAGACGGAGTTGATATCAAAGACATCATATGCAAACTCAATTTGAGACTGATCTACAAGGTTACAGACAATTCCCCCGCATGTGTGAAATTACAATCAATGTCCAAACTCATTGAGCGAGGATGGGGAGAACCTATACCTATGCCAGAACCTGACACAGGAGAATTTCGTTATGGAGAACAAGAGTGTCATTACATTGATGCAAATGAAGAACAACGTTCTTGTATTGTTTCGGGATGGACTAAACCTGTATCTGAATTAGATTGTGAAGAAATTTGTGCATCTCCCGGAACTAAAGAATAGAAAATGAAAACTAGGTGCGACGTAAATATTTTATTTTTAATTAATGCTATAATAGTAGGCATTCTATCTTTAGGAGCGGGATTTTTTACATTTGTGCCATTGATAATGGGATTTACAGAGCCACAGAGAATCTTATCAGTTGTAACTCAAAATTATGCAATGATTGGTTTGTGGATAATTTATTTCATAAATATTGTTTTTCTGCCAATAACTTTCAAAAAGAAAGATAAAGAATGGAAAATTGCATACGGTATTTTTGTAGTTGGTATTGTGATTTTTGTGCTTTTTATCACTGGAGTATTTTCCTGTTGGGAATCTGAAATATTGAGGCTTTTTGGAATGGATTACAATGAGAGGCTAAGATGTTAAAATGAACACAACTTATCTTATCTTAGTCTCAGTAATCGGATTAGCTATAGTGATTGTAGGAACAGTCCTATTTGATTTTCCAATAAAGATGAATCCAACTTATGATTTGCCTGAAAATGATACATGGTGTACCACGCACATTCTAGTCCAAACAACTCACAAAGTAGATCGAGAAGTTTTTTCAAAAATAGTTCTTGATGAGATAAAAGAATTAGATTGGCGATTTGATTGGTCTGACAGATATATCTTGATAACAGACATGCAAAATGAGAAAGTACGTATTACACTTGAAGGCGCGTGGTCACCTGAAGGTGGTGGTGCAAGATTGATAGAATCCCTAAAGCAACTAGGTGAAGTAGAGTCAGTACTTGAAGATAGAGGAGTATTTTTGGCAATAGAGTGTCAATGAAATCTATACAGATTTGAACCTAAAATTTTCAATATCAAAGTCAGCAATTAAAAGACATGATCAATATTTTCAAGTGTAGAATACTTTATGAACTTCAAATAATTCGTTTATCCATATTATGAAATATTTTGTAATTTTATTGATTTTTGTAGGTTTTGCAATACTTGCACCCCATGCATTTGGAATATGTGATTCATTACCATGTGATAATTCCCCCATACAATCAGAAGAGAAATATCAATTCATTGATTTCTCATATGCAAATACTATTGGAGAGCCAATACAATTCATCCTAGAAAAGACAAGAGATAGAAATTGCAATTCCTACAATGCAAAAATAACTGATGATGATGGCAATTTCATTTTGGGCTGGGGTGCAGAGATATCCTGTGATCCTGTTATTGTTTCAAGTCCAGTGCAAACAAAAATTGGATATGGTGAAAATAAACCTATAATCATTAACGAGTCTGGAAAATATTATCTTGAAGTAGAATTTATTGATACATTCATTAAACAAGAATTTACAGTTAGACAAAATCATGGAGGGGGAACACTTGATCGTACAGATTATTCAATTCCATTTGATATGCCATCCCCACATAAACAAATGGAACTTGGAATCAAACTAGGTCACATCATTTGTGACAAAGATAAATCTCCTGTTTGGAATACACATTACAAACCTGCATGTGTTTTTTCAGACACGGAATCAGAACTTATCAAGCGAGGTTGGGCAAAGCTTCGACTATTGTTACCTGCAGGTCCTGACCCAGTAAAGGAAATGGATTGGATGGGAAGGAATGTAATGTCTATGATGTTAGAGGGAACTTTTTCTTACAGTAGTACTCCTGTTGAAACCCTTGATGAGAAAAGAAATGCGGTGGAGGAATATTCTAAACAATATCATCAAGGAGAAAAATATCTAGAATATGCAATAATTCCTTATCAGTATCATTACGATGTAGGGGACAAAGTCTATTTTGAATTACTAGAATGGGGAATCTATTCTGATTGCAGAGATCTTAAACTAAGAATAATTGATATGTACGAACAATCTGTGTTTGAAAATAGTTTAGACAAACTTTGCATTGATCATGATGGCACATCTGTCACTTTTAATTCATATTCTATGGGCGATAACTTTGAGGAATTTGTTTGTGATAACCCTGGATACTATAGGATAGAAGTAACAAATGGGGATATTTTTTCTCCAACTATATTGCAAAATTTTGCCTGTCTAGAATCAGAATCAATGCATGAGCCAGAAAAAACTTCATCTCCAGAACCAGAGCCTGGACCAATTCCTGAATCGGATTCATTGCAGCGACAAAAACAACAACAGACAAAACTCCACACTCAAGAAATCATAATATCAGATACCAGAGGACATGAAAATAAAATTAATGCAATTAAAGAATACCGAGACGGGTTTGAATCAGGATATTTCCTAGAGCAGTTCATAATTTTAAACAAGCAAAATTATGAGAAAGGCGAATTGATTAATTTTGTTTATGGCGAATGGGGATATCAGCCGAAAGAAAACACATCTCCCAAAGTAGATGTCTATTTCAGATCTTATGATGACTATCATAAGATAGAAAAAATTAACGAATGGCAAAAACCAAAAGACCAGGATGTCTTTGCAATTTCTCCTGATTCTGATGGATATTTGATGATGGACTTGTGGGGAATGTCGCCTGCAACTGGAACACATGAAACATGCACAATTCCAGGCGAATACCGAGTTGCAGCATCAAACCCTGATGATAAATCAAAAGTGGAATGGGGCTACTTTACATGCCAGAAAGAAAAACTAGTTGGTGAGTCACAACCGTGGATGGAACTTCCTGAGTAGTGATAGAAAATGAAAAGTAGAGTTTTGATAATCATAATTACAATAATTATTATTGTCGTTGCCACCCTTTTGTCGTCCACACCCATATACCAAGAATTCCCAAACAAGCAAATTTCATGTAGTGAAAATTTTATTCAATACGGAAATGGATGTATCTTAGATCCCAAATCAATAGAGCCAAACACGATTATCATACACCATGTCACTGAAAACACTGCCGGAACTAGACTTGCCATTTCTCCTCAGACGCTTGTGATTGACCTTGAAGAAAACAACACGATCACTTGGGCCAATCAAGGAATATTTACTGCCAATGTTACTGATCGTGAAAGAGGCTTGTGGGGTATTGATGAGATAAAACCATCTGCAAAAAAATCAATTCAACTCAACAGTACTGGATTTTATTCATTTTTGGTTATTGCAGATGTAGAAGGAGAGGTTGGCCGAATTGTGGCATTAGGTAATAATGTTGATTCTCTCTCAGTTGGCAACAGGGCAAAAATGGCACAGGCAATCATAAGCGATAATTTCCGTGAATATCCTGAACTAGTAGGAGTTGGGAGTGGCGGTGCTCCAGGAACAGGCGTATCAATTACAATCAATGAAAAAGAATTAGAGTCACGTAGGGATGCACAGTCATACTATCATGAAAAGTACAGTAAGATAATTCCCTTTGATGTGCCAATTATAATTGATTTTGGTGAGCCAATAAGGTTGGACTAGGAGAAAATGAAAACTAGGCTTTTGATAATTGGAATTGGTTTTCTGGCATTTGGATTTGTAATTCCTGTATCTGCATCAGAGATTAACATGAATATTGCCCCGCTTTCTTATTTTGGATATTATGATGATCACGGAAATAAAGTAACAAAGCTAGTTGTAGGGGAAGAATATTTTATTAAAGCAAAATTCTTTTGGCCTGAATCTCATTCACAACCATACGAGTTTTTTGCGGAAATTAATGACTATAAAAATCATAAAGTGATTGAAAGATTATTCGCTCGTGGAATGGTACAACCAAATGATGATGTAGAAGTAGAATTTTCGTGGATACCAAAAGAAACAGGAAATTTCAGAAATTATTCAGAACTGTGGGCAACTGATACATTTTCTGTAATTACTTACATACCTCAATATGATTTTGAAGTTGTAGAATCCACTCAGATACAAGACATAAATTATAATGATTTTAGAAATACAGGAAATCCAAAAGAGTGTTGGTATCAAGAGAATGATGGAACTATGACTCCTTGCAAAATAGACTCAACTGGGCCTGGCATGATTATAGATATGGGTTTGTACATTTTTTGGCCTTACATTATTTTAGGAATTATACTTGTAATAATTTTCATTGTTTGGAGAAAAAGAAGATGAGGGTTAAAATTCTGATGATGCTCATAGGACTTGTAATTGGGTTCGTTTTCGTTTCATTATTTTCAATTACAAATGTCTTTTCTAATGAACAGCAAACCATCTGCGAAACAATGGATGCAAGATGGAACACGGATCATTGCGTTATCAGAGAGGAGTCGTTTGACTTTAACAATCTGACATGTGATCCTGGAACTGTTTTAGAGGATGGAACCTGTCACAGCAACGGAATCAAGTTTGTTCTTGAATCCTTTGTTGAGCCAATCCAAAATACAAGTAATGTAAAAGTAATGAGATCTCCTGCATACGAAATTTGCATGGATTTGGCATTGGAGTGCGATTATGACAACTCATCAACGTCATTTGTGGGAACTAAAAAGGGAGATGAGATCATCATGTCATTGCATCTTGAGGGACGGGGACAAAATTATACGATACACCTTGATGCATCTGCCGTGGAAAATATGGATGGCAGCTACATCAAAAACATCGAGGTTGCAACAGATGACAGGCCAGTTGACTATTCAGTGAATGAACACGGCAAGATTGATCTTTTTAGCATACCTCTTCCAATCAACAAAGAATACAATCGAGTGGATTATGGAAAACTGGGACATCTTGTTGTGGAGCATGACCTGAAATCCAAACTTGTAGAGAAGAACATAGAATACTCTGAAGGAAAATATATTTTTCAGGAAGGATTTACACTGACGTCTTATCCTCCACACAGCAGCTATTGTGCATTTATCGAATCCGATGATGGAGAAGACTATTGGTATGAAGGAGGATTCAGTCGTGATACTCTGACTGGCTCTAAACTACATGATAGTAATCCACATCAATGCAAGCATAATGAAGGTTCATGCACATGTTCTATTGTCAAAGAGCAGGCAATAGAGAATGTTGGAATTCTATCACATTTCAATAGAACAGAAGAGGAATTCGTCGGAAAAGCACTGCAAGAATACCTTGCAGAAACCAAAGTATCCAATGTCTCAAATCAGTTTGTAGTTGGAAAGTATAATTTTGATTATGATGATGATGTGATTTCTTTTTGTGGCAAGTTTGTAGAGTCAAACCCAAGAAATACATTTGAAGGTGCAATAAAGGAATCCAAAGTAATTAGTTTTAGCATGCGCCCTCCAATGGAACTGTGTGCTATCAACAATGACGCGATAATTTATGAATTCAAATATTTAGGAAATGAAAAATAGAAAATGAAAACCAGATTTTCAATATTTGCAATACTGATGATTTTAATTTCACCCATATTCTTACAAAACTCATATGCTTGCAGCTGTGCTTCCCCCGCAAATTTTCCTGCCGCATTACAGGAATCCCAATATGCATTTATTGGAACCGTATATGATATTGATAACAGTGGAGGTCCACAAAAAGTCACTTTTTATGTCACTCAGGTATTCAAAGGAGACATCAAGGACAACAATTTTGTCTTAAGAAATCTGGGACTCGGTTTTTCAGATGATCATACCAAGACTATGAGCAGCTCATGCGATGTCGGATATCGGATGGGGATAACTTATAGTGTATTTGTCTATGATGACGTTCACTATAACAATGGAATGTGCGATACCAAACCAATTGGATTTTTAGGGTTGGGATTGCTAAATCCATTTGACTACAATCTGTTTTACTATGTTGCTTTGGGAATAATTATTGGTTCAATTATTGGAATAATTAAATGGAGAAAAAGAAAATGAATTCTAATCTCAAAAATACGCTTTATGCAATTTTGCCAATTGTAATAATTATCCCTTCCATTCTGTTTATCAGTGATTACATTTATTTTCAAGAGCCTTTGTCCCGAGTTGCACTATATCCTGATGATCCCAAATGTGATGCAGAATGTGTTGAAAAAATAAATGACTCGTACAAATGCGTTGAAATAAAACAAGACGAGTTTGTTTGCAGACAAGAAAGAGGGAATTTCCGTGTAGACGGCGATGGTGTCAAATACAGTTCCGCAGGACCCATTTCATATGGGGAGATCGTATCCTTTCTGGAAGGTAAAACAGACATTAGATGGTTTGGCATTGAACATCTAAAGATAGTTGACAGGAATTCAAATACAGTTCAGGTGGATTTTAATGAATCCAATGAGGAGGATGCACCGTCAAATATCATTTACACCACAAAATTATCTCCTGGCGATACCTTTCTTTCGTGCCTGAATCCTTGGAAGTCGACACACCTTGTACGATACATAGGCCTGTACGAATATGAAAATATGACATATGCAGAATTTTGGGGGCTTCACCCGTACGTTCCTCCGAAATTATTCCCATGTGATATGCCAAAGATATTGGACTCTTCTTTGAAGATAAAATATGACATATCATTACCAGAGTACAAAGAATTTGGGTTTGATTAGAAAATGAAGACTGAATTTAGCATAATTCTAATCATGATAATTCTGGTCCCTGCAACTCTGTTTCTAATTTATCAGAATCCTGATGAAACCCCAAAATCATTATCACTTGAAAAACATTCAAGTGAAATAGTCCAAATTAACGAGCAAGCAAAAAAATACCGACTGATTGATCATATACAAAAATTTGATGAGTCAAAAAAATTAATGCATGAAAAACTCAAAGAGATTTCCAAGGACTTACTTGGAATCAAAATTTCAGATATGACATTGCTTGAGGGGCAGTATCCGTTTGTAGATGTAAAAGACAGGGCAGAAAAACTTGGTTTGGATCCCGCTGGAGTTTGCGCCTATGGGCAAAATATCCCGCTGCACCTTGAAAAAATTTCACAGACGGACAATTTTCAGATGTTTGCAAAAAAATACTCGCCATACCCTCTGGAATTAATCATAATGGATGAACGAGACGACATATCCAATATTCACTATGGGTTGATTGCGACTAACAACAAAAATCAAAGTGCATCAACATACTTTCATCTTGATTCGTGCGCCAATGAGATAACTGACAAAGCACCATACTCTTTGAATTGTTCTGATAAGAACAATGACTATCAATTTGCCACACACAACCATGACGATGTCATTTCCAGTTACTCAAATGGGAATTTTTGCAAGATAGAACTGGACTCGTGGCGCCAGTCTCTTCATGATTATTCTAAAACATTGCAAGAAAAACAGAGACAGTTACAAACAGAATCCATGACAGGCATTGTTGATCAAGAATCACAGTGGAAGTTTATCTCAGAGATGAACAAACAGGGGGAACTTGGAAACCTCGTAGGATATATGGTTAATGGCAACTTTGATGAGCAAAATATTCAAGAGAAGATCAGGCAATACGAGTGGCAACATGGCAACCTGCCTAAGGAATTACTAGAGTTAATTGAACAAAGAAAATGAAAAAACGCAACAAGATCATCTTACTCGGCATGTTAACAATAATTTTGGTTTGGATTACAATCGTAGAAATCAATAATTTGTTAGATGGTGGACTGCACGATACCCGTATCGGGGCTAACAATTCAAATATTTTTTCAAATATTTTTGGAACAGAAGTCGAACTAGATGGCAGTTCAATTGACTTGGATCCTGATTTGTCTCCTAGTTATTCGCAGGAATTTGTCTGGTATGCTTTTCTAACACCCGTTATTTTTCCAACTGTCATAATAGTGGCATTATTTGTAGGGACATTTGCTGTTCTCAAAAGAAAAAATATTCCTAGCAGGCAATATCTTGCTTTGATCTTAGCAGGCATCTTGTTATTTTTTACCCTTCCTAATTTTGTTTCATCTTTAGCGTTTATCCCATATCTGATATCTCATCCCGAACAAATCAGACCATATATTTTTGAGCAGATATTGTTTCGAATGTGGTGGCAAATTGTCATATTGACTATTGTCGGAATTCTATTGTATAGATCCTCAGTAATTAGGAACCTGATAAAGAAATGAAAAGTAAAGTTTTGATAATTATTGGAATAATCGTTGCTGCTGCAGTACTTGCTGTTACAATTGTTGGGATGCCTGCAGACTACAAAACAGACGACACCAGTTTTCCATATGACGTGGAATCTGACCATCTAATCGCAAGAAATGTTGACGTTTCAGCACGTGTTGCAATGGAAAAGTTTCCAGACAAGGTATGCTATGACGTAACAGACGCAGAATATGGGCAATTTCCTGAGGCATTAAAGCAAGCAATGGTGGACGCCATAGAAGAAATCAAAACATCTAATCAGATTGCAGAATATGGAAAAGAACGTTTTTTCTTTGAAGATGTAAGTTATTTTGATGGGTATAGTAAAACAATGCATCCAAAGGATGCACTTGACTTTCTAAATGAACACGATTCGTTCAAACTTACAGAAAAACACACCATTCAAAATATCGGACATATTGATGATGTGGCATATTCTTTTGACTGCGACATAAACTACAATGATCACCAATACCTCTTGTCATTTCGTTTTGATCCTCTATATCCAAGCTGGGAAAACTTTGTAATTCTCAACATTACAAAAAATAATTCTGGTGTGTCAGTGATTCAAAATCCCGATACTGTTGTATACACTTCGTTTAATGCCACGGTGTTATTTACAAACAATCTAGACTATGACATTACACTGTCAAGACAGGGTGGGACAATACAGAACGGAGGTACATCATTTGACGAGATAACCATACCTGCAGGACAGTCATGGCCACACATGTTAAGGACATGGAACCTGGATGATCAATATGATGAGTCTGAACATTTACGCAGTGTTCCGTTCAACTATGAGATTCAGCCTGGAAATCTAATTGGGAAAGTTACGGTAAAAAACTATCCTAGATGCATGACAGAGACAGAGGTGACATCGCTGTATTCCCAAGTTAACGCACACCCAAAGTTTCCATCATATCTTCCAGACGGGTATTCATTTGAATGTGGAATCCACAACATGAACGCATATGTTCACATGACATACCTGAATGACTTTTTACGGGAAAAATATGACGGGAACTTTGGAGGCAATCATCAATTTGAGTTCTTTGCAGATGGCGGAATCTCAGTTGATTACTATGACGAGTACGTTCTGAACAGCTGGACTGCAAATCCTAACTATGACAAACATGCAAAGGCAAAGGAAAATGCAGAACATCCGCGTGCAACTAGCTTGACGATTTTAAATGAACCTGCAGTATTGACCCAAGAAAGCGCAACCGTAGATGGGATGGTACAGTCCTACAATAAACTGCAGGTGTTTTTGGATGACGGAGTCAGACATCAAATCAGGGCAGGCCTCCCTCAAGAAGAGTTAATCAAAATTGCAGAATCGCTCATACTACAAGAGTCTGACTGATTCTTTTTTTATTTTGATGCAAGGTATTGTGTGATTTTTTTTACACGTGGGTATGGAAATAACCTTGTTAACTATATCCCCAGTACAACGTGCATGGGGATATAGTCATGGCAATGAAATTAAGACCCACGTGGAAATAATTAATGTTAAACCACATTTTTTTAGATTTGATAAAAAGATACAAAAAATATGATTTCGGATAGTTTTTTTACAAAAACTTGACAAAATAATTTTTTTGATAAACTTACAATATGATGAATAATAAAAAATGAATTATTCTCCCATATTGGGATTTGAAATTGCATGTCGAAAGTAATCTTGGATTTTTTTAAGATTAATTCCATATTCTCCCAATGTGTATTCAGAATCGGAAGTAAATGAGAGAAAATGAGATTTCCATGCATCTGTAAAATATTTTTCCATATCATGTATAATCAAAATCTGACGAATTAGTCTTGCAAAAGTTGTTTTACTGTTTAATTTTTCATAAATTTCCTCTAGATCTTTGGGAATGATGTTTTCAAGATCTAAGAGCGTATGAATTCCCATATCATGTAATTCATCAACTATAATTCGTGAATCATCAGATGAAACGGATTCAAATGTGGGTTTTATGTGGTTGTTGTCTCCAAACCGTTCAATCAAAAATTGTTTTAATGATGTAGAATTTATTGTAATATCTAATTTACCTTCTTTAGTATTTTGAGATACTTGCTGAGAATATTTTTCAATTAGATTAGAAATACGTTCAAATTCATTATCCGCAAGTTCCAATAATCCGGATAATAAGTTAAAATTTCTTTGAATTTCTTCAGGTAATATTCCACTAAATTTATAATTTCTATCATGTTCGATTTCGGCCCAAGCATGTTGAAGGATTGTTCTTATTTGTAGCTCAAATGGAATATCACTAAATTGTTGATATTCAGACAAACGTGATCTATTGTTTGACAAATTACAAAGAAAGTGTGTTGAACGATATCCCACTTTACTCACTCCTAATTCTTTTTGTTTATTTTCCATTTTGTTATAATCAAGATCAAAATTTTCCTTAATCACACTAATTATTTTAAGAATATCTGATTCTACATAACCAATAATTCTAACTCCTACAATGTCTTCTATTTCAGTAGGTTTAGAGATCATTTTTTGTTTTATTTTTGAATTAAAACTGTCTAAACTTTTAGTTCTAGATTCTATTGTATGATATGGGATTTTTTCTGAATCTAGAATTTCCGTAATTAACTTGTTAATTTTATGTTCAAATTTTTCATAGTGTGGACGACGTTCTTCATACCAAATGATATTTTCTTTAATCCTAATTTGAGACATAATTCAGGCACTTTAACCCCATAATGTCTGTGTTTCTCACTGCATGCTCAAGATTGATTTTATCTACTGCAGAAACTTTGGTGAAAAAGAACAAGGGACAAGTATTTTATTTTGATACTGACAGTATATTTCTCACACCAGAGCATGTTGAATTGGTTCAAGATTTCTTTCAACCATTAAATCCGTATGACGTAGATGCAAAGATGTTCAAAGTAGAGGAAGATGATGACCACAATCTACTACATGACAAGATATTTTATGGAATTTCCGCCAAGCGCTATGTTCTGTATGACAGAGACGATGTATCAAAGAAAATCACCATCTACAAATATTCTGCACATGGATTAGGGCATCTACTAGACCCATTTCCAAATAATAACAAAAAAGATAAAGAAGATTGGAATGAAAATATTTGGCAAGACATTCTTACCATTCATTACAATCCAGAAAGTAAGGATACTGTTCTTGAAAAATATCAAGAAAAGTTTGCAATATCTCAAATGTCTGCAAGTACAGTAGATATTCTAAACAGATTTGAAAAATTCAATGACAGAAAATCATACAAAAACAAGATAAAGCCATTTAATTTTGCAACCGTCGGGACTGGCTGGAAAAAAGACCTCGAAACAGACGAACCTGTAATTCCCTTTTTACCTTATGTTGATGAAAAGAAAAGGCAAGATGTGCCATACATGAAGTTTGTTGATTACAAGACTGGTAAGGTGTATCCAAACGAAGATTTTATCAACACCGAAGAGTTCTGGAAGCCAATTTCAAAAGTGGTCAAAGACTATACAGATCACAAGGAGTCAAAGTCAGACGGCAATGTTGGGGAATTGAAAAGAAAGCATCTGCTGATAAACAAATTCTCTATTCGATACATTGGAAAGGAATCAAACGAATTAGAAGAGTCGGACATTGTAGGTGTGACTGAGGGAAATTATGCAAAATATCTCAATCTCAGAGAGGTGATTTTGGGAATTGACGTGTATAAGGAACATAAGAAAATTGGAGTATCCAAGAGTAATCTGTTTGAGTTACAAAAAAAGGCAAAAAATGGTGAAAAATTAAAACCACAAAAAGAAACATTAAAGAAAATATTGAATTACGTTAAAAATAGATGAACTTATTTCCTAGATTTTAGATATTTGTGAGCTTTGAATCCTACAATAGCAGGTGCTGCGATATACATTCCCAAGTTGAGTGCAATTACAGAGATTCCAAGCCCTAGGATTTCTGTTTCAGAACCATCTTCAGCCAATGTCATTATAGAAAGCGTTGAAATCATGGGAGTGATAAATGCCTTAACTGCTTCTTGGAAAAATGGATTTTCTCTTTCTAAGTCAGCAATTGTTGGAGAGAATGAATAGTACAACTGGTTAAATCCCGTCATAAATGATGAGCCAGATGAAGTGGTCATAACAGTATTGTCTCTGATTTCTCTGAGTAATTGTACTTGTGGTGCTAGCTCAGAACCATATGTTGCTGTTGCAATGAGACATCCACCTCCTTGAGAATCTGATTCAGAAGCAATTATTTCAAATGATTCTATCATGTTTTCAAATACGGGTAAATAATTAGAAAAATTGTCCGTTTTTGAGGATAACCATATGTCATATGCTTTGCCATCTTTGATTGTCCAAGTTACAATTGTAGTTTTTTCTGCTCCTTCTAATTCCGATCCAGTAGAACTAAACAAAACTTTGTAACCAGGGTTTCCAGCAAGAGTAGCAGAATCCCTTTCTAACCATTTGAAATTTTCCATATCTCTAGGTATTTCTTGCATATTCAAATCATTGTATTCATTCAGATCATTTGGAACCAATGTTTTTTGAATCATTACTACTACTGCATTTTCAGGTACCTCCAAATTTTGTTCTGATGATGGGAGAAATCTTGTCATATCCATTAGAAAATTACCTTCCAAATCTTCGGATATCCAGTCAGAATGATACTGAATTGAAAAACCACGTTCAGTAGATTGGTATGTTAAATATTCATCAGGAGTTGAGTCTTCAGCATAAGTTAATTCTGATAATGTAACTGTACTTAGAAGAAAGACCATCATTATTGAGAAAACTAATTTAATTATCAGAATATCTTATTTTCAAAAAATCAGTCTATTAAACATAAAGCCCATTATCACAAATGAGATTAGAAAATGTTCTTTTGTTCGGGTATTTCCATAATCTTAGGATCAATGAAAACTATAATGTAAATTAATTGTAATTATCATGAAAAACAAGAAAAATCGGAATCAAATTAAAAACATATGATTTTATTTTCTAATTTTAGATAGAAACAAAATTTGAAAAAATAAGCAGGTTTGAATTTTAGAATTGTTAATCATACCTATCAAATCTATTCTTTAATGATGTGAAGAAGATTCATTTTAGAACCTGCAATGTAAATTAATTGTAATGCGGAATTAACTGCAATCTTGGTATGATAGCCATGACCTTTGAGATGTTTTTCTACAAAGCCTTTTTCTTCTGTGAATCTGAATAATCCAATTTCTTCAAGTGAGTCATTAAGAACTGAAAATTCCCCCTTTGACACATCTGAAAAATAAAATCTATTTTTAGATTGATCAAATCCCATACCTTCTTGCGTTCTTCTTGATTTACTTTTTTTGTCAAAAGATTTGGAATTTATATCAAATACTTGAATCGACACTTTTGGAGGATCATCATCGGTTACACCAGGAGTCTCAACAAATGCATAAAGTTCGTTGTTGTTTTGATTGTGGTATATCTCCCAAATCTTATTACTTCTAAAGACCATTTTACTGGCCATCTTTTCTACTTGATTGTTATTGCCTCTAATTAATCCAAAAGAGATTTTATCAAAAATTCCTTCCCTTCCTGCAAGATAGATTATGTTGTTTGATGTATCTATTGCAATTGAACGGTATTTTGCTCCAACCTTGATTTTTTCCTTTACAGTTTTTGTAAATGTATCAACCACCCAGACTTTTTTGGAATTGGTTTGAGTGGCATACAGTAATTTAGTAGTTGGATTTAGCTTAATGTCTCCAAAACCTTCTTTTTCCCCTATTGAACTCTCAATTTGATTTGTTGTTAAATCAATCATAGAAATTCTAGCGCCATTATCACGTAATCTGAATCCTGCATCTCCACTAATGGCATAAAGGGTGTTGTTGTCAGAATTTATTACAAGTTCTCTTGGTCTTTCAAGTTGAATTCGATTAACTATCTTTTTAGAATGTCCATCAATAATGAGAATACAATCAGATTTGTTATTGGATACGTATACAGTATTTGTTTTCTCATTTAACGCTAAAAAATACTCTCCTTTCTCAAGTTCAATTGTACCTATATTTTCCAAAGATAATTAGATTTACATCTTTAATTTTTAAGATGTTTGGACTATTTCATAATCTGATAATCTGATGTAAGACCATTCATACTCCTAGATTCTGTTTTTTGTCATTAATAATGCAAAGGATATACAGATTAAAATGTACTTGAAGTAAAATGAATGCTAAATTTAAAAAAAGAATAAGTTATTCAAATTATAATTATTCCATTTTCAACCAAGAACTGAATTCCTTTTAGGAAATCATTATCCGAGATTGATCCTTGAGACCACCAATCAGCATTATTCTTAATCCATGCAGGGATCCCTTGAGAGCCTCCTGTTGTAGATTGTGCTGTTTCAGGAATCTGTATAATTCCTTCTTTTATCAGAAATTGTATTCCTCCGACAAATGCATCGTCATCAATGTTTCCTGCTACCCACCAACTTGCATTGTTTCGAATCCAGTCTGGAATTTGAGATTGTGTGCTATCCTTTTCTTGTATTGATGATGGATTGTCTGAAATAATTTTTCCTTCTATGACTACTTGCTTGACAGGATGTTCATAGTCAAAACTAACTATTATTTCACCAGTTGTCTCATCATTGGTGATTGTAAAATCATCTATGCTCTTTTCATCAATTGTTATTGTATAGGGTGGCTCCAACACCTTGCTGATGAATATTTCTGTAATCCCTGTTTCACTTTGTTCTAGTACTCCAAAAGATATTTTCTCATTTTGTGCATTAAAAGAAAAATCCGTTATAGTTGAACTGGTAGCTATGTCAATTTCAAGTATCTGATCATCAAATTTAATTGATTTTTTATCTAGCATAAGACCAAAAGTTTTAGCATAATTTGATGGTTCAGAGATATCAACGGCGTTTGAAATTTTCAAGGTTTCAAGTGATTCATGGAATTTTGAAATTTCCTTTTCAAATGTCTCATCTGAGCCAGAAGCATATCCTATATCAATAAAATCATTGTTTGTTGCAATAAGATAACCTGTCATTTTTAATTTTGCGTTCATTGTGGGTTCCAAACATTTTCCAGTAAATTCCACAGCTTTCATTCCATTTAATTCCAGAATTTTAGCTGGTGGATATGGAGTATCACATTCAGGTTCTGGTATTTCTAACATCTTATCTAAATCACCAGTTACAACTGTCATCATTGCAAAATTGGGATTAATTTCAGAGGAATAAGACTTGGTTGGTACATCAGACATTGCAGATGCAATATACATGTCATCTTGCTTTAACTTTACACCTTTCCATCCTTGAGGAAATTGAAATTCTAATCCTATTTTTTTGTCAATGTATTTTCCGCTAAATTCTGTAGGTATACCTTCCCTATCTATTACAATAGACCCAATCATTTGTTCAAAAACGGGCAGATAACTAGGATACTTTGTAGGTTCAGCATCAAAAACAAACACATACCCAATCCCATCAACCATCGTAAAGTAGACTAATACCTTAGCTGTAACACCTTGTGAACCGCCAATAAATACTGCTTTTTGAGCAGAATGATTTCCAATTACATCGGGTGTATTTTCTAACAATTGAAATCCTTGAAGATTTGTAGATGTAAATGACAGATAAGATTTTGCAAGATCAGCGGGATTATCAACATCTACCTCAACAGCCACAATAGCAACAGTTTCTAGATATAGGTCAGAGTTTGATTCTTGTGGTGAGATTAACATAACTCGAAGGTTTGGATCAGATTTATCTATTTTCCAGTTAGACGGATAATCCATTTTTATTCCGTGAAGGGTATCATCATATCTAAAAAAACCGGATTCCACTTTACCTGTATAGCCTGTTGGCGGATTACATGATATGGATAATTTATGATCATTGTATCCCCCCTTAGACAGTTGAACAAATCCTGTAATTGATGAGAAAGGAACTAAAACCACCCCCATCTTATCAGTAAAGAAAGATTCTTCAGGACTACTTGCTGACATTTTTTTCAGAGTTATTACTCTGACATTATTCAAGGGATTTCCCTCAGGGTCAGTTATGGTTACTACCCACCCTTCAGAAGTACATTCCTCTTTAATCATCAGATCATCGGCAGCAGCATATTGAGTAGGATATACAAATACGGATGCGCCTAAAACCAAAATTACAGCTAACGCTAATCCTTTTTTATTCAATAATAAATTATGATAAGATGATATGATAAAACTAGATCATGATTGTCAATCTTGAAACCATTGACATTTGATTATTTCTTTGTTTGATTGAAATTCTGTAATCAGAAAACGATTTCAAGTTCAATCTCAGAGGTCAAATACATACTGTGCTCTCACCATAGTTTGAACCAGAAAAATTCTAACGTTGGTCCGAAAATTTCACCCTTAACTATATACCCCCTTACATATTGTGCTCCCAGTAAAATTTGAACAAGATATGGAAAAGTATGCTGTAAACTTTATAGTTGATCATTCATGGACTTACATCTAATCGACCGTAGATTTGACAGCACACAAGGACTAAAACATTATAAAATATGATGACATAAGAGAGTTTGAAGCCTTGAAAAAACTGATTAAATTAGAGGTTTCGAATGCTGGAGAGGACGAGAACCTTCGGGCCCATATTCTACAGTATTCAAGACCTGCTTTTAAGCAAATGAAATATGACATTATTGAAAAAATAAATCTTGACCATCAATAATCTATATTCTAACAGAGGTTGGAAATTGCCTTTAGGAATGATGAAATAACAAACTTTGGATGATCTAATCTGAAATTCAAATTTTACATTTTAGATGTTCTTTGGAACAAAAAATTAGAGGACGGTTTAATCCTCGTAAAAAATCCAGGACAGTCCTTGAACTTCTTCCCAACTTGATTCATTTTGATTATCTTGATTGCTCATGATACAATATTGTAAAACCTGAATAAAAGAAGAACGTATGATTCCTCAGAATGATCTAAATACTATTTCTGCAAGATTGAAGATGTCTTCATAGGATCTGTCACCAAGATACCAAACGTTCTTGGTCTTAAGATCCAAAATACAATTAATTTACAAAATAAACAAGATTCAAATTATTTTTGTTGTCGTTATTTATCTAAAACTAAAATTCCCCAGTCAGTTGCCTTATGCATTCCACCAATCTCTCCTTTACCCCCATCCCACACGGCAAATGCAATCTTGTATCTTTCACCTAGATTGAACTGTTTGTCTATTGGGCCAAAATTATCTACATTCACATCTGAGGTCTCAAGTGGTCTTGAGACCTCAACTATCCATTCTTTTGTAATTTCATTATAAGATGAGGCAGAAGATACTTCGTTGTTTCCTCCATATTTGTCATCATCATCTCTGTAATAGTGCTCTTTTAACTGCTCAAACGGTCCTGCAAACTCATCATCAATTTTATTCGATGATTCTGTATGTGTGTCATATGCCTTCCAATGCCATATATCGACAACTCCTTCACCTATGGTTCTCTGGGTAACTTTGACGTGAGGCACTCCTGCTGCTCCCATTGCAATATCGGAATCCCCTGAAATATCGAATCCTACTGATATTCTATCAGATGGAGTAGACTCATCGTTGTTTGCATCGTTGTCTTGCCATCGCATCAAAAGATAGAGGTTGCCATCAAAAGTCTGAGCCTTGACATTGATTTTTCTGCCTTCATCATCAAATACTGTCATGAACATGCTTTCAGGTACATCATTCCAATCGTCACTATTTCCATCAAGGATTATTTCTGTCTGAGATCTTGGAGCATCTATTCTAGTTGGCTCTGGTTCGGGTTGACTAGGATCATTCACAATAAGAAATCCTTTCTGTTCATTGTGTCCTGCTCCGCACATTATCGAACAGTAAAATCCAAATGTTCCAACCTTGTCTGCAACAAAGTCAACTGTTGCAGTCTTTCCTACACTCAAAGGCTCATTAATGCCAAATTCATCTAGTGCAAATCCATGAGTCACATCAATGCTGGTAATTTTTAGAATTACTCTGTCTCCTTGATCAACTTTGATAAACTGTGGCTCAAACCCCCACTGAAATGCAGTTACATCAAATGACTTTGTATTTTCATCTCCTGTAGCAGTACTTTGAATGGTTTTTTGTTTTTGAGTTTGTTTCTGCTGCATTTCC
>Ga0224507_10000136_pt1 | contig 27554 bp, 16 predicted proteins | sample SF_Jan12_sed_USG_3_FD_170159 | JGI IMG/M metagenome (GOLD analysis project Ga0224507, IMG submission 170159) | Sediment microbial communities from San Francisco Bay, California, United States - SF_Jan12_sed_USGS_13 | ecosystem: Environmental > Aquatic > Marine > Sediment | place: USA... | reverse complement strand
TCAACAACGTGTTGAGGCAGGATAATTACTTGCACCACCGTCCAAGGACTGATTACCCGTACGACTCCATACCAACAAGAAGCAACAAGAAAAAGACTGAATAATATTTTTATTGCTACTCGCCAGAGCCACTTCTTTTGTAGCAACTTAAAGATATTGTTTATTAAAGCCATTGACTCCCCACACCATAAGCAAACAACAATGGTTCAACTCCTTAATAGATTTCTAAAACTAAACATTAAAACAGCTAACGCTTAAAACTAACCTTTTGATTACAAAATCTTTTTTTGGACCCGAACAACCACCACAAACAAGCCCATTGAGTTACATCTTTTTCATCTAATGCCTGCGGTAATCATAAAGAATAATCCATTTAATATCAGATAACGGTATTAGTCTTGTGCCAAATTAATCTTAAGTCACAAATCTTAAAAGAAGAAATATATTTCTCCCTTAATTCTTCATCCTCAACAAATTTTCTCATGATTTGCATGGCTCGCTATGGATTTTTCTAGGCCCCCATGCTGCAACGCTGTTGACCTTAGCTTTTTTTTGATTACTTCAGGTTTTACCGGGCATCCTTAAAAAGTGCCCCTGCAGATTCCGGGTAGACTCAAAGTTTTGTAAAATTATGATTCCGATAAATTTACAACACACTGATTAATCATATAATAACATACGTTAATTATAAAATTACATTATCACTCAGAAAGCTGAACGCTAGATGATAACCATTCCTATTTAGCCTGAAATCGTGATATAGTATAAACAAAGAACTTCATCCTCCTGCCTAAACCCACCCCGGCAACAATGCCTAATTAGTGTCACATTCATTTGCGATTAAGCCGGGTTAGGGAATATATTTCTGACGTGATGTAATGAAAAAAGTCTTTATACTATTATATTTTATCATCATCCTGGGGTGGGCCCCCACAGATATCTATGCCGTTCCTGCCAACGATAATTATGTAAATAGCACCATTCTCACAGAGACTACAGGGACAATTACTTCTTCCAATCTTTTGGCTACTGCCGAGATTGGAGAACCTAACCATGGAGATGGAGATTCTTCTGCAAACTCTTCTATCTGGTTTAATTGGACAGCTCCGTTTTCGGGGGAAATCGTCTTTAACACCTTTGGAAGCGATTTCGACACGGTCATTGCCGCTTATACCGGTACTACAGTTGATAATCTAACCAAACTTGCAGAAAATGATGACCATGGGATGGATCTACAGAGCCTAATTACTTTTACAGCGATTACCGGAACCACCTACTCCATTGCTGTTGACGGCTTCTACACCGACCAGGGCAATGTCCTTCTAAATTGGGAAATTGCTGCAGCAAACGATAATTACATTGATGCTACTACCCTTACGGGAACCACCGGAACAATAAATGCAAACAATATCCTGGCAACCGCCGAAACGGATGAACCCAATCATGGTGATGGAAGTCCTTCGGCATTCTCATCAATCTGGTTCAGTTGGACTGCTCCATTCTCTGGCAGAATCGTCTTTAATACCTTTGGAAGTAGCTTTGATACAGTCATGGCCGTCTATACCGGCACCAGCGTTGACAACCTCACCAAACTAAAAGAAAATGATGATTTTGGGGCAGACTTTCAAAGTCTGGTTGTTTTTACTGCTCTTGCCGGGACCACCTACTCTATTGCCATAGACGGTTATGGTGGTGAACAAGGCAATGTGCTTATATATTGGGGAATAGCACCAGCAAATGATGATTTTACAGCTGCAACCATTCTTTCAGGAGTTACCGATAATGCGAATGCTAGCAATCTTGCTGCTTCCGCCGAGCCTGGAGAACCCAATCATGGAGATGGAGACTCTACTGCATACTCATCTATTTGGTTTAGCTGGACAGCACCATTCTCAGGCAATGTCGTTTTTAATACCTTTGGAAGTAGCTTTGACACAGTAATAGCCGCTTATACCGGCACAGCAATTGATAACCTCAACCAACTAACTGAAAATGATGATTCCGGGCCGGGATATCAAAGTTTAATTTCATTTACAGTTATTACAGGAACCACTTATTCTATTGCCATTGACGGATTCTATGGTGATCAAGGTGATGTACTTATAAATTTTGATCTTACTAAAAAGTTTCCCTGGCCTACTTTTCTTCCGGCAATCATGAACAGAACTAGACCGTAACAGTAAAGTAACCACTCACCACTAAGTGGATATATAAAGATTTAATCCAAGACCTCACCCACCCCCTCAATATTTTCCCCTGCAGTATTTAACAATTACATTCACTTATACCAAACAGCACTACCCACTACAAAATACGCCTTTAACTAGCTATAGGCATAAAACAAATCATCCTAAGCATAAACGTACGTTATTAAAATAAATACATTGCCCCATACCCTTTTCACGATATTACCATATCACTAGATTGCCGGGTCGGCACCTGTGACCACTTACAGATTCGCACCATATTAAATCAGCTATTTACGACCCCTGTGACCAGGTACTTTCATTCTTCTGAATGCCAGAAGATAAATCCTAGCATTTATCTTTGGGTCTCGGAAAAATAATGCGACCCATACATCCGAGAAAACCATGGGACAGGGCACTCTCCGACACTCTCAAAATTGACTATTATTACAAACTCTTTTTTAATTTGCTTTAACTATTCACCCAACCTATACTTTTCATAAGAGACTTAATTAACAATAAATTTATTTTATATATTTTATGCATACCCCCTAAACAACTGCTCAAGCAAGCATAACAACGAGCCAAAGACAATAACCAATGCCCATGAAATTCAACAAAACCAGACGATGGTTATGAAAAAAAACATTTGTCAACAAACATATACAAACGGAATTTTGGAACATCTAAACTTTGAATGCGAAGTGATGTTCCGTTATGCTTTGGCAAGCGGTTTACAGATTACTCCCGGTATCGCCGCAGCAATGTCCAAGACCGGAACGGAATTACACAAGAACCAAACAATCGAAGAGATGGACCATGATGAGACTTCAAACCCATCTCCTAATAGTTCTAATCACGAGCCAATAATCAACAGCTCCCTGTTCGGTGAACTGGTTGCTGCCCATAACGAACTGGCCCGCATCGTTGCACCAGCCACTCCACGTTCTCTGACGGTTACGGAAGGAGCTGCAAGAATCAAAAAAAAAGTTTTTACCACCATACCGCTGCTCAATCGCTTAATGAGTGCAGCGATCAGCTGTTTAATCATATTCATCTGGACAGGCTCCTCCGAGTACGTAGGCGTAGAAGGAGGCGGCAACATCTCCACTTCCTCAGGTTTACCCTTTCTTTTAAACCAGTTAAATTTTTTAGCAGCAGCCGGATTAGGCTCTTCTTTTTATGCCCTTTTCACAGTAAACCGTTTTGTAATTGAACGTACATACGAACCTGTTTTCGAGTCAGCCTATTGGATTCGATTCACCTTGGGTCTCATTTCAGGCACTATTCTCGCCAATTTCATCCAAATTAATATTAACCCTCAGGTCTCCGATGCCATGGAAAAAGCCACAGTTGCTATGCTGGGCGGCTTTTCCGCTGAAGCTGTTTATCGAATCCTCAATCGTCTCGTAGATGCGATAATCACCTTGGTAAGAGGCGGTACCAAAGAATATTCCACTTCCCGTGAGTTACTAGCCAAAACCAGGCTAAACGAGCAACATGAAAATCAGCGCATTGCTCTTGCTAACAACCTTGTGAGTTTACATGAAAAGATAAAATCAGAACCAGATAAAGAAATAGTAAGTCAACATCTTGCAAAAATAATTTCCGATCTTACCGGGGAAGTTGTTTTCTCCGACAACAAACCATCAAAAAAACCACCCGCCAAATAACTCATTAAAACAAGGAGAAGGTACCATCCTAACCAGTACCTGCATTGAACATGACAAAAAGTACGGTATGCACAACTAAATACCCAATCATCATGTTACACGGCCTAGCCGTCAGAGATGACATGATGAAATTATCATGGAGCAACCTCCGCTTACTACCACTTTCCTGTATGATACTCCTACCATGGCTCAAGTTACCATGGGGTAATATCCCACAACATTTAAAGGCTAACGGATCACTAATTTACTTTGGCGACCTTACTGGTTGGGGCTCCTACCGGAGTAATGCCAACTTATTAGTTTCTAAAGTTTATAATGTGTTAGCAGAAACTAACGCCGACAAAGTAAATATAATAGCCCATTCAAAAGGTGGAATCGACGCAAGGTATGCAATAAGCAAACTTAAAATAGGGGAAAAAGTCGCTAGCCTCACCACAATATCAACACCTCATAGGGGCAGTTGCATCGCCGATATCGCTACCCGTCTTATTCCTGAAGATAATCACATCATAGAACAAATAATTCGGCTTTTGGCTTGGTTAACTGGAGATCCAGAGCCTGCCGGGACTCAAGCCATCCAGGAACTCACCCGAGAACACATGTCAATATTCAACCAAGATGTCCCAGATTACCCAGGCACATATTATCAAAGTTACGGTTCAATAATGCAAGACAAGCTCAATGATATGTTTTTCATGCTCAATTACAACTTATTATTAAAAATAGAAGGTGATAATGACGGAATGGTTTCCGTTTTATCCTCTAAATGGGGGGATTTCCAAGAAACATTTACGGGAACGACAGACAACGTCGGCATTTCTCACTTGCAAATAACCGGATCGGCAAGAGACACGATTTCCGAGATAAATATTCCCGAAATATATATCGACATCGTAAAAAGAATTAAAAACATGGGCTATTAGTCAACTCTTAAATTTATTTTCCGAAACCCCTAGCACCAGGGCATAACAACATTTGTACTTGGTCACAGGGACTATAAATCATAGCCTTAATACACAACAAATTTATTTCTGGTTACAAGTTGTTCAGGTTTTGAGAATTGCAGCTGCTCAATATAGCCCATCTATGCTGGCAATACTGTTGCATTAAGGTTCACGAGGGTCGCTTTTAGTTTTACCGAGCACCCACAGGGGGATGCCTCTACACTGTCTCGGCAAGCAACAACTTTTTGCAAACAGATATCTATTTCCTTAAATCGACAGTGACTCACCCAGGCTCCTGGCTTAAATCATAAATGTAACAGAATAATATAACATAATGATTCTGTATAATATTTTTTTTATTACTTGAGAGCATTAAACTATACGGGCGGAGACACTCCCTAAATCAGTTGTATTTACAATTAATTAAAAATGTTTTTTATTTCCCTCTGATTTATCTGTACCCATAAGGAGATTGTGATGACAGATTATTTAAACAGTAAAAATTTTCCTTCAAAAAACCAAAAAGAAGACCAAGCCTTGGCTCAGTCGTTAAATGAGATTTTACGAAACGATTACCCTGGTAGTTTTTTTGAACTTTTGGGTACCTATAAAAATATATTAGCTGACAACAATCAACGTCACAAATGGGCCAATATAAATGAGAAGTTAATGGTATTATTTAAATGCGGCAAACATGAGCCTCTTGACGGACCCATGATTGGAGTTTCGATGTCCATACGGGACAGTGATTATTTTCAAGAAGCCGCCAAATTTTTCGGAAATAACCGTTCTGCAATTGCCCACATCGAATGGATGGCTACTTGTTGGAACTCTACCTTTGCCCATAGTGGGATCTGGATGGGAAAAACATTCGAACCGATTTCAAAAGAAAAATATGCTGAAAAATGCGGCCACTCTCCATCGGCACTAACCTCGTACAATAAGGAAACCACCCGCATTGGCCGTAACTTTTTTCGCACCCCCCATAAACCTAACTTACTCCACCTGGCTGGAGTACCCGTACTCACCAAGCTCTGGAATCTAAAAGATCGCCCTGACACTGTTGAAGCTAAGGGATTTGAGAGTGAACTATTGTTAGAAAATCTTGAAAAGGAAAAAGCTATCCCATACGAGAAATCAGGGGGTCTATTCCTTGCGTCCCCTGGCAGCTCCGTTGTGCCGGCGATGAAATCCAAATCGGTATACCAGCTTAATTATCGTTGGCCCGTTCTACAACCCAGCTACCCCCTGACCCTACTCATTGATGAACTTGTTCGAATTGATGAAGGGATATATTTGGGACAACTGGTAATGGCCACTAAACACTTCAGCCTCGGCACTTTAAAGGTACCTTTTTTACCACTTCATAAAAAACAAGAAATCGGTGAACCATACCAACCGGATCAGAACCATGGGTACGATTATGGATATCAAAATAATGGCTTTTTTCTCATGATTGATCCTTCCCATGCCCAAGAAGGCTACGCCGACAATGCTTTCCCTCAATTACGCCCCCACCCTGGTGAGAGGGGATATGTAGAGTTAGGTTATGATAAAAAAGTATCCCAAAAAACCTCAGATGCTATGAGTAGCGCCAAGTCAAAAGAGGATACGATATCAGCAATATCAGATTGGGCAGCTGGCTGGAAAAATAATGAGGGATTGAAACAAAAATTCACAACCTTTTGCCTGGAGCCCTCCCCTCAGGATACCGACTCGCAAGAAGAAATCCATAGCATGTTGCAGCCTGGCGAGTCCATATTGCAAATGCTTAAACGAATTCAAAAGGAAACCAGTGCCCAAACAAAATATGACGATTACATCGGCCATTTTGAAAAATTAAACAAACTTTTCCGGTGCGGAACGACTCCGAGGGTCAACAATGGCCTCTTTCAGGGAACCGGGAAAGGTTACAATACACGTTTAACCGCACTGGAAAATAGACAATGGTATGGCGAGAGGGAACCTTGCATTGGATTTGATTATTACCATGGTGCAACTCTTAATCTGCATTGGGGATTCAGCGATACCTGCCGTCCTCAAGTGGAATCGTTGTTAAGTGAGGACATTATTACGCCATCGGCAATCGCGGCATTGTTGCAAGCAAACCAACACCACCCTAATTTTCTAAATATTTTTTGGGCCAATATCGGAAGATTTATTTTCCCTTGGGCCGGAAAATCATATGAGAAAATAAGCGGCCGAAAACTCAGCATGCTGCTTGATGAAAGCGATGATTTAAAGGAAAGATATCCCCAAAGAGTCCATGAACTAAAATCCCATCTTGCCAGTTGGCCTCATTATAACTTAGTAAAAATGAATCAGCATCACCACTGGAGCCAACAAGGCCAATATGCAAAACATTTGCAAAGCGGCTCTTGGGACAAAGGTATGTCCGCTGAAGACCAAGCATTTTGGACCAAAGAGGCTGAGGAACGCTGGATTTTTGGCAATAATATTATAGACTCAAGAATACTTGATGCGGATGAAATATTTCGGATAATGGATATGAATTATCACACTCCAGAACAGCCACTCCAGGAACTTTCGGAAGCAGGACCTTCACCATTCGTACGGCAAGGTTATATATTTTTAGGTTTAGCTGATCAACACTCTATTCTTCCGATGAACAACGGGAAAAATAGTAAAAAACGCGTATTCCAGTTCCACTACCGCTATCCAATGATTGGTGGCCCAGTGCCCATTGGTGCCTGCTTAGATGAGTTAGTGGAAATCGCTCAAGGGTTATACCTGGGTCAACTTATCTATTCCACCGTTCCGTTAACGCCATTTCATTCCTCAACCAACCCCAAGGAGTATAAATACCAGCTATTTGGTTATTTCTTACTACTAGACAATGATTGGGAATATCATCGGCAGGCCATTAAATTTGATACCCTGAATTAATAACAAGTTGAATAGAAAAATAACGAGAGGAGAACAAGATGCAAATCGATTTTCATCATGGTGTTACCTATGTTATTGCGAGGCTGGCTGGTTTTGACCATCATAAAGGATTGATCGTAGCATACTGCTCACAATATGTTGACGATGCCACCGAAGAGGGCTTGGTCAACTTTAACAACGGTGCGATGTACCGACGAATAAAGTCTTCCCACAAGATGATCGGTTATGACAATTTCAACAAACTTGCCAATCATCAAGTTTGGATTCCGTTTCATTTTCTACCGGGTAATGGGGGCAAAAAGGCCGGAGACAATCCCGATGGAACATTTATAAATAAAATCATCTGCAGGCCCAATAGTCCAGTAGCCAAGGACATGGTACGCAACTGTATAAATGACCGAAACAAACCTTATGGACTCCATCGTCTTGGTGTGACCATGCATGTTTATGCCGACACCTGGGCTCACCAAGGTTTTGCCGGTGTTACTCATAAAATCAATAACATCACAGGGCTCTGCGATTTTGACAACCCAAACGATAAATTAGAAAGCAGATTATTACACTATTTCGGCAATAAGATATACAACGTCGCCTCAGGGTTTATCAATGATGCTCTACCGTTGGGCCACGGGGCCGCCTTGAGTTATCCAGATCAACCCTATTTAAAGTGGGAATATCACGACCATAATGGGCAGATAGTGGTCCGCGATAACACCGCTGAGTTTACAACTGCTGCCGATGAAATGTGCAAGGAGATGCAAAGATTTATTGCAGGTGATTCAGAAGCAGATGTCCCAGGCCTCCCCTATGATGACAAGCGACTCATTAATAGATTGATGAAGGAGATTAATGATAAAGAAGGAGAAGATCGTCATAAAAAGTGGCTGCACGCTATTGGACAAGGCGATTTCAGCTTTCCGGCCGTCACCTTAACCTACTCGGCTGAGCAACAAACTTCTTGGAAGAATCAAGCCCTAGATATTATCAACCAGCCAAATACAAAAAGCAAAAACCATGCATATGCTTACCATGATTCTTTTTTAGAAAGTCATTGGAAAAGGTTTCATGACGCTTTGCTTGCGCATCGTTTCAGTGTGGTTCATGACATCCTGCCCAATTATGGGATCTGTGCAGCATAATAAGGGTCGAAAAAAATAAAATATCCAAAAATCGAAGTCTGCACTTACCTGCTCAGGATAATTAGTCGGGTTCAAAAATAGGCAACCGGCGTATCGTATCATAATGTAACTGTTGCCTCTACAATGAAAACGCTAAAAGCAGTAAGATAGAACATGATACGGCCTGCATTGAGAGGCAATGCTGTTAACTTAAGACTTACAAGGGTCGCTTTCGGTTTTGCCGGGTAGCCACAGGGGGCCACCCCTACAGCTCCTGGGTAGATTCAACGTTTCATAAAAATAAAAACTTTTGCTTAAGTCGACAGTATTGGCATTTAGAGGCCGCAATACTTGAGATTGTCCATATTACGTGGACCGATTAGCCAGCTTAAACACGAATGATAAGGAACACAAAATAAATAAATTCCGTAATTATCGTGTTCGAATTTAGGTCGGACTTGTTCGATACAGTTGAGCAAAACCGCAAGCATAGCAGCGCTACGTCGAGGATTTTGCGACCTGAAGAGCAAAAAAATATGGCCTGAAGGCGGACGCGAGAATAGGAAGTTATTTATTTTGCTTTCCTAAGCTTAACAAGTATATTTCCTGTCATTACTCTTCATCCAAATCATCAAATTTTTGACGAATCTCTTCCAAATTCTTTTTATATTCTTCGCCATCACCGTATTCAAAAAAATATTTATATCGGCTATGAATGGTACTGATTTTGCGAGCATGTTTGATAGGACACCAATATTGCTCCGTTCTGGCTGCAATTTCTTGCACATACGAGATAAGACCATTAAAATATCCGCAATACATGCAGTTCACTTTTTCTATCAAGTTAAGATAGGCCAGCGAATGACGATCCACAATGATATAGTCCTTTCGCTTCACTTTGGGGATTCCATACACCGGAAAGCAAAGTGCCTGATAAATTGACACGAACATATCCATTATCAATGCTGGCAACAAACAGGACCAGATAATCACCCCAGAGAGCGTATGAAGAAGGGGAGCATGAAAAATATATGCGCCGAGGGTGGTGGATAATGTTTTTTGAACTTGTTTTACCGATTCCTCAAAATAGATTCTTTTCCCCTGAATTTTGTAATAATATTCAGTTTCTTTTTTTTGTATTTCTTGACTGAGTTCGTTTTCCAACCGCTTTATTTCTGAAATGAGTTCATCAATTTTTTTCATATTATCACAAAATGATTTTTTGTCTCAGAGCTTAACTTGCAACCTTGAAAATAATTTAACCAGACAGTTGCAACTCACACCACCAGCTACCAACTAATTAACTTAACACAACAATAACACCGTAAAATTTAGTCGTCTTTCTACAACAAATCTTCATTAAGCCCATTTGTTTCCCACAAATTTTGCGACTAATTAAAAAAAAAATTATTTATGATAATTATGCCCTGCTTTGATGGTGCAGGCGCGATAAAGCTGTTCCAGTAAGATGAAGCGGCTCATTTCATGAGTAAAGGTGAGACGGGATAAAGAAAGAAGCAAGTCAGCTTCTTGAATGACACTTTCATGCAGCCCAAGATGGCCGCCAATTAAAAAATATATGGTCCGCAACCCTTGCTGCTCCCAACCAGAGAGGATAGTTGCAAGCTCCTCGGAATCCGGTTGTTTTCCACGCGGATCAAGAGCCACTCTAAGCAAACCGTCTTTGCTGGCTTCCAGCAACATCTCGGCATCCTTTCGTTTTATTGTCTCTTCATCGCCTTTTTTAGCATGTTTCTCTTTGAGCACTACCAACTTAGTTGGAACAAAACGATTAAGTCGCTCTGCATAATCACGGACTGCTTGATCGAGATATTTTTCTCTGGTTTTCCCGAGAAAAAGCAAAGTAAATTTCATCGCTCCCCTTTGCGACCGGACACAACAGTACCAGATGCAAGAAGCTCACGTAGAATTTGACAAAACTCATCATATCCAATTTCCTGATTAATACCTGGACATGATTGGCGAATAGTCTCGAAATTATTGCTATCGCCAAGAATACTGGGATGCAAGGGCCATTGACGACAACGCCACGGTCGTCCCTTATGAACCGTACAACCTTTTTCGTCACTATAAAAAATACAATGCCCGTCAGTGATCCGCATTTGAATGACATTGCCTGTTTTTCGTAAATATGTTGCCAACAACCCAGAGAGCTCCATACCCAGCTCTTCACCCATATTACTTTGATCCATATGATCCAGAGATACAGTTGTTTCTCCGTGACAACAGTAACCACACATTGTACAAGAAAAAATGCTAGCCAACTTATCATTATTATTCACAGTCATTTTATTTAGGGCTACAAGACCAACCGATTGTTAACATTATAAACAAAAGCGTGTCGCACCGAAACCGGCAGACACGCTATCCACACTAATAATACATTCTAAAATCAGGCGTTACCAACCACATCGCTGAATGCTGAAATATCAATACCATATTTTGCAGCCGCCTTTTTCCACTTTAAATCGTCCGGGGTATTAAACAACACATCAAAATCCCCTGGCAAGGAAAGCCAACTATTATCTAAAAGTTCTGTTTCCAGTTGCCCTGGTGCCCAGCCCGCATAACCAAGACAAAAAATATAGTGTTTCGGACCTTGCCCTTCACCGATATCCCGTAACAACTTTGTTTCCCGGGACAAAAATATGTCAGGACACACTTCCAACGCACTTTTTGCTTTGTAATCCTTACTAAAAAGAACAAAACCGGCATCCATTTCCACCGGCCCTCCAATATAAATTGGCGGGGTAAACCCTGGAGGTATAGACATTTCAGCGGCGTGCAAAATATCTGCCAATGTTACAGAATAATTAGGATTGTTAACCACCAGCCCCATAGCGCCTTCTTCATTATGAGCACAGATATAAATAACCTGCTGCTGAAAACGCGGATCCGGCATCTGAGGAGTTGATATTAGAAAATGTCCACTGAGGCTATCCATTTAATCCACCTTAAATCCACTTACGCCTTGAGGGCATTCACATATATGCTTTGCTTCACAGACTAATGGAAGATTGTGACAACAAGAACCCTTTACAAAATAGTATCACCGCACCCTCAACATAGCAATAGGGGATATAGCGACTCTCGACCTTTAACACTAAAAATTCCGCTTTAACTAGCTAACCAGACACTTGCTGATAACCTCATCCACATCCCGCGACAACTTCTTTTTGGCCCCTATTTTTTCCAACTGCCCACGCATGAGATCTTGCCGTCCAAGATCATACCGACGCCAAGTGGTAAACGGGGTAAGTAGTCGGGAAGCTATTTGAGGATTGCGATCATCAAGCTCAATCACAAAATCAGCTAAAAAACTATACCCTTCACCGGATTGGTGATGAAATTGAGCTTGATTAGCCGTACAAAAGGCCCCGATTAAGGCCCGAATCTTATTTGGGTTGGTAACACTAAAGGATTCATGTTTCATGAGCTCCCGCACCTTATCCAGAGAGCCGGGCAAAGTACAGATAGCCTGCAAAGTAAGCCACTTATCCATTACAAGGGGGTCATGGTGCCATTTCCCATGGAAATCATCCAGCAACTCATCACCCTTAGCCCTATCACAATTGACCACCGCCCTTAGGGCCGCAAGCTTATCAGTCATATTATTGCTTTCCAAGTAATGGCGTTCACCCTTTTCCAACATATCACTGTTAACTTTATTCTCAGCGCCCGACGCCAGAAGGTAAGAAAGACAGGTATTGCGCAGACTGCGCTTACCAGCATCATCGGCATGATATCGATAAGGGCCGGGTACGACATTTTTTTCATAAACCGCAAGCAATGATTCACGACAATGTTCTGCCAACCCATAACGAAACATATTCCGTACTTGAAATATGGCTTCTGGATCAATCTCCTTCACCTGTTGATTAAGCCAATTTTCACCGGGAAGTTCCATGGCCAGAGCTACTAGAGCGGGATCCGAATCATCGGCGAGCAAAGCTTCAAAAGCCTCCACAAACAGCCCAGGAACCGCCTCCGTAGCCTCCCCTAAACCATAGGAGCCGATCCGTTCCAGTAAATATTTAACTGCCAACTCCTGACCCGCACTCCAACGATTAAACGGATCAGTATCATGGGCCATAAGAAAGGCCAAATCCTCTTGGCAAAGCTCTGCTTTCACCTTTACCGGCGCAGAAAAATCACGCAACAGGGAAAGAACCGGTCGTTCTTTGACCCCCTCAAAAACATAGGTTGAACGTTGTTCCTTAAGATTAACCAGTTTAGTTGAAGTAGCTTTGCCATCAGCACCACGAAGCTGCAAAGCTATATCGTTTCCTTGCTTATCCAGCAAACCTAAAGCAACCGGGATATGGAATGGTTCTTTTTTAGAACATCCAGGCGATGGCTCATTAACTTGGCTAAGTTCCAAGGTATAACACTGGGTTTCTGCGTCATAATTACCGCATGCAATTAAGGTAGGAGTTCCGGCCTGGGAGTACCAGCGTTTAAAAACCTCTGCATCAAATCCGCCACCATCAACCATGGCCTGTACGAAATCATCACAGGTCACAGCCTGAGAGTCGTGCCGGTCAAAATAGAGATCCATCCCGGCCCGGAACTTTTCTGGTCCCATCAAGGTATGCATCATCCGAATCACTTCAGCACCCTTATTATAGACGGTCAACGTATAGAAATTATTAATCTCCATATAAGAAGCGGGCCGAACCGGATGGGCCATGGGGCCGGAATCTTCACGAAATTGAAAATCTCGAATAACCCGCACCTCGTTTATTCGCTTAACCGCCCTGGAAGCCATGTCCGAGGAAAACTCCTGATCACGAAATACAGTCAGACCCTCTTTGAGACTTAACTGGAACCAATCCCGACAGGTGATTCGATTACCTGTCCAGTTATGAAAATACTCATGGCCAATAACCCCCTCAATACCCTCATAATCTTGATCAGTAGCGGTTTCCGGCAAAGCCAATACATACTTAGAATTAAAGACATTAAGCCCTTTATTCTCCATGGCCCCCATATTAAAATCATCTACTGCCACAATCATATATATATCTAGGTCATACTCCCTACCAAAAACCTGTTCATCCCACTTCATTGATTTTATAAGGGATTGCATGGCATGGCTGCATTTATCCTTATTACGCTGCTCCACATAGATATGCAGAGCCACCTCGCGACCCGAGACAGTGGTAAAACTATCGGAAATTTGCACCAGATCACCGGCAACAAGGGCGAAAAGATAACACGGTTTTTTAAAGGGATCCCGCCAAGTCACATAATGACGGTTATTATCAAGATCTCCTCGCGCCACTGGATTACCATTGGAGAGTAAAACCGGATATTTGGTTTTATCTCCCACAATGGTAGTGGTAAAAAGGGCCATCACATCGGGCCGATCGGGGAAAAAAGTGATTCTCCGAAACCCTTCCGGCTCACACTGGGTGCAAAAATTACCATTGGAGAGGTAGAGCCCTTCAAGAGCGGTGTTATTTAACGGATCAATGATGATTTCAGACTGTAGCTCAAAGGCAGCAGGGACATTTTCCACCCGTAACTCACCATCAGCATATGTATAACTATCAGAACTTAAAGTTTGACCATCAAGCCGCAAAGAGAGAAGCTGCATATTCTCACCCTGTAGAGCCAGTACCTCGTCTGCATCATATTTTGAACTATTGCGCCGACACCATAAAGTGGAGATCACCTTGGTTTCATGCTCATGCAACTCAAAGCGAAGATCAACTTTATCCACATAAAAGGCTGGCTCGCTATAATCTTTTAAATAAATAACTTTATGTTCTTGCGAAAACATTTTGTCCCCATGTATGGTGATGGTAGTCGGAATAACTTGACGTACCAGTTTAATTACTATAAATATTAACGTTACTTTTCAACACAATAGCATAGTATCTCAGAGAGGCACAAGAACCAATCTTCTCGTTTTCTGCTTTCGCCTCCCGGACACCCATAATTTTTTACAGGATTAACTTACCATGGAATGGATTGTTTCCCCTGAAGCATGGATCGCTCTCTTTACCCTCACCGCCTTGGAAATCATCCTGGGAATCGATAATATAATCTTTATCGCCATATTGGCAGATCGACTTCCCAAAAATCAACAAGCAAAAGGCAGAACCATTGGGTTGGCAATGGCCATGCTCACCAGGATCGCCCTGCTTTTTTCCATTACTTTGGTCATGCGCTTAACCGAACCGCTATTTACTATTTTTTCGCTAGATTTCTCTGGTCACAGTTTGATTCTGTTTGGCGGAGGGCTTTTTCTTCTCGGTAAGTCAACTCTAGAAATTCACAATAGCCTGGAAGGAGAAGAAGAACACGAGGATGAGACAACTATCCGGGGGAAAGCTTCTTTTTTCTCTATTATTACCCAAATCATGATTTTTGATATCGTTTTTTCTTTGGATTCGGTAATTACCGCCATCGGCCTATCGGAACATTTACCGGTCATGATCCTTGCCATTATCATAGCAGTTATCTTTATGATGTTTCTTGCCGGTAAAATCGCTGCTTTTGTCGAAGCACACCCCACGTTTAAGGTGTTAGCCCTTAGCTTTCTTAGCCTAATCGGCTTAGCCCTGATAGGGGAGAGCTTTTCCATGCATATCCCCAAAGGATACATCTACTTTGCCATGGGATTTTCAGCCACCGTGGAAATGCTCAATATGCGCTTACGTAAACCTAAAGCCGAACCGATTAAGTTACGCAAAGGACACAATTAATGGAGTGACGCTTCCTTACGATCATTGCTCTGCTGATCTACCGACAACAATATCATGGTGATACTAGAGAAATTAACCAGAAAACCATTATCAAACAAGCGCTTTACTAGACCCACGACCCTTAGACACCGCTCTGTAGTATAATGATCATACAAACTGCCAACCAAAGGATAACGGTCACAAACAACTGTAAATCATTTAACAACACATCCGATGGCGATTCACCCCCTTCCAACGATTCAACGATGTACCAATAGCGAAATATTCCATAAAGCACAAAAGGAATGGTCACTACCATATTTGGTCGTTCAGTTATTACAAAAAGACTATAAAACAATAGGCAACCGGTGGAAGAGACTTCAGCATACCGTTCCACCAAGGGTACGGTATAGCTATCGAGTACCTTTCTGCTCTGGCTACCGCGAAAAAGAAGTTCCTGCCGCCTTTTAACAGCTGCCAGATAGAGGGCTAAACACAAGGTAGTAACAAACATCCAACCAGAGACTGGTACTCCCAGGGCCTCGGCACCAGCATAAACCCTTAACACGAAACCAAAAGCAATGGTAAATATATCAATAACCGGTTGATGTTTAAGATACAGTGAATAAACGGTATTCAACGCCATATAGCAACCGATCACAATAACCGTTGAGGGCAGATACAAAAAACCAGCCCCTAAAATAATCACTAGCAGCATAGCTAAAAAGATAGCTTGGCGAACATTTACCGTCCCAGCAGCCAAAGGCCTAGTTTTTGATTTTACCGGATGACTTCGATCACGCTCAATATCACATATATCATTAATAATATATACAATTGACGACGCAATACAAAATAAAAAAGATGCAAAAAGTGATTTGGCAATAGAATGAGGTATAGTGAACTCACCGGCAAAAATAAGGGGAGCCAGTACAAAACCATTTTTGACCCACTGTTTAGGACGCATAAGCTGCAAAAGACCCTTGGCAGCAGCCCCACTACCCCTCCTTAAATAGCTTATAAATATTTTTTTTTCTTTCACAATAATATATTATTATAAGATTAATTTATTTAACAAAGACAAAGCGGCGCACAAATAAAATTATAAATTTAATAAAGTACAACATCAACTTAGTTTAACATTGAGTTACCCAATACATCCTTATACCTTATCATACGATCCATAACCAGCTGACTAGATACAACCCTAGACTATAACTAACCACAATCTAAATTATTTTTTGTATTATCCGCTGCTCGCTATAAATTACTTGTGCATGCAGGAGCAACCACTTGAAGATGAGTTACCTGTGACCACTTACTTATATTTTGCTTTTAATATTCTCTTTTTTTCTTCTATGTGAGGTTACTTATGCTATTAGCCGGATGGGGTAAATACCCGGTTATTGATGTTGATTTAAAAACGCCTAAATCCATAGAGGCAATTGGTGAAATACTATCACACCAAGCTACTACCACTATAGCACGTGGTATGGGAAGAAGTTACGGTGACAGCTCCTTGGCACAGCAAGTAATCTCATCACAATATTTAGACCATTTTCTCTCGTTTGATACAGAAAATGGTCTACTGCGCTGCCGGGCAGGGGTAAGCCTGAATGAGATATTACGTCTTTTTGTCCCCAAAGGTTGGTTTTTACCAGTTACTCCTGGCACCAAATACATCTCCATCGGAGGTGCTATAGCAGCTGACGTGCATGGTAAAAACCATCATTGTCACGGTACATTTTGTGACCATATTCGTTCGTTACAACTAATTCTGGCTTCTGGAGAAACAATAGCCTGTTCCGCCGAGGAAAATAAAAACTTATTTCATGCCACTTGCGGTGGCATGGGACTCACTGGCATAATCACCGAAGCGGTTATCAAACTAAAACCAATTACCAGTTCACACATCATGGAGACTACTTACAAAGCCTCTAATCTAGATGAAGCCTTTAATCTTTTTGAGCAACATGAACAAGTCACCTATTCGGTAGCCTGGATTGACTGTCTAGCCAGAGGCGAGAAACTAGGACGCTCTCTTATAATGCTCGGAGAGCACACATCAGCAGGGAAACTCATTACTGGCAGTAATAAAGCTATAACCATCCCGATTGATCTCCCGGGATGGTTGCTTAACAAATACTCCATCCAAACATTTAACTTCCTATACTACAACCGACTAAGGCAAAACAAACGAGAACATACCATTCATTACGAACCTTTCTTTTACCCTTTAGACACCATTCATCAGTGGAATAATATATACGGCAAAAACGGCTTCACCCAATACCAATTTGTTTTACCTACTTCCGCTGGCCGCGAGGGCATGAAAACCATACTTAAAAAAATCGCTGATTCTGGACGCGGTTCTTTTCTTGCGGTTCTTAAAGCATTTGGCCCGGAAAATAATAATTATCTTTCCTTTCCCATCAAAGGATATACCTTGGCTTTGGATTTCAAAATCGATAAAGGATTATTTTCATTTCTTGACGAACTCGACGCCATTGTTCTAGATCATGGAGGAAGACTATACTTGGCCAAAGACGTACGAATGAATGAAAAAACGTTTAAAAAAAGCTATCCCCTTTGGGCATCCTTTCAAGAAGTAAGACAACATTACGGAGCTATACCTATTTTTAGTTCCAAGCAAGCACAACGTATTGGATTATAAAATGAAAAAAATATTAATAATAGGTGCTACCTCTGCCATTGCCGAGGCCGTAGCCAGGCTATTTGCCAAGCAAGGTAATAGACTTTATCTGCTAGCCAGAAACAAAGAAAGGCTTACCGCCATGGCCACTGACCTTACTATACGCGGCGCTGAAGCTGTTAATTACGCCAGCATTGATGTTAATAATTTTTATGACCACAGCCTATTACTTAATGAAGCAATAGAAAAACTCGATGGTATAGATATTGTACTTATCGCCCACGGCACTCTTCCCAGTCAAAAAATTTGCGAAAATGATTTCGGAACCACTCTGAAGGAATTCAATACCAATGGACTATCTACCCTTTCTCTCCTCACCCACCTAGCAAATTATATGGAAAGTAAAAATCATGGAACAATCGCAGTTATTAGCTCGGTAGCTGGAGACAGAGGCCGACAATCCAACTATATATACGGTGCTGCCAAAGGGATGGTAACAATTTTTCTCCAAGGTCTACGAAATCGACTCCAAAACTCAGGGGTACAGGTCATGACCATTAAGCCTGGGTTTGTGGACACCCCAATGACCGTTGATTTCAAAAAAGGATTATTATGGGCCTCTCCCGATCAGGTAGCCTCCGACATTATCAAAGGTATAGATAAAAAATGTGACACCCTCTACACCCCATTTTTTTGGCGCTATATCATGTTGATCATCAAGGCAATTCCGGAAAACATTTTCAAGAAGCTCTCCCTTTAACCACACCTCATAAGCATTCGGTCTGAAATAGATTATCGTGATCGAATACAAATAAATATGGATCTATCCGGGTTTCCAAAATGGTGTATTGTACTAAAAATATAGGTCTAAAGCCCCTGTTGCTTTTGAGCTTAAGGTTGAAGGAATCTACAATCGAAAAACACTATAGTTATTGAGGCATAGAACCTCACGATTTCTTGAACAGAATTTTTCGCTTCTATGCTCTGTCATACTGTTATATTTGAAGAAAATACCGTTTGAAAAACTCGGATATAGCCATAAATATTTAAATCCTCCCCCCCCCCACACTTCAAGATTCCCCAAAAAACATTGAATTACTTCATAGTATACTTTTTAAGAATCACGAAAAACTTTAAATATCACGTAATAGTACTCTAGCCTTACCTGAACCTGATCCTTAGTCTTCTTAAAAAGAAAAAATCAAATATACGGGAAGACAATGCAACTATTACCCCGACAAAGAATCCGGTAAAAACGTCAAGCAGGTAAACGACGTACCACGAAACAAATCCTCGTAATTTCTTGAAAGTTCCTAGTATATTAAGACTTAGCATACAACGTTTTTTGCACAACCGAGATAAAATCCTCTACCTGAAAAGGCTTATGAATAACCCCGCAAAATCCATACTTTTGGTAATGGGCCATAACGGGAGCATTTGAATAGCCACTTGATACAATAATTTTAGCATTAGGATCAATAGCCAAAATTTCTACAGCCGCCTCTTCTCCCCCCATCCCACCGGGTATAGTTAAATCCATGATAACCAAATCAACCGGCTCAGCCCCTATACGTTTTTCCTTATAAATACGTACAGCCTCAGCTCCTTCTTCCGCCAGCAAGACATTATAGCCAAACTGTTCTAAAATAGAACTTGCTATATTTCGGACCAGATCATCATCATCCATCACCAAAACCATATACGAGGAGGTAGTAACTTCAGAATCACAAGCGACCTTCTCTTCTAAGCATACAATATCATTTTTTTTTGAAGCAGGAAGATATATATCAAAGGTGGCACCTTGCTTAGCGACTGAAGAAACAGCAATATGACCACCATGTTTCTTAACGATAGAATGACATATTGCTAAGCCTAGGCCATTACCATTTTCCTTTGTTGTTATATATGGATCAAATATCTTATCTTTTATTTTACCTGACATACCTCCCCCCTGATCGGTTATAGCAATATGCACAAATCGACCATTTCCATGAGGAAAAAGAGAAAACGATTCATTATAAGAATTCTCACACACTACGTAGATAACACCTTTATTATCCATTGCTTGCCTAGCATTAAGAATTATGTTTTGAATAACCTGACTAATCTGCCCTAAGTCCACCTCCGCCGGCCACAAGTCATCCGCAATCTTATAATTACATTTAATGGAGCTACCACGTAGAATAAACCCTGAACACTCCTGTACAACTTCCTGTATTCGGTGTGCTTTCTTGACAGGATCTCCTCCTCGAGAAAAGGTAAGTAACTGATTAGTAAGTCCACTTGCCCTCTTGGACCCCTTTTGCGCCTCAGCTAACAACATACATACCTGAGAATCTTTAGGGGTTTTCCTGAGCGCCAAGCTTATATTACCCATAATTGCCACCAGAATATTATTGAAATCATGTGCAATACCGCCAGCCAAGATACCAACTGCTTCAAGTTTCCTAGCTTTAAGCAGCTCCTCTCCCATTCTTTCACTATCCTCCATCTGCTCGCGCAGATGCTCATTGGCAAGGGTCAGCTCAATTGTCCGTTCATTTACTTTACGTTCTAAATTACGCTGATGTTGCTCCAACTCACATTCAATTTCTTTACGCTTGATTATATCAGCCTCAAGCATCGAATTACTCGCTTCAAGGGCCGTATTCAGCTTCTGCAATTCAGACGTTTTCTCTACTACTTGGTTTTGAAGAGTTTGATGAAAAATCTCCCTTTCATAGCTATATAAAGACAATTGATGCTGAAAAAGTGAAAAAGAATTACGCAACTCCTCCACCTCATCTCCTACTACTTCCGCAGACACAACACCTGGAAAACCAGCTTTAGGTCGATATTTACCCCTAAGCTCAGTTATCTGTCCGGTGAGGGTTACTAACGGAGTCGTCACTGTTTTTATAATAAAAAAGCTAGAGACGGCAAATAGAATCACGCCAAACGTAACTAGGATCATATTAAATGATCTTAACTTGTCAGTTAATAGGCCGATTACCTCTTCAGGTTGAGAATAAATTAATATATAATCTAAGTTTCCATAACTGAATTTACTATATATTAACGTAGTATCCTTCCGATCATGTTGTTTATCCAACCAGCCATATTTTTCAGTCATTAAATCAACCGCCTTAAATTCAGATAATTGAACACGAAAATAATTAGTTATCTCATCATCGGATCCAACCAAAACCCCGGCACTCTCAGAAATCAATACAATTTTAACTTCCTCACTAATATATCTTTTTAGCAATGGCACAATTCCACGAAAAGATAATCGTCCCCATAAGACCCCCGCCAGTTGATCTCCAGAACGTGAACTGATAGGGACGGATACATCAATAAGAGGGAAACGATCATTTGGGAACCAGTCTATATTTCCCCAAAACGAGATATGTTTTTCCATCGGCATATTGTAGATATCGGAATTAGTATAATCACCCAATGAGACAGGTAACTTATTAGTGGGGTATTTCTCCACTCGTTTCCACTCTCTCCCCTCACTATTTAGCACGGAAAGATGCAATAACTCACCCACATGATCGAGTAAACTATGCATTGGGACAATACACTCCGGGGAATTTTCCTCATCCCATGGAACCACAGTTGTCAACAAATACAACTCGCTTTCAATATTTTGAAAATAGTGAATAATATCCTTTTCTGCCTGATAAAGTCTTTCCCGAGTTTGACTGCGGTAGAGCGCCCTAAAATGTTCACTGAAAGCAGAAGCGCTATATAGATGATACGTCGCAATAATAACAAAAAATGGCAAAAAGGTAGCCACTTGAATCTTGTTTGATAATTTCATAAAATTTCTTCCGGCAAATCAGGACAAATGATCCCGTTGTTTGGTTCCTAGTTAATCCCAGAAATGTCAACTACGATTTCATTAATGACACTAGAACAGCTTTCCACACATACATCATGTCAACTATTGACAATGAAATAATCGCTCAGCTCTCACCTAACAGCTTAATTATAAACGCTTTTCGAAGTACAATTATAATTAGGATCAAAGACTGATAACAAGCACAAGCCAACTTCAATTGTTAATTAACTACCTTTTACAACATACTTTTTCGATATGCATTCGTTCATTATCCAATTAATTCATCCAGTGAATTATTGATCTTTTCTTTTCTCATTATAACCTTGCCACGCAGCTTTTTCAGATATTATATTCAAAAATAATTTGAAATTTCAAATAAAATACAATTGCCCACCGCAAAATGGCTTCCATTGCTAAAACCCTTTAAAATAATGTACCCCATTAATTGCCAGATAAAACATATACTATCATTAACTTACAAAGCGTATTCATATATACCACCGTTTTTGTCAATCACCAACAACCTAAAATAATATAGGTTTTTAAATATCATACATGACAATTTGTCATTAATAAGATATCATACATGACAACACAAACACTTCCCAAAATACCATGCCAATAATGTGCCGCAGAGGTTTTCCTATATTCGAAGCACCAGCCATCTTTTATCAAGAATATTTAAGCCAAAGTACAAAATTATCTTTTATAAGATATATCAAATTTAGTCGAAACTTTAGTCTCCTATAACGACAAATTCAAAGCAAAGGGTTCTGGGTCGACCTCTCAATTATTTTTTTACTTAAAAAAGGGCCATTCCATGGTATGGTGCGAACCTTTAAAAATCGAAATCCATTGTCGGCAAAATAAAAATGACCGTATCAGCACATACTCAGACACTCACACCTGTCATCTCATCACTCTCAGATTTTGAGCAGATTTTTATCCAGTTTATATCTATTGTATATGAACCTGTATCTAATATCTTTTTGGCAGATTGCTTTCTCAAAACTGAAATTCTTGATGATGGTCGACGACCTGGCAAAGACGAACTCTATGCCAGTATCACCAAATTTCATGAATTGAAATTGCTCAACCAGTACAACCAAACCAAACCAGAGATTGTCGAATATCTCATTAGAGCTTCCATCGAGCAAGGCCATTTCTCTAAACTGGCTGGAGTCATTGAGCAGAAAATACCTGTTTCTTACCTCTACGGAAAGTGGTCCACAAGATGTTGGCGTGCCATGCGAGAGTTTAGGATTGGTGTTTATTCTGGTGATTTTGAAAAAATAGATAACGCCCAGCAATTTATTAATGAGCAATGCTTAGAGCATTTTGATAATAAAACCCCTGCGGTTCTCATCGCTGCCGATAATTTTGACCCTGAATGGTTTGGTAGCCTCCCAAGCTCCCTACAATTTTATCTTCTTGATCATATTCTTCGCTATTCTATCGAACAGCTTCAACCAATAGATGAAATAATAGAATATCTATCAGATCTATCGGCTCTAAAAATATCCGAACTAGAACAAGTTCCATTCCACCGCATGCTCGCCGGACATCTCATATACATGGGTCGGTTTGATCTGTTACAACGTCTTCTTACCGAACACGAGGAATCTTTTTGCGCCTCGGGCTTTTCCGGGACCTTAGCTTTTTTACAAGGAGACACCGAAAAAGCTCTGGAGCTTTTTGATCTTGATCTCCAACAACTCAAAAAATTCTTTGACCAAGAAGATATTTTTTTCGTCGGCATTACAGGTGTTTTTTATCTATTAGCGCTTCTGTCAGGTAGTAAATCCAATACACAACTAGTACTCACCCACCTCTCAACAGTGCTAACTAATTACCAAGGATCCCCTGAGGAAACCTCGTTCAGATTCATTGAAGCAGTGGTCAATCATAGCCAAGGCGTGATTCCAGACATGGTTAAACTCACCGAGAAACTTATCGAGAATAAGCGCAGCTTGACCACTCTCTTCGCCCTTACTTGCCTCCATTGGCTTGGCGTTGAGATACCAGATGAATACCGAAAAAAATTAATTGAACTCCATGAACAGGGACACAAAAGCTCTCTACACTGGCTCTCCATGGAAGCAGGCTTCCTACTCTCCCTACTAGGAGATAACTATCTACAATACAAAGAGCAGGCAGAAGCACTACGCAGTCAACTTAATTGTCGATCCATTACCGAAATATATATTCCGGAAAATTCTTGGAAACAAAGCCTTCAAGAACTGATTAATGTTTCCAGCAAAGCACGCGAGCCTGAGAGAACAAATCGTTTGGCCTGGTTTGTAGAATTCGGTAATAACTCGCTTCAAATATCCTGTAAAGAACAGAAAAAAACAACAAGCGGGAAATGGAGCAAGGGACGTTCGGTTTCTCTTAACAGATTGATGAAAAACCCAAACTTGGAATTTCTCTCTAACCAGGATCGAAAAATATGTAGCGCCTTGCACAAAATCGATGACGATGCCGGAGAGAATGGTGAATGCTCCTTTGACATGGACCATGCATTAATTGAACTCATCAGTCATCCCCACGTTTTTCTCGAAGCATCTCCTTCCACCCCGGTTGAATTAGTTGCCGGAGAACCAGAGCTCATGGTGGAGGAACAAGGAGAATCACTTTTTATTTGCTTTACCCAAGACATAGGGGAAGGTAACGTTGCGGTATGGCGCGAGACACCAACCCGCTTTAGAATTATGCAAATCACCGACGAACACCGTCAGGTTGCCGCTATAACTGGAAGAAACGGACTACGCGTTCCAATGGAAGCCAGTGATCAGGTATTGGATGCTATAAGTAAAATTGCATCCTTTATGACCGTTCACACATCCATTGACATCGGCACGTATAAACAACAAGCCGATGTGGTGGATGCAGACCCTATTATCCATATCCATATCATTCCCTACGGATCAGGATTTCGACTGGAAATGTTTGTTCAACCATTTTCAAATGTCGGCCCTTATCTTAAACCCGGCAGCGGAGTGGCCACCGTATTTGCCGAAATAGACGGACGTCGACTACAGACCAAGCGTGATTTAGCCTTAGAAGAGACTACTGCACGTGAAGTTGAGGAAAGTTGCCCAATTCTTGACTTAGCCATTGATATGGAAAAGGGAAATGAACGAGAATGGCACTTGCTGGACCCAGAAGAATGTCTCCAAACCCTACTTGAACTAGAAGAGATTAGGGATAAAATTGTACTAGAATGGCCAGAAGGTGAGAAAATCTCCATCCGTCGACAAGCCGGAGTTAACCAACTCAACCTCAATATTCGCACTAGTCAGCAGGATTGGTTCAGTTTAAGCGGCCATGTCCTTATCGATCAAGATGAAGTAATTAGCTTAAAAAGCTTACTCGAAAAGGTTAAAAAAGCCAACAGTAGATTTATCCCCCTAGAAGACGGTCAATTCCTTGCTCTAACACAAGAATTTAGAAAAAGACTTGATGAATTAATTGTCTTTGGAGAGACCGGCACTGCTTCCCAAAAAGATGAAATCCTTATCCACCCCCTAGCAGGCATTGCCCTGGACGGATTAACCCAAAAGGCCCAAATTGATGCTGATGAGGGGTGGAAAAAACAGATCAATGCCATTCAAAACATCCAGGACCTGGTCCCAGTGCCTCCCTCTACCTTGCAAGCTGAGCTCAGAGATTACCAAGCCGAGGGATTTGTATGGATGGCACGTTTAGGTCATCTTGGAATAGGGGCTTGTTTAGCTGACGATATGGGGCTGGGAAAAACCCTGCAGGCCATAACCACAATTCTTTATCGAGCCAAAGACAAACCCACCTTGGTTATAGCTCCCACATCCGTATGCATGAACTGGGAACAGGAAATCGTACGCTTCGCGCCCACTCTCAACATCCGCTCCCTTAGCGGGCCAGATAGAGAAGGGGTCATAAAAAATCTTAATAAATTTGATATCCTCATTACCAGCTTCACGTTATTGCAACAAGAAATAGACTTGCTTTCCGAGGTAGAATGGCAAACCGTAGTACTTGACGAGGCCCAAGCTATTAAAAATGCTGCGACCAAACGCTCCAAGGCTGCCATGCGTATCAACGCTGAGTTTCGTTTGATCACCACTGGTACCCCCATTGAAAACCATCTCGGCGAGCTCTGGAACCTGTTTCGTTTCATCAATCCAGGTTTACTCGGCTCTTATAAGAAATTCAATACCCGTTTTGGCATCCCCATTGAGAAGCACCAGGACAGAGATGCTAGGAGGCAATTAAGAAAATTAATACAGCCATTTATGTTGCGCAGGATCAAATCTCAAGTTCTCGATGAATTACCACCCCGCACCGAAATTACCCTACGGGTGGAAATGACACCACAAGAACGACAATTCTACGAGGCCATCAGACAACAGGCAATCGAAAACATTGAAGGTAACTCTGAAAAACCAGGTAGACATCTTCAAATTCTTGCCGAGATTATGCGGCTACGACGTGCATGCTGTAACCCTAAACTTATTGATCAAGAAACTTCTATCAGCTCAACCAAAATGCAAGTTTTTGCAGACGTTCTTGACGAACTTCTCGAAAGCCATCACAAAGCACTGGTATTTAGCCAATTTACAGCTCACCTGGCTCTCCTCAGAGCACACCTTGAAGAAAGAGGTATTAGCTACAAATACTTAGACGGAACCACCCCGGCTAAAGATCGTCAACGTCAAGTGGATGCTTTTCAATCAGGAGAAGGGGATGTTTTTCTAATAAGTCTTAAAGCCGGAGGGCTCGGACTTAATCTAACCGCCGCTGACTATGTCATCCATATGGACCCATGGTGGAACCCAGCGGTAGAAGATCAAGCCGCTGACCGTGCACATCGAATCGGCCAAAAGAGACCAGTTACCGTGTATCGACTTGTCACCACCAATACCATTGAGGAAAAAATAGTACGCCTTCACCAAGAAAAACGAGACCTTGCCAACTCTCTGTTAGAAGGTACCGATGTAAGTGCCAAAATCGGTATTGACGAACTGCTTCAACTTATTAGAAGTAGTTAAAACCATTATTATTAACCATTCATACTGCTACATTTTACAATTTCGGGATAATATACATTAAACAGTGTAACTGGTTAACGATCAGCATACTCCTCACACGCATGCATAATATTTATCGAAACCAAGCGATACCGACTGGATGTTTTTAACCGGTCAACAATTACATTTTTTTCACCTCTATTGCAGGTACACAAAAAACAAATTTACCCTTGCTCATAGTCCCTTTTCTCGGTAATTATTTTTTGTAAATCTATAAATGACGCCGCATTATAAAATGTAACGCCACCAATAACCTGAAGACTTTACATAAATCAGCTATGAATATTCGAATCGAAAAGACCTCAAGTGAAAAAGGCCAAACACTCATCTCCGAGCTTTTTAACCGTTTCTCATCTGGAGACAGCAACTGCGAGACCATTGTCCGAGACATCCTTAATGATGTCCAGCAAAATGGAGACAAGGCCGTTCTTCGTTACATTCGTCAGTACGATTCACCAAACATGA
>Ga0224507_10000135_pt1 | contig 27633 bp, 24 predicted proteins | sample SF_Jan12_sed_USG_3_FD_170159 | JGI IMG/M metagenome (GOLD analysis project Ga0224507, IMG submission 170159) | Sediment microbial communities from San Francisco Bay, California, United States - SF_Jan12_sed_USGS_13 | ecosystem: Environmental > Aquatic > Marine > Sediment | place: USA... | reverse complement strand
AACAAAAGAAATTTTGGAGTTGATGTGGATCCTACACGAGTATACGTTGGACCTGGCACAAAGGAACTGATTTTCAATTTATTGGAGATATTGCACGGTACTGTAATATTGCCCACTCCTGCATGGCTTGGGTATCTTCCACAAATTAGATTCTTGAAGAAAAACTATCACATGTTGCATGTTCGTTCAAATGGCAAAATCACTCCAAATGATCTTGAACACCTCACACTAAGATTGCATGACAGACAAAAAATTCTCATCTTAAACAATCCCAATAATCCCACAGGTTTGGTTTATTCCCAACTTGAACTAGAAGAGATTGCAGATGTTTGCAGAAAGCACGGCATTATTGTAATATCTGATGAAATTTACGCCCTGACAACTTATGATATCCACAAGTTTGTCAGCATGGGCAAAGTCTATCCTGAAGGCACATTTGTTACAAATGGATTATCAAAATCACATGCAGCAGGAGGATACAGGCTAGGATATGTCATTTTTCCACTGCATACAACTGAGCTAAAGCAACAATTCAAAAAAATATTGGCAACAGAGTACACTGCAACATCCACCCCTATCCAACATGCAGCAATTGCAGGATTCCAAGAAAGCAGAGAGATGGATGAATATTTTGAGATAACCCGACGAATTCATCAAATAATGGGGGATTATACGTATCGAATTCTGAATGAGATGGAGGGAGTTAAAACAACAAAGCCTGAGGCAACGTTTTACTTGCTGGCCAACTTTAACTCCTATTCGGACTATTTTTTGGAAAACAAAATATCAAATTCTCAAAAATTCTCTGAATCCCTCATTCAGCATCCATATCACACTGCATTGGTAGGAGGCGATAGTTTGGTTCTTGAAAGAACAGACTTTAGTGCAAGAATAGCGTTTGTAGATTATGATGGTAAAAAAGCGATGAAAAACTACGTTGACAATCCCCCAAGGACATCTTCGGACAGAGTTGAATTTGTAAAAGACAATGCACCAAAGGTAGTTGATGGACTGGCAATGATACAAAGATACCTAAAAGATATCAAAAGCAAGGCAGATTCAATTGCAACTAAACAGAAAATAGATGCCGAAGGAGTTACGGTCCCGTGACCAAATCCTAGATGAACCCAAGAAATTCTCTTATGATATAGAAATCCTTTTCATAAACAGTAGTTAATTTCAAATCTGAATGTTGATTGACCCAGATCGAATAAACTTTCAATCAAACAATTCTAATTTAATCTCAAATGATGAACTGTTCCATGATAGGATTATGTTCAAAATGCTACACGTCAGGCGTGTCTCTTGTATTGCATGAGGAAACATTTGAGGCAGTGTGTGACAAGTGCAGAATCTGAAATAATATCCACTGCCAAACAAGCGTGTACACTTTCTTGCTAGCTAGACAAGAACTCTTGTAATTTGTTCATCTATATTCTTTTTACCTGCTGCAGCACCATCAGCCTGTGCCTTGTCTGCGTTCCTTTTGGTTTTGTTCTCAAGACATAGCTGCAACATGGACAATGTTTACCATTCCAATTCATGAAAATCTCACAAATTGAACATCTTTTTTGGCCCAACTCATATCTGCTGTTTATCCCAGATGGTTTGTTTGCCTTGTATCTGGTACATGTTCCCTTGCATACCACATCTCTTAATTGAATAAATGATAGTTATGAATCATGTGCGGCTGACTTTTTTAATTTCATCCATGGAAAATTCCAGATCCTTTTGTGTTATCTTGATTGACTTTACATCTTTTTCCTTGTTTTCCACAAACCTCTTGACTCCCAATAGTGCACCTCGATTGCACATCTCTTCGATTTCTGCCCCGCTGAAGCCCTTTGCAGCTTCTGCAAGTGTCTTTAGATTGACATCATCTGCAAGTGGTTTGTCTTTGGTGTGGATCTTGAGAATCATCTCTATTCCTGCAACATCAGGGTTTGGAACCTCTATGATTCGGTCAAACCTGCCGGGTCTGAGCAATGCAGGATCTACAATGTCCAGTCTGTTTGTTGCACCAATTATCAAGACATTATGTAATTCCTCCAATCCGTCAATCTCAGTGAGAATTTGAGACACAACATTTTCTGTGACATGTGAATCTGAACCTCCACTGCCTCTTCTTGGAACTAATGCATCAATCTCATCAAAAAATATTATGCATGGTGCTGCCATACGTGCCTTCCTGAAAATTTCCCTTACTCCCTTTTCGGATTCACCAACCCACTTTGATAGTAATTCAGGGCCTTTGATGCTGATAAAGTTTGATTCGGTTGTCGTTGCAACTGCCTTTGCAATCAGAGTCTTTCCTGTTCCTGGAGGACCATAAAGTAGTACTCCCTTTGGTGCTTTTACGTGAGCATATTCAAAGGCCTCTTTGTGTTTTAATGGCCACTCTATCGCTTGACGTAATTCCTCTTTTAATTTGTCCAGACCGCCAACATCGTCCCAGCTGACGTTTGGAACCTGAACCAGTACTTCCCTTAATGCCGAAGGACTGACTTCCTTTAATGCCTCTGCAAAATCATCACTCGTTATCTTTATTTTTTGCAGCACTTCCTTTGAGACCTTTTCTTCATCTAAATTGATTTCAGGTAATATTCTTCTAAGTGATCTCATTGCAGCTTCTTTACAGAGTACTTCCAAGTCTGCCCCTACAAACCCGTGAGTTATTTTTGATATTTTTTCTAGCTTGACATTTTCATCCAATGGCATTCCTCGTGTATGGATGTTTAGAATTTCCAATCTTCCTTCATCGTCTGGAATTCCAATTTCAATTTCTCTATCAAATCTACCTGGTCTTCGAAGTGCGGGATCAATTGAATCGGGTCTGTTGGTAGCTGCAATTACCACAACTTTACCTCTGCCTTTCATACCGTCCATCAGCGTCAATAATTGTGACACGATTCTTTTTTCTAGCTCACCAGAAACCTCCTCTCTTTTTGGAGCAATGGAATCAATCTCATCTATGAAAATTATGCTTGGCGCGTTCTCTTCGGCTTGCATGAATATTTCACGCAATCTTTCCTCACTTTCACCATAATGCTTTGCCATAATTTCAGGACCACTAAGTGATGTAAAGTGGGAATTTGTTTCTCCTGCAACTGCCTGGGCCAACAGTGTCTTACCGGTTCCAGGTGGCCCATACAATAAGACACCTTTGGGTGAAGATATTCCAATTTTTTCAAAGAGTTCTGGATGTCTCATTGGCAGTTCTACCATCTCACGAATCTTTAGAATCTCATTTTTTAGACCGCCTAATTCATCGTAGGTTATTCTTGGTATGGATGGATCATCTAATTTTGTAATTGAGCCTAGCTTGAATATGGTATCTTCAGTTACAAATACAGGTTTGACAGGTTTTGTGCTCGTTACAACAAGCTGGATCTTACTTCCCATCTGCGTATTGACAATGACAGTATCCCCAGTAGTAAACACGTGGTCCTGGTAAAGCGAGGACATGTACTCGTGCAGTCCCTCTGCCTGAATTTTTTCAATAGGGGACAATACAATCTGTTCTGCCTTTTCACCATCAACTGCGTTAAGAGCAAGGCTCTCCCCGATACTTGCACTGATGTTATATCTAGTTAAACCGTCTATGCGAATAATTTTACTGCCATAGTCTTCTGGGAATCCAGACCATAGCTTGACATGGCTTTTTTTCTTTGCAGACAGTTCTAGAATTTGTCCCGGTTTCCAGTTGTTCTCTTCAATTATTTTTGGATCTACTATAGCTACACCTTTACCAACATGGCTTTGTGGCATCTCTTCAATTTTTAGTTCAATTTCTGACAGGTATTATTCACCACTATGTACTATTAGAGTACTGGTATTGTTGTCATGACTGACACTAAGCATATTGAGTTTTTTATGATTGGAGTTATTGGGATTGGTTTTGTAAGAGATAAACATAAAGAAGAATTAGGACTGTAAACTTCCAAAAATCATGTAGGATTATAATAAAATAAAAGAAAATTAAAATTTAAAAAAAGAGGCAGAACATGCATCTGTTTCAGAATGTGGATGTATAGAAATTAAATATTGGTTGCAATAAAAGCACCAATACCAATACCCATTACAACACCTATGGCCATACAGATAAGATCAAATTTTACGACCTTTCTAAATGGAGCATGAACCATTTTATCCAATGTTCTGATTTTTTGAGTTTGCATATTTTTCACCTCGGAACAAAATATGGTACAACCAAACTATTAAACCGATTACGAGTTGACTTGGTTCGGTGTCAAATCAACTCTTGATCATCTTATTAGCTTGATAAGCCATTGTATTGTTGTGAAGATACAAAAATGAACATCTATGACACAAAGACCCTATCGTGCGTTAAATGTGGCAAGTTGTATTGGAGAGATAGATTTTGATGCTGAAGTAATCCTTCCTACGTGCGGATATTGTGCAAATCCGATGCCCGAAGGAGATGATATTTTGTATGCTGTTAGTGCCATCAAAAACAACCCTGAAAAGTTGATTATCGCAGGATAGCAAGGCATCATCATCATCCAAAAGGTGATTTCTTGATGACACAAGAAGAAAATAAAATGAAGATTATTATGTTCTAACTCGGGTATACACTAAATTCAAAAAATATAGAAAATAATTCTAGATCCGTATTCATGAATCTACGTGCATACCCCTAAGAATTTGTGACATGTGGTACATTCATATCGATTTTTGTAACCCGGCATCGTCACTTTGGCATCATGCGAGCAATTTTTCTGTGTTAGTATTTTAGAGGACATTGTAATTCTTCTCATAATGATTTTACCATCATATCTTTGTTTTTTTGAATAAGTTGCTTGTATGGATAATTCTGTTGTTCATGTTTGTTAATTTTTTTAAGTGAATTCAAATGAAGGCAGGCCTGCACTGAATGTAGTGTGCAGCTGTCTTATCACGAATTCGCTTGAATAGTATATGCTACTTTCAATGTATTAAGATATGAAGTGGTTGACTTCAAACAAAATCAAATCAACTACCAATTCCTTTAATCGTCACACTAACATGTATACTCTTATGCAACAACTAAAACTAGTAGATCAAGAAAAATTCCTAAACAGCATCATGCATGTATCTGGAAATATACGATATGTGGTAATTTACGATATGAAAGGAAATACCATCCTTAAACGTAAAATGGATGGGATAACAGATCTTTTAACTGAGGAAGAGAACAAGGTTGCCTTAAAACACACCATTGAATCTTGGAACTTTAGAAATTCTGTTTCAGAAAAAATTGGCAATACGAATTATACCCTGCAGGTTTATGACAATCTGATAAGGGCAATATTCCCATTTGGAAGCAAGATGCTTCTTGTAGTTAGCTTGGATAATGCAGGCAAGCCAGATGAAATTATCGACCGTATTCAGACAATATTGTCTGGTAATAATACCAAATCAAAAGGAGGCGAAAAGAAATTTTGAAACTAAAACAACTCAGTATGCCCAGACATAAAAAAACATACTATGCATTTGTAATAGGATTATTGGCAATTGCCATAGTAATGACATTGGTGTAAAACAACAATTTTTCTTTTTTTGTCCCTTCAGAATTAAATTAAAAACAAAACCTGAAAATCATAATCTGAAAAAGAATTGGACAGTTTATGTGTGGAGCAATATAGCGTTAATCCTGTACAAAACAATTCTCGTACCACATGCCGGAACTCCAGCCGGAGATGAGGCATTAAAGCATGCAATTTATGCAGCAGAAGAGATATCTGAAATCATTATTTTGCATATCGTAGAAGCAATACATGCCCCACCATCATTTGCGCTGTCATCATCGGAACGAGAAAAATTGCTGGAGGATGTCCATAAGGCAAATGAGGAAATAAGAAAAGACATGGAACAAAAAATGAAACAATATGATCATCAATGTAAAGAAAAAGGTGTTGAATCCAAAGTCAGGGTGGAAATCGGAGATGCAGCTGAGATAATTTTAAATACCGTTGAAAAAGAAAAAGTAGAACTAATAGTAATGTCAAAGAGAAGAAAGCTCAAAGGACTGAAAAAACTATTATCGTTAGGCAGTGTTTCAAGAAAGATTGTTGAAAACGCATCTTGTCCTGTTTTACTGCTGGATGTTGAGAAATGATTGAAGACATAATGCCAATTGTAATTTCACTTGCAGTTAAAATCACAGAAAAATGGAGAGAATGCCCAAGTGAAGCAAAGTCTAGTAATGGGATGAGCATATCCCATGGTTGAATTCGATGAGAAAGTCTTCTACGCCATAATATCCATAGCAATTTCTGCAGGTGTTTTTTTTGGAGCCACCTATTTTTTAAAAAAATTCTTTTCTGGGCTAAAAGGCATTCATAAGCTAACCGGACTCATTTCAGTAGGCATAGTTGCAGTAGAAATCTTGTATATCGGAACATCATTTGACATATTTTCATTGGCAATAGAAGCAATCATAGCCGTAGGAGGTGCATTTTGGCTTTTGCTAATAGCATTACAAAACCATCTCAAAAATGTTTCAGCAGGTCTTAGCAACTATCTGAATCGTGAAATTGATGTCGGAGATACAATTAAAATAAATGATCAAAAGGGCGTTATTGTTTATCTGGGTCTGACAAAGACGACTATAATGACAGATGATGGCACAAGAATATTTGTGCCAAACCTGAAATTTACCGAAGAGTTACTGAAGGTGTTTCATAAAAAACAACAATGCAAACATTTTAAGCAAATAACAAAGACTGCCTCTCCAAAAACTCAAGGTTGCGAGGAATGTGAAAAAGACGGAAGCCGGTGGAAGTCGCTGAGAATGTGCCTTGACTGCGGCCATGTCGGATGTGACAGGTCATCACCTGGAAGACATGCCGAAAAACATTTCAAAAAAACCAAACATCCAATCATGGTGGAACTGCCAGAAAAAAGGTGGAGTTGGTGTTACATCCACGACTCTTACTATTGATCTTCTTAGGCAACTTAGAATAAGGCATCAAAAATATTCCAATAATTGTTAAAAGTCTGGTTTTCATCGTCTAATCCAATACATCATTTTCAATTCTAAATTGATACAAAAATTGGAAGAGCATGCTCTGCTACGTAAAATTATTAAAATTTGCAATCATTGGAGAACCAGTTATTCCTGCATACGTATCTGTTTACTTTGTTGCTGTGCATGTAAATAAAAATCACATCCATGTCAGCATCTCTCAATGTCTTATTTTCTAAAATAATGCTATGGCAAGTACAGGGTAAAAAATTTAGGTTGATGATAGTTACTTATTGTAAATGAAAATTTGTACTTTATATCACGGTTGACAGATCAATCTTCATTTTGTGAATGTTGATTTGATGACAATTATTGCTTGTTGTTAAATTGAAGTTTGTATTATGAATTCATACATGACATGTCTTTACTCTAAAATAGATGTATCAAATATTGACTCTATGAAAACCTGTTTTTAGTTTTAATTCCACCAATACTATGCCACTGATTTGAAACTGAAAATGGATATCAGTTAAAGTAAAAAAAGTAGAGTTTATTTCAAAACTGATGTAACAGCATATTGTATTAATAAAAAAAGATTCCAAAATTGTTATCCCTAATTAAAAATTCAACGATAAAGTAATCATAATTACCAAAGATGGTTAAATTAGCTGAACACAAGATTTGGCATAAAAAAATACCACATCAAACTAATTTTGCAATATCTCTTTAATTTCAGTCATCTCCATCCCAACCATTGTCCGAATATCGGGGGCCCGTATGATCAATCTCTTTTGATTAGATGATGGGAATAAACTTGTGACAGTTTGTGCATTCGTACATGTCCTTGAGCCCTGCCATCCTGACCTTTGCGTCATGAGTACAAGTGTCCTGAGTCACTTTGCTGTACACCAAAATTGTTCTTTATGGCTCCCAATGACAATCGCAGTTGCATCCTTTTTGACAATGTATTCTCTTGCAATCTGAACATATTTTTTGCCGATATGATTGCATTGTATTCATAATATTGATAGTCACTTCAACCTAATTAACCCAAAGCAGTAGATGAAACCCTATAAGCGATATTGATATAGTGTTAGTAACGTAGTGGTGTGAGTCTGCATATCTGCAAGGAAGGACTGAATTGACTACTCAGCTGCGTATTATCGCATAACGGATGGAATTTTCTGTCTTTATATGCCAGTGACGGCCTAGTTAACCATGTTAAAAAATATTTTTACAAAATTCAAAGAACGACAAGAAAAGACATCAAAGGACGTAAACTCATTTGAAGAATCTGGAAAAAACAAACCAGAGGATGTGCAAAAATAAATGACGTATAGATGCAAGCATTGCAGTTTCAAGTGGGATGCATGGGAAGGCGATATTCAAAAGGTGTTAGACCATGAAAAGGCACACTTGAAAGACAAGGCAACAGTAACAACAATGCAACACATTGCGGGAAAAACGGTATAGGGAAATGATTGCAGTTGATGATCTGAGATCCTGTGATAATTGCGGTAACATATTTTTGAAAAACATGAGAGACAAGATGACAAACAGATGTCCTGCATGCAACGTCTGGAAGAAGGCAATCCCCGCCCCGCCCCAATGACATTAGACATGTATTCTCATTTCAAGGCATTATTGCACAGGTTCCTTCACCACAATGTGAAAGAGACACATCATTGTGGAACGAGCAGTAGAACCTGCTGAATCTCACCGACGCAGAACAACAACGCATGTTTTGCAAATCACTTGATTGCGATTTTATACTTGCAAAGCATGTCCACAAACAGCCTCAGGTCCTTTTTGTGCTCCTTTTGCGCCTCGTTTGATTCCATTAGCAAGTCATTGTAGTCCCGGTCAGAATGAGACTCCATCGATTCCAGTCTTATCTCGTTTTCTGAAATCCTTTTGTAGATTTGCTTGATCTTGCTTTCTCCATAATCTATTATTGTGTTAATTTTGTCTATTCGCTGATTATCATCAGGCCTGTGCCCTAAGTTGTTGTGTCGGGATGGAAATTTTATGTTCATAAATTCCTAGTTTGAATCTTGTATATGAACTGCTATGAAATTGTCATGTCTGCCGATATGTGTTTTAAAATCTCTCAAAGAATGAAATGGTCATTTTGATCTGCAACATGAACTTTCATTTCCCCATCCATGCCTTTACTGTAGAATTGATCATGTTTTTTATTTCATCATCATCCAATTCCATGCCAGTAGCAATGTCAGTCAAGAAAGTTCTCAGCAGCTCAGGCAGCCTTGAAACTATCTCCTGATTTTGCAGGATCTGATTCCATTCCTCAGCCGTCAAAGGATGCTTTAGCATGCAAATCTCAGTTCCGTCAGGTATGTCCTTGTGCATGTATTCTTTTGTGTGCGTTACCCTGTCCTCAGTCAATTGAGTTTTCCCGACAGCATCAGCAGCATCAAGAGTAATTTTGGTCATGCACCCATCTCAGATACGTCCTGCTTTTTTCCAACGCAAAACCTGCACAGTGTTTCAAAAGTCATGCTGTTTTTTTGGGACACACTCAATGCTGCAGTCTGCACGTGTGTTAATCAAGACCGCCTCATTAGCAAGGTTGCTGTTTTGTGTTTCAGAATCATTTCCGTCTCTGATTTTGGAATTATACTTCATTGCTCAATGTGCGGTACAATCCAGTTCTCTATTGCCATGTCCGTCCGGTGTTCCTGGCAATGGACATGCGGGCATGGAATCAACCTGTGGCACTTGTCATCATTGCATTCCCGGTAAAAGCCAGTGATGTTGGTGCCCTTGGGAGATATTCGAGGATTGATCATGCTGTTTTGTGACACAGCCCTGTTTTTCCAACATGCCAAGATGCTGAAATTTTTTGTAAGATAGTCAAATTCCAATCATACCGTCACGGTTGCCTTTTTGATCATGCAGTCTGAGTGTATCTCCTTGTCGGTGTTGATGTTGCATCTGTTGCAGGCAAACTCAATTGGTTTTTTGCACACATGGCAGTTTTGGTATACTTCCATGTCGTACCCGCATTTTCTGCAAGAGTTAATCTTCATCAGTCATGGTACGGCGTTGTTTGTATTAAAGGCGCGTAAAGTTAGTGCACACTAATTTTTGCTTTGGTTGGAATCATTGGCATCATCCCTCCGCTTGAATTTCCAATCCGTGTGCAGTGATTCCTCTGCTGCGATCAAATCTTCTCTCGGAGATTCTTGGTAGTTTCGGAAAAGTTTCCAAAATTCCCAAATCGATACCCAATTGACAATTGTAATTGATCAGACTATCGGAAGTCTCGGAAAAATGCATCGAAAAAATGACTGGAAATGTAGAGTAGCAACCAAAAGTTGAAAATTTGTTGAAAAAATCACCGAAAAAATAGTTTCATCACCGAAAAAATCATTTGATTCATCGAAAAAATCGACAGCCTTTTCCGAATAAATCCAAAATCTATCGAATAAATCACCGAAAAAATACCGAACTAATGTCGAATAAATCACCGAAAAAATACCGAACTAATGTCGAATAAATCACCGAAAAAATACCGAACTAATGTCGAATAAATCACCGAAAAAATATAATTTAGAATAAAAAAATAAGAAAAAAAGGGATTGGTATCAATCCTGCATTTCATTGCGATTGTTCCGTACCGTCAAGAACCACCTTGTTTTGCTTCTTGCGGTTTGACCACAGCATCCACAACACAATGCAAATTATGAACACTGCAAGTCCCATCCCAATCCATTTGCCATGATTCTTTGGAATCGTGCCGTTTGCAGAGATTGCCTCATTTGTCTGAATTATATCCTCTTTGCCATCCACTTCCAAACTTACATCACTTTCGGCAATTGCTTTCAAACGGTTTTGCTTGAGGTTTTGCAAAGAGTTTGAGTGCACTGCCCTTTTGATGCGGTCTGCTCCCCTGTCACCACGATAGTTTCCTTTTCGAGTTGTAACTGCAGGTGGATTCTGGCAATGACAATCATTGTTGCGGTTGTTGCAATCCGGTTCGGTAAAATTACCCGTCATCATATTACATCACCTCCCCTGGCCATGATGATGCTGCCAGAAATTATTTTCTCGATTGTTTTCTTGTGGAGTTTCAATACCACATTTTCTCTAATCTTTTTCTGCAACGAGATTAGATTGCTTCGGGATATTCCAAATCTGTTGGAATCTCTCGGTCTAATGTCTAGTATCTTCTTCTCCAAATTATCATAGACAGTGCAACTCTCATCTGAAGTGACTCCCAGAATGTTGGAAGCATCAAGGTTTGCCACCTCCTTTCCGACATATTTTATCTGATTCCTACCTATTTTCATGCGTAATCGAGGCAACAAACCAACATCCCCTCCTGACTTTGCCTCCTTGTGGTCGGCATAGTCATCTAGCGTTTCACTCAACGGCTTCCAGTAGGGAATGGTATCTGCAGAGTCTGGAAATTTTTCTCCAGTGATATAATTCGTAAACGGCATGTACTGGATGCATTCCCTGCTCTTTGCATCAAGATATGGCAAAGTTGGAATTATTACATTTCCATCATCATCTGTCTTGCAACTTACACCGACAAGTATCTTGTTGAACGGTCTAAGATTGGGGAATCTCTTCAAGACGTTTGGTGTCGTGATGCTCATCTCAGATACAGCATACTTGGAACCATACTTGTCGAGTAGCTCTTGTTTATTCTCCGGATGATAATGCATTGCAAGTATGTCTTGCCACCATTTCTCTTTATCAACATCCAATAGATGAGCCAAGCCATGAGATGTGAATTTGTGGATATTGAATTTGTCTTTTGCATCATCATATTCAAACAAGATATAACGTTTAGATGATACACCAAAGAACAATACATTCTCCAATGGTTTTCTATCTTCTGATTTTTCAATCTTGAAAACCTGCACATCACTGTTGTATGGATTGAGTCTCTGAAAAAATTCCTGAATCTCACTTGCATGCTTTGGTGAGACCATGATACTGTCCGTGTCCATGTAAGCGACGTATCCGTCTCTGTGTGATGTAACTATACTTTCAGCAGCTGCCAAAACCAATCTGGCTGCTGCAGGCAAGAACACTCCGAGTATTGGGTTGAAATACTTTGCAGGAATTTCCTTTCTTGCTAGAGAATTTTGATCAACTGAAAATGACTCATCAATTCCATAGACAGTTGCTGGTTTGTTTTGCTTTTCTGATTCAGAATTTATCTGAATGTGGATGCCGTATGATGCGGTATTTGCGATTATTTTTATCGTGTTTTGAATTGTTTTATCCACATCACAATCTACGGCACATTGATTCATATCCAATCTCTTCTCGATTAGTTGCTCTATGAAATTCTCATTTCGTGGATTGACTGTCACTCCCTTGAAAATCTCTATTTCCTCATCGGGTATGTTTTGCTGTACTCCTACTGGAGCAAACGTAATTGCCTTTTCAATTGTAGGAGTATGGCCTGTAAGTAATTTTGAGGCTATCAAATCAGATACGGTATACCACAGGCTTGTCCCATCAGTACTTTTGAGATAGTTTACGCCTATGTTCTGGGCCTTTTTGGAGCCATATGAACAGCGAACAGGCACAATCATGGAGCCGTCTGGCACTACCTTGCATATTGTAGTGAGGTTTCTCCACGTATCTTTTTGAGAAATATTCTGTAGAGTTATCCCAGCAAGGAATTTCTGAGTCTGCTCTGTAGTGACGGAGTGTTCTATCTTCTCTGCTGTCAAAAACTGATACATGCCCATCAACGAAAACAAGGTGGGATAGGTACTGGTGCAGTCAAGATAAGTTACGGGTATTGGAGTTTTTCTGATTCGAGTCTCGACTCGTCCTGCGTAAAATGCTGTCATCAAGTTTCCCATAATTTCTTTTGAAAAGTCTGGATTTTTCTCCAAGAGTGGCTTTATGTTTAGTTTTTCCAAATAGAGTTTGCCAATTGATGCAGGTGAATACAACTTGTTTGAATCATTTGCTTTTATCAAGAATGTATCCTGTAACACAGAAACAATCTTGCAGTAGAGTTTGTGTACTGTCAATGTTTTGTCCACATTGTTTCTGATTGCATCTTCTGTGATTCCTTTCTTGTTTTGCAAGTTTGTATCAACACCAAATGTCTTTGCAGCATTACTAATTCCATCAAAGGATTTGTTGCTCATCGCGTATCCTAGAGTTTTCAAATCAAGAAAATATCCTCTGTATACCTTGTGAGTCGGAATTTGTTTCTTCTCACTCTTTGTTCTTAGTGGAGTTGCAAACTGGATGAATGCCGCATCACTATTGATGCTCTTTATCTTGATTGCAGGCAATCGTGGTCTATCATCAACTAGTTTTATGGAAAACGCATCTTGTATCTTTCGTGCAGTTCCCCATGTTGATGCCATCCTGCTCAACTCGTATGGCAAGTCAAAGCCTATGCATTTTGCCCTTGCCTCATATACATATGGATAGAATATTTTTGTGACAAATTCATCTTTAGATGATACGGTTACAATACAGTCTTTTTGTTTTTGTAGTGTATCTGCAACTTGTTTTATCACATCAACTTTCTTGGAGTCTAGATTCTCATCATGGAATAAAACAATCTTGTACAATGAACCATTAATCCAGACTGCACAAGAGCCAAAGGTCAAGGATTGTTGCTGGTCGGAAGTTGTCTCTGTGGCAAACGTCAATATAATTCCATTATTGGCATTTTGGTTGTGGGTAGAATATCCTCCAGCCCTGTAGTTTCCAGCATAACATCTGAGGCTGATTGGCTCTGCCTGAGGTGCATTGATCACGCCTATTTTGCCCAGTTTCATGCGTAATCTTCCTCCTGATTTAGTGACTGGTAGATTCTCTGACGTAGTTTCCTTGCCAATTCCTCGTATGCGCTGTTTCTGGTGTTTCTACCCTTGAGCATTAGTATGTCATGTATCCCCATGAGCAAGAACCCGAGACGGACATTCTCTGGCTGGTCCTTTTGCAACCATCGTACATCCCACGTCTTTTGAGACTCACTCAACTCATAGTGGCATTTCTTGTCTACCGTGATGGTGCGATAGTCATGCTTTCGTCCTGCAATGTGATGTAGCTCCAAATTGTATGGTTCTTCCCTAGAGTTGCAAACCTCGCATCGATTCTTCTTTTCCTGCATTGACTTGTTCTTTGGTTTGCATACAATCTCGTTTGCCCATGCTTCAATCTCGTCGATGGTATCAAGAGTATCGTCTCTTAGTTTGCCGATACAAAATCCCAACAACGTTTGCAAACTGACAATTTTGTTCACCATGGTGGTCTGATTGACAGTCATTTTGTATTGTACACCTCGTAAAATTCTGGTTCCTCAATTCTCTGATTGATTTTGATTATCTCATCAGGGTTTGTCTCCAGTCTGTGCAACTTTCCCTTGCTGTCCTTTACCTTCTTGTTTCTAAACTTGGATAGTTTGGTTTTATCCCCTGTGTTTAGAAATTGTTTTACTGCATTGTGATACCTACCAACAACTGATGCGGTTCTTGAATCTCTAATCTCTACACTCTTTTCTTTTCCGCTAGTGTTGACTCTCATCACTCTTTTGATTCGGTCCCATCTCTTTACGACTGGTTTACCATTCACTTTTTTGAAACCGTTTGTATGCTTTATGACATTCTTGACAGAGACGTTGTTGTCATTTGCTGCTTGCGGTAATGTTTTGTTTTTTGTATTACGCAGTTCACTGAGTACAGTAAGTGACCTTTCACGCAGCATCTTTTGACGCGGAGTCAGTTTCCGCCAAGGTCTCCGAAACAATGGCGTCATGAGTACGGCGCACTCCACTTGCCGAAAGTCCTGCGGTTAAACTCGTTTTGAGACGAGTGACACATAGGACACCTGATTCTGTATCTGGGCTTTGTAGCTACAGAATAAATCCAATCATGGTTGCATCGAAGGCAACTGATTCTTTTTCCAATTGATTTGTTATAATCTTGCATTCCATAATAATAATAGTATAAACTCAAATATAAATCATACTCAACTGAGTATACTATAAAGAGTAGTATTGCTTATATAATTGCACACCTGTTAATATGTATGGTACAGTCAGGGCATACTGCACAGCAAAAGATAAAGGAACTAAACAGAAGCGGCGTGATGGTGTGTCTCAAGGATGAGGCAAAAAGGTTCAAAGATATCAAGGAGATAACTGGCCTGTCCCCGATGGGACTCACAAAGATTCTTTCAGGTCTGGAAGAGGAGGGACTGATTGGAAGAAAGACTGAAGGGAGATGGTCAAGCTACATCCTTACAAGAAAGGGAGAGAAGATGCTTTTCAAAATGACAACACTGGACATGATAATTGGCAAAATACAAGATGATGGCGGAAAGTACCATCATGACTATTCCGGTACAAAGGGTTCCATGGAACTTTCCGGATTGGTTTGGGGAATTCAGGATGATCTGGTTATTGGCAAAGAGATTGGAGAAAAAGACAATCCTTTGTTGCCTGACATTGTAAGATCAACTCAAGCGTACATGTTTCAAGAAATAAAATCAGCTGCCAAAAACAATCTGATAAAACTTGATGAGAAAAAGAAAGGCCAGATAGTGTTGGGGTTTGTAATTGACTATGACGATTTGGTAAAATCAATTAATGATGATTCACTTTCGCAATATGGCAAGACAGCAGACAAGAAAACAACAAAGAAGAAGGACAAGTGGGATAAGGCAAATGATGAACTAAAGGAGTTTGGACCAGTAGTTTGAATCCGTTACTCATTACAGGTTTTGGAACATCAATCAATGTAGACAAGAGAAAACTCATCATTACAAACAAGCTCAAAGGAACAAGACTGGAATTTTTCCCTCACAAGATAAACCATGACGGAATCGTAGTTGACGGCCATACTGGTAACATCACGTTTGAGGCAATGAGGTGGCTCTCAAAGCACAACATCAATCTTACACTGCTGAACTGGAACGGTCAGTTGTTGGCAAATGTAATGCCTGAGCAGCCAAAATCAGGCAAATTACGCGTAAAACAGTACCAAAAGTATCTTGATTCGACAGATAGATTTGAAATTGCCCTGAAAATAGTACAGACCAAGGTAGAACATTCCCTGAATCTACTAGAGGAATCATCCAAATTCTATAAATCTGTAAATTTTACCAGTATTAGAAAATCTGTAGAAAAAGAAGATTTGTTTTTGTTGGGTATCATGAAAAATAGTGAGAACCAAGACATTTCAAAATCAATTAAACAACTAATGACGTATGAGGGAAGAATTGCAGGGATTTATCATGACAATATGACTTCAATATTTCATGAACTGTATCCAGAGTTTAATTTTACAGGACGAAAGAACAAGACAAACTCTAGAAACTATAATGCATCAGATGAAATTAATGTTTTATTGAATTATGGTTACGCCATATTGGAATCAGAGATTAGAAAAGGGATTAATGCTGTAGGTCTTGATTACTCCGTCGGATTTTTGCATGAGATTAATCAGAGTAGAACTCCTCTAGTCTATGACATTCAGGAATTGTTTAGATGGCTCATTGACATTTCTGTGATTCAATTACTGGAAGAAAAGAAAGTTAAAAAATCTGATTTTATAATTACTGAAAACTATCATATGAGACTAGGAGAAGATGTTGCTAAATTACTCATTGAGAAAATCAATTCAAACTTTAATGCCCGATATAATTACAAGAATGGTAAGAACTATTCATATCAAATTATCTTACAAGATAATCTGCAACAATTAGCCAATTTTATTATGGAGAAAAAGAAAGAATTTGAATTTGTAATTCCCAAGATGAGGTTGAATGGGCTTGATGATTTAGAATTAAAAAAGAAGATATTGAATATGACTTCTGAAGAGAGAAAACGACTAGATATCAATAAATCCACATTATGGTACATCAAGAAGAATTTGGCAAAGGGTAAAGCACATACAATATATAATAAAATTAGTACAAAAATTTGCTAATCTTGATTATGTTATGATGTTTGTCTATTTTTTTATTTTAATATGTATGATCCCTCAGTGTCATTATTAAGAACATATCTTCTATCATATTCCAACTTCAAATCTTTTGATGCTGTTTTTTCATCAAAAAAACCATATACTTTTTTTCCTTTATTTTTGGTAGTCTTGATAGCCTCTAGATGGTCCAAATCTCCAGCTACGACTATTGCAATTTCATATTGATCTGAGTTAGCTTTGTCTATCATATCAATTGCAAGTAGTGTATCTACTCCTTTCTGTCTAAAATTCCCTTTACCGTCTCTTATTAGTCGTCCTGGTCTTACCTCATAATTAGGAAAATTGTAATTAATTGAATCATGAAATTCTTTTTGTTTTTTATAAGATTCTTCGTGAGAATCAACAATCCCATCATAAAAATACGTTCTAACAATAATGTGTCTGCGATTTCCCCATCCTGTTCTTTCAGCAATTTTAATAGCAAATTTTTCTAAATCATAATGTTCAATTTGAACATCACATTCATCTTTTAGCCATCTCCGTAAATATCCTCCATCAATAAAGATCATGGTTGGAACATCAATGTAAAACTGGGTTGATACATTAACCATGTTCACCAAATTAAATACGGTGTTAATAACTTTGTAATTATAAGATCGTAATGCTATATTAAATCACAAAAATTGTTTAATTCTATTTCAATTACATTCAAGTAATCTGTTGAAATTCAAATCATAATTTGTATTTATTACATTGATGTAATCATATTAGTGAGTAAAAATGATTTTAATATATAATTGAAACCCAAAACTTTCAAAATAAAATTACGTGAAGCAGAATATTTTCTAGATCAATTATTCAATCATTATAAGGAAGACAGTGAGATTCCAGAATACTATCTTAATGCTTTTGTTATTGCCTGCAGGTCTTCATTAGATTATGTAATACAAGATTTCTTGGTTTCACTAAAAATTAAAATGAAGACAAATGATTTTAAAAATAATAAAAAACGAATTAAACAACTTTCAGATAATCCGAATTATGATAAAATAGATAGTTTTTACAAATTGTATACTAAACAATATGAAAAATTGATGGAAGATCCTTTGATGTCATATTTTATACAAAAAAGAAATAACATAGCACATAAAGAACTTGACGGGAATAAGATGTATCTCTTCAAACAAGAAGATGGAAAATCAAAAGAAGTGTATGAAAGAAGACTAGAAGCGACACTAGACTATTTTTTAAAGAAAGAAAAATTTGAAGGTACAGAAAATATTGATGAGTTATTTCGTATGGCTCCTTATTTCAAAGATCAATTTGAATCTCAGATAGAATTTGAAATTGCAATACGGGAGTTAGATATGAAGCCATTTTTGAAGAAATATCTCCAAAATTGTTATGATTTTGCCAATAAATTCTATACTTGAAATTAACAAAAATTTCTACTTTGTAACTCTTAAAATAAACGATTCAAAATCTTAGAAGTTTTGTTTTTGTATTGTTCTTCTAATTAATTTGAAAGACTTTGAGCATATTCATATGCTAAAGTGATCCATTTCATTGCAGTATTTGAATTTGTAATCTTTTTAGAATCAATCTCAATCCATCCCATTTTGGCACCATGTGAAAACGGCTTTATCACATCATGTTTGATTGCACTTGATTGTTTTTCTTTTGGCAGTCTTACAATGATTTGAAAATTATTTTTGTTACTAAATCCTACAAAGAATTTCTTTGATATGGAATAACATTGATAGCCAAACATTGGCCTAGTTGTCACATCTTTGAATTTTTCAACTTTTTCTTTGACTGAGTTATAGTTTTTCAAAGTCCTGCAATTACTGATATTTACAATACTAAATTCTTTTTATTTATTTACACGTGGGTCCGTTTTCACACACACTAACTATATCCCCAGCATAATATGTATGGGGTTATAGTTAAGGAGTTAGAATTAACACTCACGTGGAAGAAACTCAGCAAAAAAAGATTGGATCATTGCAGTCAAGATCCATAATAAAAATTACCAAATTAGTTTCATATCCAGTGTAATCAATCAACTATTAAGAAAAGAATAGAGTTGGATCATTTAGATATTCAAACCAACGAAGATGTTGTCAGTGCATGTTGGCATTGCATCTCTTTCTGACCCATTTTACCAAATGAAAATAAAAATTAATGCATACTACATTCGCGTCATATTGGGTTTACACCTGGTAAGCCTGGATTTGGTTCTTAGCTTATAATGGCAACAAGGGCACCAAACTCCTTCATATTTGACCCATGTCTCACACATCTGGCACCTTTTTTGACCGAGACCGTATCTTGTCCCGTTAATTGGCCTTTTAGCCTCAAATTCCTTGCACTTGCGATTGCAGTGTGAGTGGGGAACAGAAAAACGAGACATTATACAATTGTTGTTTTTGGTAAATTGTGATCAAGATTTGCAATACGACACGCTGCATGGATCTGCTCATCGGAAACATGACTGCAGCTGTGACAGAAGAATTGGTTTGCCTCTCTACACACTTCGCATTTGTTGTTTATTTCTAATTCAGTTCCACATTTTCTGCAAGAATCAAATCTCATTGTACGCTATGGATCCTTTTTTAATTTAAACAGTATGAAAATTAGATGAAACTAATTAGATGCAGCTAATAATTCTATGTTCTCATTCCATGGAATCAGAAATAATAGTTCAGACTAATTAGCTGTTTCTAATTTTCGCATTATTTTTAAACTACTTTTCGCATAGGATATCTCATGGAAAACAAGTCATGTAAAATTTGCAACTCCAAACTAGAAGTGGAAAGAGTATGCAAGGTATGTGCGGAACCAACAAGACTTTTCTGCCACACCTGTGGAGTAATGGCAGAAAAAAGAATGCATCCTGCATGCATGGTAATTGATATTAACTCTATGTTGGTACAAACTCACTCCCACTAGAACATTTTTTTACTTTTTTTATTTTTTTAATAAGGGTGTTATTCTTTATTGTATATGATATGATGTCTGAACCACCAGGATCAAAAGAAAGGAGATGAGCGGTTAGCTTATCACTACTGCACCTTTCATCCAAGGATGAAGTGTACAGTAATAGTTGTACTCACCGGACTCATCAAATACATAGTCCCAATCTGCACCTGCCTGGATAAATCCAGAATCAAATGATCCTGATTCCTGGTCGGTCACAGTATGAACTACAATGTCATCATTGGTCCAAGTTACCGTGGTACCAGGTTCTACCTTTATTGCAATTGGTGCATAGGATTCCGTAATCTCTGGATTCCAAGAGTCCTTTACAATTGAGACCTCGTCTGTAGAAACAGCGTCATGTGTTGCAATGGCTTCTCCTGCAGAACCCAGGTCATCATATGTGATGATTTGTGGAGCCTCCAGTTGGTACAGTAAATCTTCCTGCCATGGAATCATGGACTTGCTTCCAGGGATGTTACTTGGTTGTTCCAGTGACTTTAGCTCGGAGTCATCTTCCAGCACATCAAGTATTGCCATGGAGCCACGCTCTTCTTGTATTCCGTGAACATGGAAGAGATACCTGCCAGCTTCATTCCAGCTTGCCTCAATTATTGCAGTATCTCCGTTTCCAATCAGGTGGGTCTGTGCCCAGTGTGGTTCATTCCAGAGTATTCCTGATTGCCACACCTTGAAGATGGTGCTGTGGACGTGGAACGGTGATTGCAATACGCCGCCAATTCCCATGACGTAAAACCTTGCAGTCTCCCCCTCGACAACCTGAATCGGATTGTCCATGTACTGGTTTGCATATCCGTTGATTGGATAGAACTTTGTGAATGTTGCAAGTGGATCATCTGGATCAAACTCACTTAGTACAAAGAGATACTCCCTTGCTGGTTCCATGTCATGGTGAACCGGATCAATTATCATCGCTCCAAACATTCCCATCCTTACATGCTCGGTTGTCGGAAATGCATGGCAATGATACATGAAGAATCCTGCCTCATGTGCCTTGAAGGAATAAGTGTACTCTTCTCCGGGATTTATCATCGGAAACACTCCGTCATTTGCAGAGTTGTGTGTTCCATGAAAGTGGATTGTGTGTGCATATGGTGTGTCATTTACAAATTTGACCTCTACCTCATCACCCTCATCGAATCGCAACGTTGGTGCGGGAACTGTTCCGTTGTATGTCCATACCTTTGCCGTTACACCTTTTGATACCTCAATCTCTGCATCCTGTGCAATCAGCGTATAGCTTCTCTTCTGAGGATTTGGATTTTCGGCCCTTGGATAAATGTCATCAATTGTAATCCCTGCAGTCAATATCTGCGGGTTTTCGGCCTGGATTGTAATGTCAGAATCTGCCATCTCTAGAAAATAGATTGCTGCAGAACCAACGCCTATTATCACTCCAATAGATATTAGCCAGATAGGCCTTACCGTGTTAGTATTAGTATTAGTCATTGATCTACTCTGCATTGTAAGTGATAATAAATGGTCAGATACTTCGATTTCCATTCAGCACAACAAATACCAGAAATGACTAAATTCTGATAATCGGATCTTAAGACCAAGAACGATTGTACCTTGGTGACAGATCCTATGAAGACATCTTCAATCTTGCAGAAATAGTATTTAGATCATTCTGAGGAATCATACGTTCTTCTTTTATTCAGATTTTACAATATTGTATCATGAGCATCCAAGAAATTCAAACTCATCAACATAAAACAAAAAGAAAAAGAGTACTTTTTTTATGAATATCCAAGATATGTCAATTTGCTAGCACTAATGAATAACTCATGGTGAATGGTTCTGTATTCAGAGATTGAAATCCGATGGCATTGCCTGTAAATGTCATAGATCCTGCAGACCTCGGTGAGCCAAGTACCATTCCATAGAATGTCTCGCCATCAGTAGTCCATTGTGGTATATCTTGCAGCAGTCCTTCTGGCAGTGGACCGATCAAAGATACAAGTCGAACTGACTCGGATGCATCAAAAGTAATGTTTCCTCGGTAATGTTCCTCATTTAGTGGCAACAACATTGCTAACTGATATTCTTCATGTCCGATTGCTGGATCTTGTGTTGACGTCTTTGTACCGATCATCACATTGTCATTTTCTTTCAATAATTCTGTATATGTTACAGCGTAAGTTGCAGAAAAGGGTTCAGTCTGCTTTGTGTGCAATGCAAGCGCATTTCCTGAAAATTGCCAAAACCCAGACGATTTTTCATTATCTAAAAATGTCAATCCGTAGATGGTCCTGCCATCTGGTGTCCATGTTGCTTGGCCTTTTGCCATTCCTTGTTTTAATGGACCGTGTAATACTACCAGTTGAACATTCTCAGATGCAGTATAACTTAGATGACCGCGATAGACGTTCTCAATTGGTGGAAGAATTATAGCTAGCTGATGTCCCTCATGTCCTTGTCCAGGATCTTGCACCGATGTCACTACTCCGGTCACGGTCTTTGCAGCTCTTGAAGTGGTATCTGCCTCCATTTTTTCAGCTCTTTTATCTTTTAGTGGATGGTCCTTTGCTTTTTCAGATTCTTTAGATTTTTTTTCTTGTTTTACTTGTTCCTTCTTTTTTATCTCCTTTGGTTTTTCTTCTTCTGGAATTTCAGAACAGAGTCTATCTCCACAAACTTTCTTTGAACCGACCGCAGGCAATGGTGTGCCTTTGCTTTTGGCAGCTTCAGCAGGTTGAAACAGGACTATTGATCCTGCGATTGTTCCTGTCAATAAAATAGAAATTGTAAACATTGCAAGAATGGTTGTTTTAATCAATAGTTGTTTTTAATTCAATCAAGTATTTAGGTAGTTGATAAATCACAATCTAAATCCTTTGATTTCAGATGGTAATTGATTCGGAATAGTTTGAAATATTATTCATTTTACAATGGTAACTGGGATCTTTGCCTTGTGCAAAACAAAGTTGGAGACACTTCCAAAAAATGTTCCTTTTGGGTATCCTGTTCCTTGGGAGCCGATGACAACCTGCTCAATTTTATTCTTTTTGTTGTTGGCAAAACCTGCCAGATCATTTCCTGCATTGTAACCTGCTATGACAATTCCTTCAAACTCTGCCCTCCTGATTTTGCATTTGTCTTTGGCAAATTGCATGATTTTTTTCACTTCTTTTGACCATTTTTCTTTCTTTATCTTGGGATTGGAAAATGATCTACGAGAACCCTTTGACACATCACTGTGAACACCAACAATTGTGGCACCCGATTGCCTTGCAAACAAAATCGCAGTCCTTAGCGCATTAATGGAACCCTTTGAACCATCCAAGCATACCATAATTCGCTTATCTGCCACAAGAAGTAAAAGCCAATTGCAACATAATAACAATACGGATATTGATTTTCTTTAATACCAAACAAGCTTGTTTGCCTTGTATCTGATGCATGTACCTTTGTATTTTCCAAATCATATTTCGTATTCTGGGTAAGCAACAGTACTGGAATCTTTTTTGCACCGATTCTTTTTAGCGCTGCAAGCCTTCTCTGGCCTGACATCAAAAGATACGAGTCTTTTGATTCCTTTTGGGCCATTGGGGGATTCTGGAGTCCTTCGTTCTTGATGGAACGTGCAAGTTCTGCAATTCCTTCTCTGTCAAGTTTTCTTGCATGTGCATCTTTCCATACTTTTATCTGCTTTACTGGAATCTCTCGTAAACGATAAGTTATAGGGGATGTATAGCGCTTGGCCATGAATGTTAGACGGATTGATTTTTGTTAAAATAATCTGGTGTCCTATAGTTGAAAAAACAAGAAAAAATAAACAATTTTCTAAAACCTTGTGTCAAATCAGTTGAATGCTTTGGCCCTTAAATCTAACTTGATCATAATATCACATGGATGAGTTGGTTTGCATCTCAAAGAGAAAACTACAGGAATTGGAAAAAAGTTTTGTCGCATACCAAAATGAAATAAAAATGCTAAAAAAAGAACTGCAGCTAAACAGATAGATATGATCTGTCTAGTCTGGTTTTGTCTTTGATGAAGGCATTGATACCTTGACGGGATCCTGTTTTGTAAACTCGTCTAAAAGATTCTCTACCATGCCACCTATCTTTTCAATTTTTTCGAGTCTGGATATCACCCCATTTAGCGCAGACTGGTCATCTTTTGCTATTTTTTCATAGAGTCTTTCATCCAGGATGAAACCGCACTTTGAGCATCGCTGGGATTCTGGAGTATTTTTCTCACTGCAACGATAGCATGATTTTAGCTGAACTGTTGCCTTTGTATCCTCTTTGCCATCCACCTTTATGCCGTGAAGCTCCAGTATTGCATTCTCTGCATCCTTGCCTGAGAGGTGCACATATTTTTTTACCATCTCAGAGCCCGGACTCCAGTTGCCATATACACGAAGTGTCTGGTCTGAGAGCTTCTTTGAGAGCATGGTGAGTTGCGAGTGTCTAAACAGATAATTCCAGACCCGTCTCTTGATTTGGGCTTTTGCAGTACAGCGTTTGAGCTGTTCCCTTAGGTATCCGTATGATACCTGCTTTGTCTTTGATCTGGGAGAATATGAATACCACAATGGTGCATGCGGATCATCTTGCAATGGATGGTCATGCAGCCATTCAAGCAGCGGCTTGAATGACACAACTAGTGCAACGCGTTTGTTTCCTGTCTTTCCGTGGGTGCTTAGAAGGACATAATTTTCCTTGAATTCAACTCCTCCTACCTTCAAGTTCAGCAATTCACCTGGTCTGAATGCTCCCTCAAACATTGTCCAAAACATTGCACGGTCACGTCTGTTTGTGGTTTTACCGATAATCTGTTGCACTTCTTGTGCATCCAGCAGATCCTCTGGTTTGATCTTCTCTTCTTTGCTATTGTATTTTGTTGGCTTTATCCAGGAGACTTCCTTGCAGTATCCGTCGTCTCTGTTTCCTATCTCATCTTTTTTTGCATAATGAACCAACCTTAGAAGAGTCAGTGCAAATGCCTGTCTGCTCTCACCGCCATAATCTCTTGAGAGAATATCTGACAATGCAGTCTCGCAGTCCTTTTTTGTGGCATCACATATGCTGACATTGTTCTTCTCAAAGATTTCAAGTAGCGGTCTTGTTCTCTCGCCATACACTGTTATTCTGCCGTCAGAGAGTCCATAGAGTTTCAGCTTTTCTAGAAACTGTATTCCTATGTTGCCATCCTTGCATCTTTGTAGATTCTTCTTGCTGTACTGGATTCTGCGCGCATACTTGTGAATGTCAATTGGCTCTGTGCTGTATGGTTTTTCCTGCTCTTTTTCTTTTTTGCCCATCTTCTCAAAAAAATAATGGGCATTCTGATTTAAGGCCGATTTCTGGCCTGTTTTTTGGGGAGGGCGTACAATCTTAATTATGTGTGCCGGGGGCGAGTTTCGAACTCGCGACCTCCAGATTATGAGTATTGCCTTAGTTGGAGAACCGTTAGAGATTACCAAGCGAACTGGCACTCTAACCAGGCTGAGCTACCCCGGCATGATATGTGTCTGAAAATTGGGAAATTAAATGATTCTAATTTTACTTTAAATCTTTCCACTTTGTATTTTCATTTTTGACCCAAAGGAATTTCTTTTGTAGTGCTGATGTGTACAATTTTTCCCATTCTGCCCCAACTTCATCTGTCCATGCCTTGAATACACGCGGATCTATGTAATTTCTCAAGGATGTACCTATGTTGTAATCTCTAGTTTTCTCCGATAGATCAATCTGCAACTCTAATTTTTCTAATCTTTCTTTGTGTTTTGATTTTTGCTTTTTGATTTGCTCATTTAGTGTCTTGATTCTTTTGACTTTGTTTTTCTTCTGAGTGTCTGTTTTTGGTTGAGTTGATTCTACCTTTTTGAGAGTTTCTTGTGTTTTTTTCCAAACTTGTTCTTTTCCTACCTTTTTGAGAGTTCCTCGTTTTTTCTCTAATGATCCCTCAAATGTCTTAGGGATAGTCCTTTTATGGTTACACATCATGGCAGCCTCTAGATTTGCCAATTTTGCATGATAAAGTTTCTCATTTGCTGTCTTTCCTTTCATGTTGTCGTGTTCTATGAGATATTTTTTGACAACTGTTGTTGCAAGATATGTTCTAAACACTTTGGCTGTCAGTCCTTTTACAATGCTGGAATAATATGCATTAACGTGTCTTGAAGTGATGCCCTCGAAAATCTCATCTTTTGGTTTTTTCTTTTCTACAAGTTTCTTGAGATTCTCATGAAATTGTTTATCATGACCTTCAGCGACTACTGTTTCTTGCCATCTTACACTATCCTTTCCTAGAAAATCAAATTCAATAGTGTTGGAGGTAATTCTGATGTGTTCCTTTCTAAGGGTTGTAGCTCCAACCGTATCTGCTTCATCTGGATCCTTTTCGTCTCCTACCCTCATTGCAGTTCTGTAAATTAAATAACAGGCTGTGGCTATTCTGCTAATTTTTGAATCCTTGCTTTTCATGTCTTTGACAATTCTATCTTTAATTTTGTCAATTTCATTTCCAAGCTTTATTGCATTTTCATATTTTTCCTTGTCCCTATCTTGTTTTAATCCGGCAGTATCTGCAAGCCAAACATACTTTCTTTTTTGTGTGAGAAAATCCATCCAACTGGCTAACCACATGGAATCTTTGTCATGAATTATCTTACCCCATTCTCCTTCGGGCACTTTGGCCTCCTTTCCAAGATTTAGTGTGACATCTTTTGCACTGATACGTGGTTTCCATTTACCCCTTAGTGGGTGTTCTCCTCTTCCAATGAATATTCCTGGAGGTTCTGCCATGTAATTTCCGACTTCAACTTCATTTCCATCGATAATGGCAATTCCAAATTTTAATTTTAATTTTTCTCGTAATTCTTTTCTTTTTGCAGCCAGTGATTTTTTTTCCTCCTTTGTCATCATTTCTTTGAGATCTTTTTCCTTATCTACTATTTTGTAAGCATTTGAAAAATCAATATCTTCATATGAAATTTTTTTAAACTTTGAATCTAGAGTTTTGGCAAAATCTGCGGTAAAGTTTTTTTGAAATACTTTGTCTTGTACGTATGGGGTGTCTTTCTTTTTTGCCCATTGATACACCATTTCTTCTTGATCTAGATCAAGATCGATACTGTCTCCCTTGATCTTTATCTTGATTCCTTGGATCTCATATGCGGGTGGAAATAAGATTCCATTGTGTTGTAGAGTTTTCCATTTCATTTTTTTCACTTTAAATTTGCGGACTTTGATGAAAACTCTTCCCTATCTGTATATCAATTTAACGTACAAGTTGCATTCCTTCTAAGGAAGTAACTCTTTACTCATATACTTCTCAAATTCTATGTCTGTCTTCATTTTTTTTGCCTCCATGAACATAGTCGCATCTGTTCCGACAACATATCGTGGCAAAACCTCGTCATCATGAATTGCCTTCAAAATTACGTCTGCAACCTGAGATGGTGCTGTTCCCATTTCTACCATCATTTTGAGACCTGCAAGAATGTTATCTGTCAATCTTTTGTATTTTGGATCCGTTTTTGATTCCGGAACTATCATTGAATTGAAAAAATTTGTCTTGATGACTCCTGGCTCAATCAATGTGACCTTTATCCCGAATTGACCTAGCTCGTATCTGAGACATTCACTTAGTCCTTCTAGTGCAAATTTTGAACTGATATATGCTGCAGATCCTGGTAGGCCCATTCTGCCGCCAACAGAACTAATGTTTACAATTATTCCAGAATTTTGCTTTCTCATTATGGGGGATACC
>Ga0224507_10000134_pt1 | contig 27752 bp, 27 predicted proteins | sample SF_Jan12_sed_USG_3_FD_170159 | JGI IMG/M metagenome (GOLD analysis project Ga0224507, IMG submission 170159) | Sediment microbial communities from San Francisco Bay, California, United States - SF_Jan12_sed_USGS_13 | ecosystem: Environmental > Aquatic > Marine > Sediment | place: USA... | reverse complement strand
TGCAAAGAACCGGTTTGTCCGGTCGGAGTCGGTCTCATAAAACCCCTCGCGGATGGTCGAGTCCTTTTCGAGTCGCCAGTTGATAATCCCGGTCTGCTGGCCAAAGGCATTGCAACGGCCGTCATCGACGCAGCTTTGAGGATAGAACTTATAAAATTGCCAGTCATTCTGACGGGCAAAGACTGACAGCCAGGGGATATCGGGAGGACTGACCGCCGTGGGTGGCGTGCCCAGGTTGACCGCAATTGGTCCTGCGTCATTGTAGACCGTGAGCTTGGTGTTATTGCCGAAGGCGAAGCGGGCCAGGAACGGTGCGAAGGCGGCAGCACCGACGCCACCGGCACTGTGACCCATGACCGTAATCTGCTTGGCTCTTGGGAACATTTCTTTCGCGACATCCATGCCGGCGCTGGCGTTGCGAAGCCCGCGGTGGTGACGCACCGGCGGTCCAAATTCCGGCGGCACGCCCAGTTCTCCTGCAATAAAGGCCTGCCAGGCCGGATCGTTCACGTCGTTGTCGCCACCAAAGGTTGAACCGTCACAGTACGGCATGTAGACAACCGAGTAGTCTGCAAACGGGTTATCCGCCATAGTGGAGTCAAAGACCCCCGGGAAAGGACCGTCTTGGGGAGGCGACTGGTCTTCGGCCAGGACGTTGCAATTGTAGAAATTCTGCCAGCAGGCGCCGCCGCCCTGCAGGAAGATCAACAGCTTTTTGGGGTCGCCCTGCCTGGTGAACACCGAGTAATTCGTGCCCGCGATGCAGACCGGACCATCGGGACGCGCGCCCGTGGGGGAACTCGCGTCGGGTGTGTACCGCGGATCGAAAGCATGCTCGGTCCAGACGCCGTGCTCACTTTGGGTCGACACCGAGGTTCCCAGGTACTTGTCGACACCCGCAGCCTGCAATTCGCTAAAAGCCTCGGCCTTAAGTCCGGATTCGCCGGCGAGCGCAGTGCCCGATGCGACGGAAATGCAAACCATGAGAAATCGATATATGAATCGTTTCATTATCTTGCTCCCTGAAGATTATTAGTTCTTATTCTTAAGATTCGTAAAAAATGAGTATAGAACAAATTTGCCATTGTTCTAGAAATAGCTAAGGCAGTTAACATAAGGCTTTTCATGGTGCGGAGAATTGGGGTCGAACCGCAATTAATTTGATAGCGATAAGTTCTCCTGCCGAAACTTCAACAAGTGGGCCTGGGCTGATTCACAATCCGGCCTGAGCACTGCCCGGATTTTTTCGAATCGGTATGTCGGGCCATCAAAAATAAGGGCCCCGATTGGGGCCCTGGATCAATTAGTCATGCGTGGCGTTAAAGCTAGTCTTCTGGCGCCTGCTGGAGGGATCCAACCGTTGGCTGCCTTCTGCGCTGAGCCTTGGGAGGCAGCAAATCTCGCATCGAATCAAGCTTGCCAAAACATAGCAAGCGATCGTTTGCCTGCAATGTGCGCGCTTCACGCGGATTCGGGATTACGGTTGTGCCACGGTATAACGTGAGCACATTGATATCGCTGTCTCTGAGTCTGGTTTCCATAATGGTTTTGCCATCGAAGTTCGACCCTGCGCGTATCAATATCTCACTGACCCCATAGCCGCGACTGACTGTCAGGCGCTGTCGAATATCGATATCCGGAAAATCAACCCTTGCGGCAATGTAATCGACCACGGCGCCGGCGATATCCAGCTGGGTGCACTTCTCGATGCCTTCAAGACCCGGCGATGAATTCACTTCCATGATCTGTGGGCCACTCGAACTCTCGAGCATGTCCACGCCGGCGATGCGCAAGCCAAGTATCTGTGCGGCGCGCACCGCCGTTTCACGATACTCGTCGCTTAGTTCGACGGCCTCGGCAATGCCGCCGCGGTGTACATTGCTGCGGAACTCTTGTCCCTGGGCGACTCGTCGCATCGCTGCCACCACTCGGTCTCCGACAACGAATGCACGAATATCCTTTCCCCGGCTTTCGGCGACGAATTTTTGAATGAGCACATTCTGTTTCTGGCTCTGCAGAAGTTCGATGATAGATTCGGCTGCCTTGATGGTCTCGGCGAGCAATACGCCGATACCCTGGGTTCCTTCGATGAGCTTGATGACTACCGGAGCACCGCCGACACGTGCAATCGCCGGCAGCACATCCCTCTTGTCCTTTACAAACGTCGTGCGGGGTATGCCGATATGATGACGGCTCAGTATTTGCAGACTGCGCAATTTGTCGCGGGAGTTCGTGATGCCGTTCGCGGTGTTGGCGCAGAAGACATCCATCTCTTCAAACTGCCGGACCACGGCGGTGCCGTAATAGGTGATTGACGCGCCAATACGAGGCAGCACGGCGTCATACTCGCTCAGTGATTTCTGCCGATAATAGAGGTCCGGCGAACCTTCTTCCAAATCAATGGCGAACTTCAGAGTATCGAGCACTTTGACGTCGTATTTTCTTTCCAGCGCCGCTTCTTTTAGTCGACGCGTACTGTAAGAGTTCGGTCCACACGACAAAATCGCGAGTTTCATAGTTGCTACCTGGTTGGAAATGAAAATAATGGTGAAACCGGGCGAAATCCATGGTCACGACTTCATCGAGTCGAGTCAGTTTCGATCGGGGGTATGCTAACCAGCGTACATGAAAACGCCTTGGCCTGCTTTTGGCGAGCGTGAATAGTTGAGAACCACAGTTGCTCTTGCCGCAATACCGTGTGTGTTCCTAAGCCTGGAATTGACCCCGAGCATTCGTCCTGATCGTTGAATGGCGTAACTAGCTAGCCGAGGGGCGATTGATCAGCAAGAGTGCAGCGCCGGTGGCGCTCACGACCCAGCCCAACCACTCGGGCTGAACATCCAGGCCAATCAGCAGGGCGCCGGCAATCAATACTGCGCCGGCGGCCATGGCTGTGTAGCGGGCCCGGGCTGACCGGGAAATTTCCTCGCGCAGCGCACTGACGCCCGGATCATTCACGGTAATGCTCAAGCGTCCTTCAGTGGCTTGCTGCACCAGGGTCTGCACCAACTGGGGCACGTCCTGGAGGGTCTCGTTCAGATCGGGAAGTTGCTGACGCAGCTTGGCCAGCACATTGGCGCCGCTGAGACGGTCACGCATCCAGCGTTCAAGTATCGGCTTGCCGGTTTCCCATAAATCCAGTTGGGGATACAGGTGGCGGCCCAGGCCCTCGATGTGCAGCAAGGTTTTCTGCAGCAGGATCAACTGGGGTTGAACTTCCATGTTGAAACGTCTCGCCGTCTGGAACAAGCGTACCAGTAACTGGCCGAAGGAAATTTCTTCCAGGGGCTTGGCGAAGATAGGTTCGCACACTGTCCGGAATGCCGACTCCAGTTCGTCCAGTCGGGTTTCCGGCGGCACCCAGCCCGAGTCCAGGTGTAACTTGGCCACCCGGTAGTAGTCCCGATTGAAGAAGGCCAGGAAATTCTCGGCCAGGTAGTACTGGTCCCGGGTACTCAGGGTGCCCACGATGCCGAAGTCCACGGCGATATAACGCGGAAATTCGGGAGTGGTGACGTCCACGAAAATATTGCCGGGGTGCATGTCGGCATGAAAGAAGTTGTGCTGGAAAACCTGGGTGAAGAACAGCTCCACGCCGTGATCTGCCAGGCGCTTGAAGTTGGTTCCCCTGGCTTTCAGGGTCTCCATGTCGGCTATCGGTACGCCGTAGATCCGCTCCATCACCAGCACGTTCTTGCGACAGTAGTCCCAATGCACCTCGGGGACATACAGCTGGGTCGAGCCTTCAAAGTTTCGACGCAGCTGGGCCGCGTTGGCGGCCTCGCGTAGCAAATCCAGTTCATCCAGGGTGGTCTTCTCGTACTCGGCGATGACATCCAGCGGATGCAGACGCTTGCCCTCGGACCAGAATCGCTCAGCCAGTCCGGCCATCGCATACAGCACGGCCATGTCTCGTTCGATGCGCTTTTTTACACCCGGGCGCAGCACCTTGACGATGACTTCCCGGCCGTCCTTGAGAGTGGCGGTGTGCACCTGGGCGATGGAAGCTGCAGCCAGTGGGTCGGAGTCAAAACTTGCGAAGATCTCGCCTACCGACTTGCCATAGGCTCCCTCGATAATTGCCAGGGCCTCATCATTGGGGAACGGTGGCACACGGTCCTGCAGTTGAGCCAGCTCTACCGCCACATCCCTGGGCAACAGGTCGGGACGGGTGGACAGTGACTGGCCAAATTTTACAAATATAGGGCCCAGTTCGATGAGCGCCATGCGCACTCGGGCACCCAGGCTTTCCTTGTGTGAGTCACGTCGCCACCAGCCCGGAGAGAAGTAACGCAGTGGCCTGAATAAGTGGGTTGCGGTGACGATTTCGTCCAGCCCATAACGCAGCAAGACTCGCTGTATGGATATCAGGCGCAGGACAGTCGAGGGGCGCAGCATTTTACGACTCCCGGGCCGTGTTCAGTTGTTTTTCCAGCCGGTCCAGTCTCGCTGCCGCGCGCTCCACGTCATCGCGCACCGTGTCCACGGTGGCGCAGAAATCTCGCGCCTCGGCAGGCGCCACCAGGTCCCGGCTTTCTTCCTGCAGGTACTCGGTGGCATTGCGTTGCACGCTCTCGCCGGCCTGCTTGCTCCAGCCAAAAATACTGCGAGCCATGTTACCCACCTGGTGTGCGGCCACGTCCCCGACCAGCCGGGACAGCTCCTCTTCCCAGTCCGGGTGGGCATGCTGCAGCAGTTCCTGGATAGTGTGGGCCATTTCGGCCTCGCCAATTAATTCCACTGCGCCGGAACGAAAGGCCTCGCCGGCGTCGTCGCCTGTCAGCCTCGCCAGTCCCAGTAGTCCGCCGCTGAGGATCACGTCAGGGTCCGCGGGCGGGGCAAAGCTCAGTGTCACGCCGCTGTCATGGAACAGCATGTGCAGCGCTACTGGCGTGTCTTTCAAATACACGCCCAGTACCCGGTCTGCCAGGGATGGAAGCAACTCCCTGGCGGGAGTCGAGTCCATGATGTTGCGACTCAGCATTTCCTGTAAGGGCCTGAGCAGAACATCAGGCAATGGGGGTGGGCGCAGGTCCATCAGAACTTGTAGCCCCGGTGTAATGCGACGATGCCACCGGTGAGATTGTGATACCGGGTGCGTTCGAAACCTGCGTCATTCATCATGCCCAGCAGGGTTTCCTGGTCAGGGTGCTTGCGAATGGATTCGGCCAGGTAGCGATAACTTTCGGAGTCGTTGGCGACCATCTTGCCCATGAAGGGCAGGACCTTGAACGAGTACAGGTCATAGAATGGCGACAGTGCGGCGACGGGTTTCGAGAATTCAAGAATCATCAATTGTCCGCCTGGCCGCAGCACGCGATACATGGACTCCAGGGCTTTTTCCTTGTGGGTCACGTTGCGCAGGCCAAAGCCAATGGTGATGCAGTCGAAGCTGTTGTCTGCAAATGGCAGGAACTCGGCATTGGCCTGGGCGTAGGTGACGTTGCCCACCACCCCGTCATCCAGCAGGCGGTTGCGACCTTGCTCCAGCATTGCCTGGTTAATGTCCGAGAGCACCACGTGTCCTTCGGCGCCGACCTGGCGGGCCATGCCCTTGGTCAGGTCACCGGTGCCGCCGGCCACGTCCAGTGCCACCTGCCCCTTGCGCAGACCGGTCTGCCCCAAGGTGAAGCTTTTCCAAATTCGGTGCATGCCCATGGACATGATGTCGTTCATGACATCGTACTTTGTGGCGACTGAGTCGAAGACGCCGCGCACCATGCGCTGCTTTTCGGTTTCGTCTACTTCCTCAAAGCCGAAATGAGTGGTTTTTTTGGAATCCTGAGACATGGTAGTTCCGATTTAATCTGCTTTGCGCTGGTGTCCAGCCTGGCTCAATCGTTGCAGGTAATCCTGCCACTTTTCGTCCTGGCCTTCACCCAGTTCGTACAGGTATTGCCAGCTGTATAGCCCTGAGTCATGGCCATCGTCGAACACCAGCTTGACGGCGTACATTCCCACCGGCTCGATAGCGGTGATATTGACCAGTTCCTTGTTCAACTGCAGGACTTCCTGGCCCGGCCCGTGGCCACGTACCTCGGCCGAGGGTGAGTTCACTCTCAGGAACTCGCAGGAAAGGCTGAAGCTCACCCCGTCATCGAACGTGATATCCAGCAACCTGGACTTGCTGTGCAACTTGATATCTGTCGGGGACTGGTTCTCGTACGGCATGGGAAATCCTTGGCTGGTCCGGGTATGGCCAACTATGCAGCGAATGCTACAGGATATAGCGGGTCAAATCCTCGTTGACCAGCAACTTTCCCAATTGCTTGTCCACGTAATCCGCATCTACCTCCAGTTCCATTCCGGACCGGTCGGAGGCTTCATAGGACACTGTCTCCAGCAAACGCTCCATTACCGTGTGCAGGCGCCGGGCGCCGATGTTCTCAGTGCTCTGGTTCACCTGGAAGGCCACCTCGGCGATCCGCCGCACGCCGGTCTCGCTGAATTTCACATTCACGCCTTCGGTCTTGAGCAGGGCGCAGTATTGCTCGGTGAGCGAGGCGTCGGGTTCGGTGAGGATACGAATGAAGTCCGCGCTGGTCAGGGCCTGCAACTCTACCCGGATGGGGAACCTGCCCTGTAATTCGGGAATCAGGTCCGAGGGTTTGGCTATGTGGAATGCACCGGAAGCGATGAACAGGATGTGGTCGCTGCGAACCATGCCGTACTTGGTGCTGACGGTACAGCCTTCAACCAGGGGCAGCAGGTCACGCTGAACACCTTCCCGGGATACGTCCGCACCCTGGGACTCAGCGCGTCGGGCAACCTTGTCCAGTTCGTCGATAAATACGATGCCGTTTTGTTCCACGGCCTGAATCGCCCGAACCTTGATGTCTTCCTCGTTCACCATCCGCGAGGCTTCTTCTTCGATCAGCTGTTTGAATGCGTCCTTGATGCGCATCTTCCGCAGGCTGGTCCTGTTGCCGGAGAGGTTCTGGAACATCCCCTGCAACTGCTGACTCATCTCTTCCATCCCGGGGGGCGCCATGATTTCCACGCCCATGGGCATGGCCTTGATTTCGATGTCTATTTCGCGATCATCCAGCTTGCCTTCCCTCAGCATCTTGCGAAATTTCTGGCGGGTGTCGCTGGCCGAGGATTGCTCGACGACGTCGGGACCCGAATTGCGAGGCCCAGGCAGCAGGGCATCCAGGACGCGGTCCTCGGCGGCATCTTCTGCACGGGTACGTACCTTGGAGGTTTCTTCCTCGCGTACCAGCTTCACAGCGACGTCGGTCAGGTCGCGTACGATGCTGTCCACTTCCCGGCCCACATAGCCGACTTCGGTGAACTTGGTTGCCTCCACCTTGATAAACGGGGCCTTGGCCAGGGTGGACAGTCGCCGGGCGATCTCGGTTTTTCCGACACCGGTGGGTCCGATCATCAGGATGTTTTTCGGCGTGATCTCCGCTCTCAGGGCCTCGGGCAACTGCATGCGGCGCCAGCGATTGCGCAGGGCGATGGCCACCGCGCGCTTGGCGTCATCCTGGCCAACAATGTGCTTATCCAGTTCCTGGACGATTTCTCTTGGGGTCATTTGGGACATAGGTTAATTACTGCTTACGGTCGGTAGCGCCTCAGGCGCCCGCCTTCCCGGTCAGCTCTTCAATGATGATGTTTTCGTTGGTGTAGACACAGATGTCTGCGGCGATGCGCATGGCCTTTTCGGCAATGGTCCTGGCGTCCAGGTCGGTGTTCTGTGCCAGCGCCCGGGCCGCAGCCTTTGCATAGGAGGCGCCCGAGCCGATGGCCAGCAGGTTGTCTTCGGGTTCGATCACATCACCGTTTCCGGAAATAATGAACAAGGATTCTGCATCCGCCACGCATAGCAGGGCTTCGAGTCGGCGCAACATTCTGTCGCTGCGCCAGTCCTTGGCCAGTTCAATGGCTGCCCGGGTCAGGTTACCGTATTGCTCCAGCTTGGCTTCGAAGCGCTCGAAGAGGGTAAAAGCGTCGGCCGTGCCGCCGGCGAACCCGGCCAAGACCGTGTCGTTGTAAATCCGGCGAACCTTGCGGGCGTTGCCCTTCATCACGGTATCGCCCAGGGTTACCTGGCCGTCCCCGGCTATGGCGACGGTGTTGCCACGTCGAACGGCGATAATTGTGGTGCCTCTGAATTGCTCCATGTTCCGGTCCCCTTGCCTGGGTTCTTGCGGTTCTAGCTGCGCCGCTTGGATCGCGGGTGTGAGCGATCATATATGCGGGCTAGATGCTGGAAATCAAGGTGGGTGTATATCTGGGTGGTGGAGATGTCCGCATGACCCAACAGTTCCTGTACTCCGCGCAGGTCCCCGCTGGATTCCAGCAGGTGGCTGGCGAAGGAGTGCCGGAACAGGTGAGGGTTAACCTCCACGGGCAGGCCTTGTCGGCGGGCCCACAGCTTTACCCGTGATTGCACAGAGCGGTGGCTGATGCGGCGGCCGCGCTGGCTGAGGAACATGGCCTGGTCGGTTCCGGCGCCGGCCATGGAGCCGCGTTCACCCAGCCATTTGGCCAGTGCTTCCACGGAAAACCGTCCCAGTGGAACGATTCGGGTCTTGTTGCCCTTACCGGTAACCCGGACCGTGCGATCCGACAGGTCTACATCGGTCAAGTCCAGGTCCACCAACTCGGCCAGTCGCAAACCCGAGGAATAGAGCAGTTCCATGATTGCCCAGTCGCGCACCGAGAGGGGATCCTTGTGAGGCATTTCCAGCAACTTGCCCATCATGTCCACGTCCATGGTCCTGGGCAGGCGCTTGGACGCCTTGGGTGCCCGAACCTCCAGGGCCGGGTTGGTCTTGATCTCGCCTTCCCGGTTCAGATACCGGTAGAAGCTGCGCAGGGTGGATAGCCTGCGCTGCAGGCTGCGGGGCGACAAGCCCTGGCGGTGTCCGGCTGCGACAAACATGCGCACCTGGTACTCACCCAGGTCCCGCCAGGCGCCGATGTCTTGCTTTTCGCAATAGGCCAGTATCGACTTCAGGTCCCGCTGGTAGTTCGTGATGGTGTGCGGGGAGTACCTGCGCTCGTGAGCCAGGTAGGACAGAAAACGCTGAATCCAGCTCTTCTGTGCCTCGTCCACGAGCCGTTCGACCTAGTCCAGGTGGCGCTGTAGCGCCATGCTGAGCAGTGCGCCCAGGCGGGTGAGGAATTCGGTGCTCATTCCCGGGTGAAAATGGCGCGCGTCGTTGCTGCCCACCGCCAGCACGCCCAGGGGATGCTCGTGGAACAGGGGGATCAGCGCAGCTGAGCCAATCTCCACCGTGTCATCTCCGAACATGAAATCCCGCAGGGAATCCCGAACCTGGCCGCAACGGGGGCGTCCGTTGTCGAACAGGCTGTCGAAGCCCTTCAGCTCGGGGCTTTCGCTGGAGGCGACTTTCATAAAGCGCCCGGCGCTTGCCAGCGCTTCGAGTTCTGGCTTGTCGTCCTGGATCAGTATCAGGAGTGACTGGTCTGAGGCGAAATCCTCACGCAGGCTGGTTTCCACTTCTTTCAGGCAGCTTTCCAGGCTGTCAGCCCTTAGCAGGCCCAGGCCCATCCGGTGAATCTTTTCCGCCAGCACATCGTTACCCCTGGCGGTTTCCACGTAGTCGGCAAGTTTGCGCTCAATCTTGTGATTTCGTTCCCGCAGCAGGTCTACCTGCCTTTCAATCAAAGACACGGCGGAACCCGAATTCAGGTGACTCAGGCTCATGGAGGTAAGCAGGGAGGAATGACGCTCAAAAAATTCGGGATGAGTCTCAAGGTAATAGGCCACGGCCTCTTCGGATAGGCCGCCAGAGGCAATGCCTGGCTTGTGCTGGGTAGTCATAGTTTTATAGTTCCCTCGAATACAAACGCGGCTGGGCCGCTCATCCAAACCGGCTGTCCAGGCCCGCTCCAGCTGACCTGCAGTCGGCCGCCTGGTAACAGGACATCAACAGTTTCATCAATCTCGCCCCAGCGCCTGGCCACAACCGCGGCCGCACAGGCACCAGTGCCACAAGCCAGCGTCTCCCCAACGCCGCGCTCGTAGACCCTGAGCTTCAGGGTACTCTTTCCAGCTATTTCCATGAAGCCGGCATTTGCGTGTTGCGGGAACTGCGGGTGACCGGAAATGACCGGACCCAGTTGCGCAACCGGGGCGGTGTCCACGTCGTCCACCCGCAATACTGCATGGGGATTGCCCATGGAAACAGCACCCACCTGGATTTGCTTGTCCCCCAGGTCCAGGCAATAGCGGTCACGCTCCCGGTCAGCCTCCAGCGGAATGTCCCGGGGCAGGAAATGCGGTTCCCCCATGTTCACCCGGACATTCCCGTCTTCCAGGACACTGGCCGTCACCCGGCCTCCAATACTCTCCAGCACGAGGTTGTTGCCTTCCCCGTCTGGATCCAGAAAACGCGCGATGCAACGCGCGCCATTGCCGCATTGCTCAACTTCTCCGCCATCGGCATTGATAATTCGATAAAAGGCAGTGGAGTCGGGTTCCCGCGGGGATTCCAGGATAAGGGCCTGATCGAAGCCGATACCGGTACGCCGATGGGATAACCGCCGAATGAGTTCGGGGGAGGGGGTGAATGGCTGGTGCCTGGCATCGATTACGATGAAATCGTTGCCCAGTCCCTGCATCTTGGTGAACGACACCTGCATGGCCAAAGCTTAATGGCAAAGCCCTGGACTGTCGATGAGCACAGTCTCACATGGACAGTGGTTCCCCTGTGTCTTTATAGTTCGTTGAATGAAATACAAGGATCTCAGGGACTTCATTGCCCAGCTGGAACGTGACGGGGAACTTCGCCGGATAACGGCAGAAGTCGACCCCTATCTCGAGATGACGGAAATCTGCGATCGGACGCTCAAGCGTGGCGGTCCGGCGCTGTTGTTTGAGAATCCCAAGGGCTACGACATGCCTGTGCTGGGTAACCTGTTCGGCACCCCGGAGCGAGTGGCCCGCGCCATGGGCCAGGAATCCGTGGAAGCGCTCAGGGACGTTGGCGAACTGCTGGCTTTTCTAAAGGAACCGGAGCCGCCCAAGGGCATGCGCGATGCCTGGGAAAAGCTCCCGGTTTTCCGCCAGGTGATGAATATGGCGCCGCGCCAGTTGAGCAATGCTCCCTGCCAGGAAGTGGTGCAGGAGGGCGACCAGGTGGACCTGGCCAGCCTGCCAATACAGACCTGCTGGCCGGGAGATGCGGGACCGTTGATTACCTGGGGCCTGGTGATTACCCGGGGACCAGAGAAAGATCGTCAGAACCTGGGTATATACCGCCAGCAGGTTATCGGCAAAAACCGGGTCATTATGCGCTGGCTTGCGCACCGGGGCGGGGCCCTGGATTTCCGGGACTGGTGTGCCAGGCATCCCGGAGAGCCTTTCCCGGTGGCGGTGGCACTGGGTGCGGACCCGGCCACGGTGCTGGGAGCGGTAACCCCGATACCCGACAGCCTGTCCGAATATGCGTTTGCCGGTCTGCTGCGAGGTTCCCGCACGGAAGTGGTGAAGGCGCAAGACAGTGATTTACAGGTACCCGCCAGCGCAGAAATTGTCCTGGAGGGGGTAATTCACCCGGACGACATGGCGGATGAGGGACCGTTTGGTGACCACACCGGTTACTACAACGAGGTGGACCGTTTCCCGGTTTTCACCGTGAATCGAATTACCCGCCGTCGGGATGCGATTTATCACAGCACGTACACCGGGCGCCCGCCTGACGAGCCTGCCGTGCTGGGCGTGGCACTGAATGAAGTGTTCGTTCCGATTCTGCGTAAGCAGTTCCCGGAGATTGTGGATTTCTACCTGCCACCGGAAGGCTGCTCCTACCGCATGGCGCTGGTCAGTATCCGCAAACAGTACCCGGGCCATGCCAAGCGCCTGATGTTCGGCATCTGGTCTTTCCTCAGGCAGTTCATGTACACCAAGTTCGTGGTGGTTACCGACGATGACGTGGACATCCGGAACTGGGAAGACGTGATCTGGGCCATGACCACGCGCATGGATCCCTCCAGGGACACCACGCTGGTGGACAACACCCCCATCGATTACCTGGACTTTGCCTCGCCGGTGTCGGGCCTGGGCTCCAAGATGGGCCTGGACGCCACCAACAAGTGGCCGGGTGAAACGGACCGGGAATGGGGTGTACCCATCAGCATGTCGGACGAGGTCAAAAAGAAAGTCGATGAGATGTGGGATGAGCTGGGGCTGGACTAGCCCGGTGTAGCCATGTGCAGCGTGGACATTGACGCTGCGAATATGTAGTTTACATAATCAGTCTTGCTGGAAAACAAAACGGGGACGGGTATGCGGCACATTACTGTAATGAATGCCAAGGGCGGTTGCGGCAAGAGCACGATTGCCACCAACCTGGCGAGCTACTATGCCAGCGAGGGCGCAGCTGTGGTGCTGGCGGATTTCGATCCGCAGCAATCATCGCTGGACTGGTTGGCAAGGCGACCTGCCCATGCGCCGGAAATTACCGGGCTGACAGGATTCTCCGGGGGACTCAAGGGTCTGCCCAGGAGCGCTGACGTGTTGATCATGGACGCCCCTGCCCGCAGCCATGGCCCCGAGTTGACCGAGCTGTTAAAGCGAACCGAGACCGTGGTAGTTCCGGTGCTCCCCTCCCCAATCGATATGCAGGCCGCCTCCAGGTTTATCGAAGAGCTCCTGGGTAGCGGAAAAGTTCAGCGTTCCCAGGCGAAGGTCGGGGTGGTCGCCAACCGGGTGAGGACCTACACCCTGATATTCGATGAGCTGGACGAGTTCCTGGGCAAGCAAAAAGTGCCCTATCCGGCCGCGCTGCGGGATGCTCAAAATTATGTTCGTGCCTACACCCGTGGGCTGGGCGTGTTTGAGCTTCCGGAATACCTGGCCTGGCCAGACTGGCAGCAGTGGGAGCCCTTGTTGAAATGGCTCAAGAGCAAGCGCAGTCAGCCCTGAGGCGGATTCACCACCTCGATTCCCATTTCCTCCAGACTGGCTACCAGGCCGTCCAGGGGGTTGCTGTATTTCAAGGCCGGGGCCAGTTTTTCCTGCATGCGGCGGACATCCAGCAGGCGCGATTCCGACAGGAATGACCATCGTCCCGGACCAATCACTTGCGGGGCCTCGCTTCGGCTGATCAGGCGGGGCGCCTTCAGCCCGGTTGCCCTGGCCGTGGCCTGGGCAAAGCCGGTGGCGCTGAGGGGATCTCCATCGCTGACGTTGAAAACGCCGCTTGCCCGAGGGTTATCCCCAGCGGCAAGACAGCATTCGAGCAAATCATCTACATGAATACGGTTTCCCGGCCCCGCATCTTCGGGTCTCAGGAATGCATCGCCATTGGCCAGCGCAGCCAGCGGCAGTCTTTCCGGTCCGTAAATGCCGGGTACTCGCAGTACGGTCCAGGGTATCTGCTTGTCCTCAGCCCACTCGGAGACGGCCCGTTCGGCCGCAACCCGGCGCCGGGCCCGCTCGCTGCCCGGGTTTACCGGGGTGTTTTCGTCGACCCGAGCTCCCTGGCAGTCGCCGTAAACTCCCGAAGTGGAAATATACACAAGCTTGGCGGGAAGCTCGTTCAGTCGGCCCAGCAAGCTCAGTAGTCGGGGGTCTGTTCCCGGTCCTGCCGGTGGTGCGGTGTACAGGATGACCTTGTCGGCTACGGGGATAGTCAGCGATCCACTATCGGTATCCAGGTCCAGGATTTGGTACTCGACACCCAGGGCCTCCAGTTCGTCCTGGTGAGCGCCTGACCGGGTGAGTACGCAGACCGGCCTGCCGGCAGCAACGCAATGTTTGACCAGTCGCCTGCCCAGGTAGCCGTAGCCAACCAGAAGTATGGGTTGAGTTCTTTGCATGATGATTGCGGCAGTGTCCAGGTGAAAGCGGTATCCTTTTACGCCTTGTAGCATGAACCACCGGCGCTTTCACATGGGAAGGGAACATTACACCGTCTTGCTCCAGCCCTCGGGGCAAAAACTTCACCCCCGGTCTGGCGAGAGCATCCTGGACAGCGCCTTGCGTGCCGGGGTGAATCTGCCACATAGCTGCAAGAGCGGTAACTGCGGTTCTTGCCTGGCCAGGCTGGTTGAGGGCGAGGTCAATTATCCCTTTGGGCCGCCCATGGGTTTGAACGATGAAGACCTGGGTAATCGCGGCGTCTTGCTGTGCCAGGCGCAGGCTGTTGGCGATGTGGTGGTGGAAGCCCGGCTTATCTCCCGGGCAGGCCAGGCCCAGGTCAAGCGCCTGCCTTGCAGAGTCCAGGAAATGACGGTGTTGTGCCATGACGTGATGCGTCTGGTGTTGCGCTTGCCCGCGGTGGAGCCGTTGGAATTTCTACCGGGGCAATACGTGGACCTGATGCTCTCGGAGGGACGCAGGCGTAGCTTTTCCATCGCCAGTTCGCCCAGCAAGCCCACGCTACTGGAGTTGCATGTCCGCCGGGTGCCGGAGGGGGAGTTCACCGGCCAGGTGTTCGAGCAATTCCAGCCAGGTGCGGTGCTTCGACTGCAGGGACCGTTTGGAAACTTCACCTTGCAGGATTCATCCAGGCCCTGGTTGATGGTGGCAGGTGGCACAGGACTGGCGCCCATCAAGAGCATGCTGGACTGGGCAGTGGAGCAGGCTGAGCCGCGACCGATTCGTTTGTACTGGGGAGTTCGCCGACGGGAGGACCTGTACGCCTTGGATACCCTGGAGCGTTACGCCCGGGAGTTTGATGACTTCGCCTGGACGCCGGTGTTGTCTGAGGCGCAGGGTGATACCGATTGGCCCGGGCAAACCGGAATGGTTCACCAGGCGGTGATACGCACCCTGCAGGACCTGTGGTCATACGATGTTTATGTTGCAGGACCTCCGGCACTGGTGAATGCAGCCCGGAAAGAATTACCCGAGGCCGGGGCGAATCCGGCCTCGATATTTTTTGATTCCTTTGATTATGCTCCTGACACCCTCAAGGCAATCGCCGATGGCGACTAGCGGCGGCGTGGACGTTCCAGGGCGGGAAGGTCTTCACCCAGGTGAGTCGCGAGTGTCAGTCCAGAACGGAATGCCTCGGAGGCGTTTACCGACTCACCGAGTTTTTCCAGCAGTCGACCATAGAGTTGGTAGGCCTCTGCGCTGGGTTTAATCGAAAGGCTGGTTTCCAGGTAGCTGCGTGCCTTGCCCCAAAGTTCGTTGCGCATGCTGAGTCTGGCGACAGCCAGCAGCAACAGCGGGTCATCGCTGTGATTCCCAAGCCAGGCTTCTGCCCGGGACAATTGCCGGGTCTTGTCCTCGACATCCAGTTGGCTGTATTCCAGCGCCAGTTCCGAATCCCATGAGTGTTTCAGGTGTTTGCGAATGACGTCTTCGGCCTTCGCTGATTGACCACAGGCCTTCAGTGCCCGTATCCATGCCTTGATCAGTTCCGGATTTTTGCGCATGGCCTTGGGGATGCTGGACCATTGCGCGTCCAGTGCCGCGGCGTCCCGGCTTTTTTCAATCGTGCCCAGCGCGTCGCGATACGCGCCCAGAGCCATGGCATCCAATTCCTCCGCGGGCAGGATCTTGCCGCTGCGCAGGCGTGGCAGTAGCTCCATTATGGCCGGCCAGTCTTTTCGTTCCCGATGCAGTCTGGCGAGTATTCCCAGTCCCTGTGCATGATTGGGAGCGCTTTCCAGCAGGCGTGCCAGGGTGGCGCGAGCATCCTCGAACTGACCGTGGGCCATCTGTAGCTCGGCCTGGGTCAACAATACGGCGTGTCCGGCATCCGGGCTCTGTTCGTAAGCCATCCGCAGCCAGTTGTCGCGACGCTCATAAGCGCCCTGCAACTGGGCGGCGCGGGCTGCGGAAAGGTAGTTCAGCAGGGGGTTTTCATTGCGCCTGACGCCCCGGGTAAGGGTGCGTTCTCCGCGGGCCCAGTCGCCCTCGGCCATTTCCAGGAGCCCGTTGGTCAGCAGGCGTTGTTCACGCTTGGCCCGATACTGCACGGCCATTCGTCCCAGGGCACGAGGCGCCCGGAGAATACGAATCACCAGGCGAACCACCAGGTACAGGCCGATCAGGATCAGGGTCAGCACCGGTACGGAGGTTTCCACGAGATAGCCGCGGAAATTGAACATCACGTAACCGGGATCCTCCATCAGCAAGACCGCCAATGCGGTGCCGGCGAGCAGGGTGAGGATAATAATAAGTCCGGTTTTCATAGTGCTTAATTGCCGCTATTAACTGGCAGGGTCCGCAGCAGATTCAATGAGCCCGAAATATCCGGAAGCGCCGGCTGGATACTCTGCATTTCCAATCCGGCCAGGGTTTCGATTGCGCTGCTGGTGGCGGAATTCGAGGTATCGAAATACTGGCCCAGCCAACCCCGGGCGCTACGCAGGCTTTCCCGGAAGCTGGTTTCATCCCCGTTCAGCAAGGCCAGACGAGCCGCTTCGAGTTTGAGTTCCAGGTTTCGGCGCAGGAAAAATTCCTCCGAGACACTCAGCAGAGGAGTAATCTGCTCGTCGGTCTTGCGTACGCTTACGATGTCCTTGAAGGCCGCGCCAACCTTGCTCACGGCCCGGTCCCAACCATCCTCGCCCTCGGCGGCCTGTGCTGTGGAGTCGTCCGTTTCGTCGCCAACCGAACGGGAAAGCGGAAGCTGACTGATTCGGGTGCCCAGGCTGCTGAGGGTTAAGGCAATTCCCTGGATATCGGGAACATCGACTGCCCCCAGGTCTGTGAGTTCGCCACGAATGACCCGGCGAACTTCCAGCAAGGCGGGGTCGTCCATGGCGGACAAGCGACCGTCGGCAAGACGAAGCGCCGAAATTGTGGTTTTCACATCACCGGCAAGCTGAAGGCGCACGTTGGCTATCTGCAGGTAATACTCCACTTCCGACATGATCCAGCGCTTGCGGGTCTCGTCAGAGACGCCCTGCATGCTGGTCATCTGCGCCTCAAGGTTTCCCAGTCGTTGAGAGAGGCGCGCGATGTCGTCGAAACTATCCTGCCTTGAACTTTCCAGGGCAGCCCGGCCGGCTTCCAGCCTGTCCACTTCCCTGCGCAGGGCAGTCATAGATTGTTCGAGATCGCCGCGCCGACTGGTTTCGCTTGCCCCGCGTTGGGCTAACGAGGTCTTGGCCAGCTGGGCATCTCGCCACAACCAGGCAGAGGCCGCCACGGCCAATAGCGAGATGAATAAGGCGAGAAACGCCAGTCCGCGGCCACCCCTGGCCTTGGGAGCCGGTCGGGGTTCAGGTGTGCTTTGCTGATCCGGCACGACTTCGGCGGCAGATTCCTGGATATCGGGTTCCGGCGGCACAGACTCTCCAGTGCCTTCGTCCGGTTGCTCGATCACGGGTTCTTTGTCTTGTTGCTCTTGGCTCATGAATGCTCGCTGGCCTGATTGGTCGTTAGCCTTATCATGTGTTCTAGCAGGTCCTGGTCCGAGGGCCCGGATGCCGGTTCCGCTGTCGGTATGCCAAGATCCCTGGCCTTTTGTACCACACGATCGCTGGCGCTAACCAGTTGCGTCCTGCCCAGTAAATGTTGGGCCTCATCACCCAATACTAGCAGGGTGTTTTCCAGCGTCTGGACGCTGGTGGCCGTAACAAAACGTATGTGTCCCAATTCCAGTTCCCTTCGGACCTGATCCAGCACCTCTTTGGGAATGTCAGACTCTGTTCGACAGTATACCTCCAGGTAATCCACCCTGGCCCCGCGGGCTGTCATGGACTGCTCAAGCAGGTCTCTGCCACCAACGCCGCGAACAATCAGTACACGCTTTCCATGCATGTCTTGCAGTCGGGGATGATCCAGCAGCGCCTCGGAGGTAAATCCCCGCTCCGATACCACATTGGCCGGGAACCCCGCCGCCTGGAGGCTTTTAGCGGTACTGGGCCCTACTGCGGCTATTTCTGCGTCGTAGTCGGGCAGATAGCGGGCGCCATATTTCACGGCGTTGCGGCTGATAAAAACCAGCAAATGGTATTCGTTGATCTCGGGAAGACTGGAGGGCCAGGTGGTGGCCTCCCCGGTAGGCTCGATGGACATGGCGGGCAGGATGAAGGCGCGGCCGCCGGCGGCTTCAACCAAAGACGCCAGTGCTTCGCATTGCCCGGTAGGCCGGGTAATGATTACCCCCGCGCCTGCCAGCGGCATTGTCATCCAGCGTCTTCCAGATCACGCAGAATCTTGCCGGCGCCTTTTTCGATCAGCTCTTCGGCCAGGGCCAGCCCCAGTTTACGGGCTTCGCCAGCCTCACCGCGGATTTCACCCTTGAGTACCGTACTGCCGTCAGTCGTCGCGACCAGGCCGCGCAAGTACAACTTGTCACCTTCGAGTAAGGCATGGGCTGCCACCGGGGCGTGACAGCTGGCTTTCAGGGCCGAGGCAAAGGCGCGTTCGGCACTCAGGCAGACATCACTGATCGGATCATTAAGTCGGTTCAGGAGTTCGTTCAGCTGACCGTCGTCTTCGCGACACTCTATGCCCACAATGCCCTGGCCCACGGCGGGCAGGCAGACTTCAGTCTCCAATACCTGCCTGGCGCGGTCGGCCAGGCCCAAGCGCTTCAGGCCGGCATAGGCCAGCATGATTGCCTTGAAATTGCCTTCATCCAGTCGCTGCAAACGGGTACCTACATTGCCCCGGGCTGGCTCAATGGCCAGGTCCGGGCGCAGGCTCAGCATCTGCGCCTGGCGGCGAAGGCTGGAGGTGCCAAGAACCGAACCTGCAGGCATGTCGTCCAGTGACTGTACGTCATTAGACACGATGGCATCGCGTGGGTCCTCTCGAGTCAGTACAGCAGCGATATGCAGGCCCTGGGGCAGTTCGGCGGGAACGTCTTTCATGGAGTGAACGGCAAGATCTGCCTCGCCATCCAACATGGCGCGCTCCAGTTCCTTGAGGAATAGACCTTTGCCACCAATGGCCGCCAGGCTGCGATCGAGAATCTCGTCGCCCTTGGTGCTCATGGGCACAAGTTCTACGTTCAGTTCGGGGTAAAGCCTCTCTAACTCCGCCTTAACGTGTTCGGCTTGCCACAAGGCCAGCGGACTTTTCCGCGTGGCAATTTTCAACACACGACCCATAATCGATTTTCCCGTCAGTTGTTCAGTGTTCAGAACCGCTAATTATGCCGCATTCTCTTGCGTAATTCGGGCACCATTCGCCTGCTGACGGGTAAAAAGTTTGATTTTCCCCTTATCCGAACCTGGAAATGCCCTTCATCATCCTTTTCCAGCGCCTCAAGATGCGCGAGAGAGACCAGGATCGCGCGGTGGATGCGAACGAATTCCTCGCTGAATTCCTCTTCCAGAGCTTTCAGGGAGTCGCCCAGGAGCTTGGTACCGTCCTGGTGGATCATGGATACGTATTTCTGGTCCGCCTGGAAGTACAACACCTCCGCCACCGGGAACAGTTGCAGTTCATCCCGGTTCCCGACGCTGATGAACTGGCGAGGCCGAGACCCTCCTCGTGAATGCAGGCTGTCGGCCTCGGCGCTTGTCAGTCGCCTGGCCTGGGTGAGGGCGCTTTCCAGTCGCTCCTTGCGCACCGGCTTGAGCAGGTAACCCACCGCCCGTGCTTCAAACGCTTCGATGGCGTACTGGTCGTAGGCAGTGGTGAATACGACCGCCGGAGAATTTTCCCTCGCGCTGATGTGGCGGGCGCATTCCATGCCGTCCATGCCGGGCATTCGAATGTCCAGCAATATGACATCGGGGTCCAGTTGGTTGCCAAGCTTCAGGGCATCCTGGCCATTGGCGGCTTCGCCGACTATCTCGTGCCCTCCCAGGTCTTCCAGCAGTTGCTTTAGCCGCTGGCGCGCAGGAGCTTCGTCATCAACGATAAGGATTCTCACGAGGAGTCTCCGTGTAAGGGAATTCCAGCGTCACGCTGAAGTAATCAGGTCCCTGGTTTACTGTCATTCCGGCCTTCCCGTCGTAGGCCAGTTCCATGCGTTGTCGAATGTTGTCCAGGGCCATGCGATTGCCCGCCGAGCCCGCTCGGGTTCCCCCGGCAACCGGGTTTCTTACTTCCAGGAAAACCTGCTGATTCTTCATGCTTCCCTTGACCGTTATCTCGCCTCCTTCGGGAAGCAGTTCGACACCGTGGTAGATGGCATTTTCAAGCAGCGGTTGCAGGCATAGCCCCGGCACCATCGCGCGCAGAGGAAGATCCTCGATTTGCCAAGAGACGCTCAATCGCTCGCCAAGACGCAACGCCTCGATGCGCTGGTAAATCCGCGCAACCTCCAGTTCCTGCTTCAATGGAATCTGGTCATTGTTCTCCGCCAGGGTTGCGCGGAAAAGATCGGACAGATCCTGCACCGCATCTTCAGCCAGGGGCGGGTTGCTGCGGGTCAGAGCGGCGATGGTGTTCATGCTATTGAAAAGAAAATGGGGTCGAATACGCGCCTGAAGCGCATCGATGCGGGCACGGGCCTGATTCTGCAGGTTGTCACGCCACTGCCGGGATACATAAAAGTAACGCAGCAGTAGGCCGCCCACGATGAAGCTTATGCCCGCGGTGCGAGCAAGCATCTCCAGGTGTCGTGTCGGGAATAAAGCACTGCTGTTACTTCCGCTGGCCGAGGTCAGGAACTGTCCTGCCAGGTAAGCCGCTTCGGTGACTGCCAGGGGGACCAAGACGATGATGAGCAGGGCAAAAGCGCTGCCCTTGATCAACGGTAATGAATTAAGCCATTGCCGGCAAAGGCAGAGTGCGCCGGCGGTACCCAGGGCAATCCACAGCAGTAGAAGGGATACGCTGGCCAGTTCACTCCAGAAACCAATCAGCGTGTCCGGTCTGGCGAGCGCCAGTAACAGGGCGACAAGTTCCGCGACCAACACGGTGGCAAAAGCCATGGGAGCTGAGCAGAAATCCGGAAGATAGGCGTCCTTGCTGGGAGTCCGGGTTTGTTTGGGCGTTGGCTGATTCATGGCTTGTGTGCTTGATGTTCGATCAACTCAATCCGGGCGCCTGCCAGGCGCCCGGCAGCGGTTCTGTCACCGCTGGTCAATCGCAAAATTCTTCGACAGCCTTCTGTGCGTTTTGGCGGGCCAGGGCGACTTCCTCTTCCGAGTACCACTCCCGTTCGCCATTCTCCAATTCCCGATAAAGGCGGCGGCTGTTGTTGTAGGTCTCCAGGCGTTGCCTTGCCTGGGTGCAGGCCTGGGCCCTTTCCTCGGCTTGTTTCGCCGCTTCCACAGAGTTCTCTTCCTGGGTGACCCTTTCTTCCTGTTCAATCAGGAACTGCGCCTGCTGTTTTCCCTTTGCCTGGGCCTGTGCAGAGCTGATGCGGGCCTTGTCAGTGGGCCGGGAGTCAACCGAGACCAGGGTGGAGACTACGCCTTCCGGAGGCGTATCGGTGTAATGGGTGACACCGTCGGCATCTTTCCAGCGATAAATGTCCGCCGAGGCCATTGCCGACACAAGCAGACCAGCCAGGGTGATTACAACAAGTTTCGTCGTCATGATATTTACCTCGTGACGGTGCCGATTAATTCAGAGCGCTTCCGCATTCGTCTCACCGGTCCGAATACGTAGTGCAAAATCCAGATTGGAAACGAAAATCTTTCCATCGCCAATTTTTCCGGTATGTGCCGCACTACTGATTGCTTCAACGACCTGGTCCATGATTGCATCTTCGATCGCCAGCTCGATCTTCATTTTGGGCAGAAAATCAACGACATACTCTGCGCCTCGATAAAGTTCAGTATGACCCTTCTGGCGGCCAAAACCTTTGACCTCGGTCACAGTAATGCCCTGAATTCCGACGTCTGCAAGCGCTTCGCGCACGTCGTCCAGCTTGAAAGGCTTGATAATTGCAGTGACCATTTTCACTTTGTAGATTCCTCCGCTGCCCTGCTGTGGTGTTTGGGCGTTAACAGGCTTCTACTATCAGGGAATAAAAAACGGGCCGCAAGGCCCGTTTTGTTTTAATGGTTGTCGCTGGAATACCAGCCTGAGATAGGTGCTATTCCGCCGGGCGGAATTCCGGGTATGCCTCCAGGCCACATTCGGCTATATCCAGCCCGCCGTACTCTTCTTCTTCGGATACTCGGATACCTACCGTCTTCTTCAGTAACATCCAAACCAGTCCACTGGTGAGCAATACCCAGCCCGCAATTACCGCGATCCCGAGGAGCTGGGCTCCAAGCTGGTTGAGCATGCCCCACTCAACACCCTTGTCGGCTGACAGGCCGGCGTAGTCCTGGCTGAGCACCACGGCGATCAGTCCCCAGATTCCAGCCAGCCCATGCACCGAGATGGCGCCAACCGGATCGTCGATCTTCAGCTTGTCCAGGAGCAGGACCGAGAAGAAGACGATTACTCCGCCCACCGCACCGATGGTGGTGGCCAGTAGCGGGGAGGGAGCCAGGGGCTCGGCGGTGATGGCCACCAGTCCGGCCAGGGCGCCGTTAAGGGTCATGGTCAGGTCTGCCTTGCGGAAGACCAGCCTGGACACCAGCAGTGCGGCGATGAGGCCGCCGGCGGCGGCCATGTTGGTATTTACGAATACCAGGGCCACGGCGTTGGCGTCAGCGACAGTGCCCAACTTCAGTTGGGATCCACCATTGAAGCCAAACCAGCCCAGCCACAGGATGAGCATTCCAAGGGTAGACAGGGGCAGGTTGCTGCCAGGGATGGCATTCACCTGCCCACTCTTGCTGTACTTGCCCTTGCGCGCTCCAAGCAGCAGAACGCCCGCCAGGGCTGCTGATGCGCCCGCCAGGTGGACGACACCGGAGCCGGCGAAATCCAGGAAACCAGCCTGGTCAAGGAACCCACCGCCCCACTTCCAGTACCCCTGCACCGGATAGATGAAGCCGGTCATGATCACGGTGAAAGCGAAGAAGGCCCATAACTTCATGCGCTCGGCTACCGCACCGGAAACAATGGACATGGCGGTGGCCACGAAGACCACCTGGAAAAAGAAGTCCGAAAGTTTTGAGTAATAAACGTCGCCGCCGCTGCCGGTAACCTCCGCCAGGGAATTATCGGCACCGGTAAGCATGCTTAGTCCGGGAATCAGGGGGTGGTCCCCGCCGTACATGATGCCGTAGCCACAGAGCATGAACATCACGCAGGCAATCGCATAGAGACCAACATTCTTGGTCAGAATTTCCGCCGTGTTCTTGGCCCTGACAAGACCGGCTTCAAGCATGGTGAACCCGGCAGCCATCCACATGACCAGGGCACCGCATACCAGGAAGTAAAATGTATCCAGGGCGTAACCCAACTGTGTCACTTGCTCCACTACTTTCTCCTTGATTCAGTTTGATTGACGAGGACGGAGCTAAACTGCTTCCGAGCCAGTTTCGCCGGTGCGGATCCTGACGACCTGCTCCAGGTTGGTGACGAAAATCTTCCCGTCGCCAATCTTCCCGGTTCGGGCCACGTTGCCGATGGCCTCGACGACTTGTTCGACGATGTCGTCGGACACGGCAAGTTCAACCTTGGCCTTGGGAAGGAAATCCACCACGTATTCGGCGCCACGATAAAGTTCCGTGTGCCCGCGCTGGCGACCGAAGCCTTTTACCTCGGTCACCGTGATGCCTTGAATCCCGATGTCCGCAACCGCTTCGCGAACGTCATCCAGCTTGAAGGGCTTGATGATGGCTGTAATCATTTTCATAGAGGTTTCTCCTAAGCCTTCTGCCGTTAGGGTCTAGTCTAGAATTCCAAATGACTTGCTAATGGAGATCACCAGGAAGGTATCTTCCGCAGGCAGTCCATTGGTGCCGGTGTTCAAAGCAAGTTCTTTGCTGCTTCGTACCAGGCTCAGGCCCAGGTCCAGTTCTGCTACGGAGATGCCGTAACCTACTTCCAGGTACTCGCCATCAAAATCCTTTCCGAAGGTTCCGAACTTGGCATAGAAATCTTTGTAGGTACCGGTAAGCGCGATGAAGTCATAGTCCAGGGTTGGGCCGGTGAAGTTTTCGTAATCGCCGACGGTATATTCGAGTTCAACAAACTTGTAGCCCGCGTAGAGATTGACCTCTTTGTAGGTATCGTCGAAGTCATCGCTGTAGTAATAGAGAGTGAAGCCGGCGCCCAGCATGAGATCATTTTCAAAGACATGCTTGTAACCGCCGTAGACATCGACTTCCAGGCCGGGTTTGACCGCTGCCGCCCAGGTGCCCAGGTACCAGTCGTCCTGGCTCCAGTCCAGGCCGCCGTTGGCGACCGATGAGGCCTGTGGCACGCCCCGGTAGATGTAATCAGAAAGGAATCCGATGTTGCCGGTGACTTCGGCTTTTGCGCCGGTAGCGACAATAAGAAGAGCCAGGGTCGTGAATATACGGTGCATAGTTCTGTCCTTGTGAAGGTTGGGCCGCCGGTGCAGTGCTCATGGCGGTGCAACTACACAAAGCAGATTTCGTGCCAACCTTGCGAAGCCTGCGCAGTCGCGGATTCGGGCGGCTGGAAATTAACGCTATGCACCAAAATGGAACGGCCCGAGCCCCGGCGTGCGCCAAAAACGGGCGAAGGGCCGGAAATGGTACTTGGCAAGCCGGGTTGAGCCGGTGACAATTGCCTCATGCAAATAGATCCAACAACACTTGACGCCCTGGCGCGTCGCCTGGCCCAGGCCGTACCACCGGGGCTGAACAGCCTCGGAGACGAATTGGAACGTAACTTGAAGGCTGTGCTCCAGACCGGCCTGAAGAACCTGGACCTGGTGACACGGGAAGAGTTTGAGGTCCAGCGAGGCGTGCTGGGCCGGACTCGGCAACGGCTTGAACAGCTTCAGGAGAGGCTGGATGAGCTGGAAAAGGGTTTGAGCCAGAAGGGCTAAGACTGACCCGTTTAGCCATGGAGGGCGTATGGGGTTGGCAACGGCATTCAGCCGCGCCGAGGCTGGCCTGGACGCACCCAGGATAGCGATAGAGGTCCACCTGCGAGGCGGTTTGCCGGGGGTGGCCATCGTGGGTCTGCCCGAGGTGGCGGTGCGGGAGAGCAAGGACCGGGTGCGTTCGGCCCTGGTAAACAGCCAGTTCGAATTCCCCGCCCAGCGCATTACCGTAAACCTGGCTCCCGCTGACCTGCCCAAGGAGGGCGGTCGTTTTGACCTGGCAATAGCGGTAGGGTTGCTTCGCGCCTCGGGCCAGCTCCCCGAGGTTCTGCCCGAGATGGAATTCCTTGGTGAATTGTCCCTCGGTGGTGACATCAGACCGGTGCGAGGCCTGCTGCCGGCACTGATACAGGCGACCCGGGAGGGTAAGCAGGTGGTTATTCCTGTCGCCAATGCTCCCGAGGCGGCCCTGCTGCGGGATGCCAGGGTGTTTGTTGCGGATCACCTTCTTCAGGTATGCAGCATGCTTCGTGGTGAGCAGCCTCTTGAAGCCGTGGAGCACAAACCCCGGGATTTGGCGGGGCCCGCACGCTCGGCTTTCCACTTTGTTCGCGGTCAATTCCAGGCCCGGCGCGCGTTGGCCGTGGCCGCCGCCGGGGGGCACAGCCTGTTGATGACCGGTCCGCCGGGCAGCGGCAAGAGCCTGCTGGCCAGTTGCCTGCCAGCCTTGCTTCCTCCTTTGCCGGAGGAGCAGATGCTTGAGGTCGCCGCGGTCAGATCGCTCAGGGGCGAGGTCGTGTTTCAGGGTGAGGTGGCTCACCGGCCGTTCAGGTCTCCCCACCATTCTGTCTCTGCTGTGGCGCTGACCGGCGGTGGGCGGGTGCCCAGGCCCGGAGAGGTGTCCATGGCCCACCGTGGTGTTCTGTTCCTGGATGAACTGCCCGAGTTTGAACGTCGCGCACTGGAAGCCTTGAGGGAACCTCTCGAGACAGGTGAGATCCGGATTTCACGGGCCGCGGCCAGTCATGTTTTTCCAGCCCGGTTTCAGTTAATCGCGGCGATGAATCCCTGTCCTTGCGGGTATCACGGGGATTCCCAGGGGCGATGTCGTTGTACCGCCGAGCAGGTCAGGCGCTATGCGGGGCGCATATCCGGTCCGTTGCTTGATCGCATCGATATGCAGCTGATGGTGCAGCCGGTTTCCCGGGAAGTGCTGCTCAGTGGTTCACCGGAAGCTGATGAGCACGGGCCGGAAGCCAGGCAGGTAAGTGATGCCGCGGCCGTTCAGCGTCTCAGGGCGGGGTCGCTCAATGCCGACCTGGATGTCGAGCAGGTCGAGCGCTGGTGCCGCCCGGACCTCTCGGGCATGAGGCTGCTGGCCAGGGCCGTGGACCGTATGGGGCTGTCGGCCCGGGCGGTGCATCGATGCATGAGGGTGGCCCGGACAGTTGCCGACCTGGATTGCGCGCAAGATGTGGCGGCCTCCCATCTGGCGGAGGCCCTGGGCTACAGGCAGCTAAAGGGGTGAGGGCCGCGTTCGTTGAGTGGCATCCCGGATCAGGCTAATCTAGCGCGCCTTCTACCCTCCGGTTGTTTGCCTGATCCATGATTCGCCTTAATCAGCCCCAAAGCGCAGCGGTTTCCTACGTCCAGGGACCGCTCCTGGTTCTGGCCGGTGCGGGCAGTGGCAAGACCCGGGTGATCACTGAGAAAATCTCTCACCTCATCAAGCATGACCTGTATCCGCCGGACCGGATTTGTGCGGTGACCTTTACCAACAAGGCCGCGCGCGAGATGCGCCAGCGGGTGGGGGGAGCTCTGGGAAAGAAAAAGGGCAAGGGGCCGAGAATCTCGACCTTCCATACCCTGGGCCTGGATATCATCAGGAAAGAATATGGTGGTCTCGGGTTACGCCAGGGCTTCTCCATTATGGATTCCGCGGACACCCTGGGCGTGCTTCGGGACGTGCTGAAAAAAAGTGGTCCGGATGCGGTGGCCGCTGCCGAGGTCACTCAATGGAAAATTTCCAGCTGGAAAAATGCCATGCTCACTCCCCAGCAGGCGGCGGCCCAGGCCGCAGATCCACTGGAGCGGGCTGCGGCTCACGCCTACGGCTTATACGTGCGTGCCCTGAGGGCCTACAACGCGGTGGACTTCGATGACCTGATCCTGTTGCCTGTTCAATTCTTTGACCAGGTACCGGAGCGGGTCCAGGAGTGGCGAGACCGGCTGGGTTATCTGTTGGTGGACGAATACCAGGACACCAACCTTGCCCAGTACAATCTGCTGCGACGCCTGATGGGGGAGGCCGGGGCCATCACGGTAGTGGGCGATGACGATCAATCTATTTACGCCTGGCGTGGAGCGGCGCCGGAAAACCTGAAGCAGCTATCGACAGACTACCCGAACCTGAAAGTCATCAAGCTGGAGCAGAATTATCGTTCCTCGGTGCGCATTCTCCGGGTGGCCAACAATCTCATCTCCAACAACCCTCACTTGTTCGAGAAGAAACTCTGGAGCGGTCTGGGAGAAGGCGATGTGGTGCGAGTCCTCAGGGCCCGTGACCCGGCTGACGAGGCACAGCGGGTGGTAGGAGAGATTGTCCAGTCACAGCGCCTGGGCCAGGTTCCGTTGAGTGAAATCGCCATTTTGTATCGCAGTAATTTCCTGGCCAGGCCGTTTGAACAGGCCCTGAGGGGCCAGGGTGTGCCCTATGTGCTCAGTGGTGGCACCTCGTTTTTCGATCGCACCGAGGTTAAGGACATCCTGGCCTACCTGCGCTTGATTGCCAATCCCACCGATGATCGCGCCTTCCTGCGCATCGTGAATGTGCCCAGGCGCGAGATCGGAACCAAAACCCTTGAGGGTCTGGCCGCTTACGCGGGTGAACGGCACAAGAGCCTGCTGGAATCCAGTGATGACCTTGGCCTGGCATCCCGAATTGCCGATCGTGGCGCCCGCCACCTGCAACAGTTTGCCGGTCTGATTGAGAGACTGACGGAAACTGCCGAGAGCAAGGGACCAATTACCGCGGTTAAA
>Ga0224507_10000133_pt1 | contig 27756 bp, 19 predicted proteins | sample SF_Jan12_sed_USG_3_FD_170159 | JGI IMG/M metagenome (GOLD analysis project Ga0224507, IMG submission 170159) | Sediment microbial communities from San Francisco Bay, California, United States - SF_Jan12_sed_USGS_13 | ecosystem: Environmental > Aquatic > Marine > Sediment | place: USA... | reverse complement strand
AATATTCTTACTCACCAAGGAAGAAATCCCCTATTTCAGTGCGGTAATAGTGGAGTCATTTAAAGAAGGAAAACCGGGCAAACCCATTACCATCCATGCCACAATCATGGTGGAAAGAGACTCCCAAAAAGGTATTATCATCGGCAAACAAGGGAAGATGATAAAAAAAATAGGCACTGATGCCCGCCATGATATTGAAAAACTGCTCGATGCCCGAGTAATGTTAAAGTTATTTGTTAAGGTAAAAAAGAAGTGGACTAAAAATCAGCAAATACTACGAGAATTAGGAATGTAGCACAAAATGGCAACCGTAATTGGTCACTGGCACCTCATCTTCATGCAGATGCCACCTACCCGCATAGGTCTGCTCTAACAAGCAACGCCAACTACATAAAGCAAACCCACCTGTGACCACTTACTATCTTGCGGTGGATTTACACATCTAGTTACAAATCATGTAACCAGATACGTGCACCATTTACTAATTATTGTTGGATTACCTCGTAACTAAGAACGCCGCTTTAGTAAGCGTTCACCAACACCACGTCTGCACGCGATCAGACCGGATTCACATAGGATTAACTATACACATCCGCAGCACTGGTGAACGCTTACTAGACCGATGTTGTGGAACTGTTCTTTTTAACCGGTGAACGGTTACCCGCTTTATTATATACAATGTAAGTGTTGACTTGATAAACAAGACTAAAAAAAAGACAAGCAGATATGCTATAGAATCCAAGATAGGAATTTTTTTTCGACGCCCTAAGGCTGTTTTTAAAAAACTACAGACTAAGCCTTTAAATTATCCGCTAGCCCACTTCAATCATAATAGACAAACTATACCAACACAAAGCAATAGGCGATCAACCCAGGATAGGGTCATCACAAGGATCGCACCTACATATGCTACCCAGCTCCCTTCTATTCGAAATATCCTTTTTGTTTTTTCATCACCTTAAACAGTTCTCAAACATTTTATATATTTTTACAGTAGCAACTAAAAATAATTAACCATCTGCAATCATCCTTTTTATTAACAACTACAAACACCCTTCCCCTTCCTAACTAATTGAAAAATAAAACTCCCCTTTCCAATGTTTACTATAACCCTCCCTAACAACCAACCTCACACTTAAGCGAGAATAATATCCATTTTCTGCTTGACACTTTTTAATTTTCGGCATACAAGATATTTAAGGTCCTAAATTTATGCAATTTAAGACTTTAGGATTCTCAAGAGGTGAGATCCTTTTCAATAAAAACTTAACATAATGATATTAAAGCTATGAAAATTACAAGAGCAGCCGAATATGCAATCCGATGCATGGTGTACCTAGTTAGAAAAGGAAAAGGAACTTTAGTGAGTCGACGAGAAATAGCGCATCAAGCTGAGATTCCAGCCCAATTCCTAGCAAAAATTGCCCAAGAACTAGCCCGTGCCGGTTTTATTGAAATCCGGCAGGGAGCGAAAGGAGGATTTGTTTTAATTAACGAACCCAAAGAAATGAACTTGCTCGAAATTGTAGAAACCATCATTGGAGAAATCAGTCTCAATGAAAGCAGCGCCCTTCTCGATTTCTGCTCCGACCCGAACCAATGTCCCGTTCATTCCGTCTGGACTGATGCCACCTCTCAACTACGTGACACTCTGCAAGGGGTTACTTTTGATAAAATATCCAAAAAAGGATCATGTATAAGTATTGAGAAACCCAAAAGCGACAAATAAGCCTATTATTTTAAGGTCCTTTGGCCCTAGCCCTGAGTAATAATAAGAAATAATCTTTGAAACAATAATTACCTAAACATTGATTATTTCATGACTTACTACCATAGAGCACCAGAAGTATCATAGATCAATAAACTCATGGTAAGTGGCTTTTCGCAGGCACCTCATCTTCACACGGTCACCCTCGTGCGCATAGATGGATTATAGCGTGCAGCGGCAACTACATATATAAGGCACCTGTGACCACTTACCATCTCCTAATTTATCAAATCAGCTAGTTACAAGCTGTAGTCAGGTACAATATATCGAGTCGAGTAGTAGTAGTAGTAGTAGTAGTAGCTACATAGACATAAAACGTCTGTGATTTTCTAATACCCATAACTAGCCCGAATTCAAGGTACGTTCATGCCCGAAGCAATACCAAAAAAGAACCTTATTCTTTTAACTTATCGCTTTTACAAAGAAGGATTTCGTTCCATGACTTTGGGACGTACCCTTTGGAAGATTATTTTCATCAAACTTTTAATTATGTTTGGAGTACTAAAGATTTTTTTCTTCCAAGATTTTCTAGAATCAAGCTTTTCAACCGATGAAGAACGGGCTGAATATGTACTGAATCAACTCACCAAACCAGCTCGTCAATTTAAATAGGGGCAACTATTTTAGTTTGTATTATCCCATCAATCAAGTGTTAGAGGTATGCGATAAATCACCCCTCTTGTTTACAGATTTGAGAAGGAATATTTTTTGACATTTCTGATTATAAGTTGCGCATCAACCTATATATTCTTTTCTGATCTAAAATTTTACAGCCAGTAAATAATTATGCTAAAATTAATTAATGACAAAAATAGGTTTAGCTTTTTTCAGGTACCACTACCGGCTAATCCCATTTAATTAAGCACGCAAAAATAACCATTTAAACACAAATACACCAGTAACCAGATACTTAATCCTAATAAAATACCATTTTCAAAACAAACCCAACATAGGAGGCATATTATTATGATCGACAATATTGACCTGAACATGGTGAACTGGGCCAGAGCACAGTTCGCCATGACAGCGATGTATCATTGGATATTCGTTCCTCTTACCTTAGGATTATCCTGGCTATGTGCTTTTTACGAAGCAATATATGTAAAAACCGGCAATGATGAGTGGAAACGACTTAGTCAATTTTGGATGAAACTCTTCGGAATAAACTTCGCCATTGGAGTCGCCACCGGTATCATTCTTGAATTTGAGTTCGGCACCAATTGGTCCAACTATTCTTGGATGGTTGGCGATATTTTCGGAGCACCCCTAGCCATTGAAGGAATCGTCGCCTTCTTCCTTGAAGCTACTTTTTTTGCGGTAATGTTTTTTGGCTGGGAAAGGGTTTCCAAAAGATTTCATCTTTTTTCTACTTTTATGGTAGCCTTGGGCTCCAACCTCTCCGCCCTATGGATCCTTGTAGCTAACGCCTGGATGCAATATCCAGTCGGGATGGCATTTAATCCAGATACCGCTCGCTTTGAGATGCAGAATATACTGGAAGTTATCTCATCTCCAGTGGCTATCTCAAAATTCACTCATGCCACAAGTTCAAGCTTCATTGTAGGATCCCTCTTCGTACTTTCCATATCTTCTTGGTACCTTTTGCGCAACCGTCATGTACGAATGGCCCAGCGCTCCATAGTAGTTGCCGCCGTCTTCGGTTTACTCAGTTCTCTACTTGCCGGTTTTACCGGCGATGAATCTGCCTTTGAAAATGCAAACCACCAACCCATGAAACTGGCCGCTTACGAAGGACTCTATAATGGAGAGAGTGGGGCAGGACTGGTTGCTGCCGGCATAGTCAACACATCTAAAAAAGTCGGTGACGATCAAGATCCTTTTCACTTTGAAGTCCGTATTCCAGGTCTGCTATCCTTACTAGCCAACCGTTCTCCCGGCAGTTTCGTACCTGGTATCAATGATCTGGTCTATGGTAATGAGCAAGAAAATATCATGGGCGTAGATGAAAAAATTGAAAAAGGTAAGATTGCAGTGAGCAGTCTGGATACCTATAAATTGGCAAAAAAGGCAGGAAATATCAAAGAGGCCGAATCAGCATTAGCTACTTTTAAGGAACATCAAAATTATTTAGGCTACGGCTTCCTTGAATCACCTGAAGAAGCCGTCCCCCCTGTGGCCATATCATTTTACAGCTTTCATATCATGGTGATACTTGGCAGTCTTTTTCCACTAGTATGCTTAGCATATCTCTTTTTTATCCATAAAAACACTTTATCCAAGCAAGTATGGCTTTTACTCCCAGGAGTCTCCCTCTTCTTTCTCAGTCTTATCGCCTCCCAGGCTGGCTGGGTAGTTGCAGAAGTTGGTCGCCAACCATGGGCTATTCAAGGATTGTTACCTGTCACTGTCGCCCGATCTAACCTGACAAGCGGCACCATACAAACAACATTCTATATGTTTGTTTTCCTCTTTACCATATTACTCATCGCAGAAATCAGAATTATGCTCAAACAAATCAGTATCGGCCCCAAGGAGTCATAAAATGATAGGTAATCTTGATCTTGTAACCCTTCAGCATATCTGGTGGGTGCTCTGCTCAGTGGTCGGCTCCCTTTTTCTCTTTTTAACTTTTGTTCAAGGAGGGCAGACTATCTTATGGCAGGTCTCTAAAAATGAAGTGGAAAAATCACTAATTATTAACTCATTGGGACGTAAATGGGAATTGACCTTTACCACTTTGGTTCTATTCGGCGGAGCCCTATTTGCCGCTTTTCCTAAATTTTACGCCACCAGCTTTGGTGGAGCTTACTGGGTATGGATACTCATTCTTTTCACTTTTATCATTCAAGCCGTTAGTTATGAGTTTCGCAAAAAACCTAACAACTTTCTTGGAGCTGGCACCTACGAATTTTTTCTACTAATAAACGGCTCAGTCGGCTTACTGCTTATCGGAGCTGCAGTTGGCACTTTTTTTACCGGCTCAAATTTCACCCTCAACGACTACAACTTTGTTACCTGGTCCCATCCTTTACGAGGCCTAGAAGCAGCATTCTCCCTTTTCAACCTCTCCCTCGGACTCTTTCTAGTCTTTAATGCCAGGGTGTTGGGAAGCCTATACCTAATCAACAATATCGATTTCAAACCGGTACCTGAACTAGAATACCGCCTAAGAAGAGCATGCTTTTCCAACTTCACCTGGTCCCTGCCCTTTTTACTCTATATCCTTGTCAGCCTGCTATTGATGAGTGGCTTCGGCTTGGATGAAAACGGCTTAGTAGCCATGGTTAAAAGAAAATACCTGGCAAATTTAATTGGACAACCATGGATACTACTAATATTATTAACAGGTGTAGTACTGGTAGTTCTGGGTGTTTTGCGTTGCACTAAAAATATGAAAAGCAGCGGCATCTGGTTCGCTGGACCTGGTACCGTACTGGTAGGGTTAGCAATATTCTTCACCGCAGGGTTTAACAATACTCCATTTTACCCATCCAAAGTGGACCTCCAATCAAGCCTCACAATATTTAATGCCTCATCAAGTCATTATACGTTGACAGTCATGACCTATGTGGCACTTACCATACCTTTTGTCCTAGCCTACATCTCCTATGTCTGGTACGCCATGGATAAAAAGAAACTAGGAACGGAAGAACTCGGAAGTGATGCTTATTAAGAGGATTAAAACTATTAGTCACCTTACCTGTAAACCACTCTCCCGGTGAAAATCCATACTTAACAAGTGGGTTATCACCGGGATACGAGGTAAGAATATAAAGCTCTATGTTTCCAATTTAATAAAAGCTCACTTTTTGAACTAATGCATGAAATAGGTACGGGTTAATTTACTAACAAAATATAAAACTTCGCTAAATTTACAACAGGATTTCTATCATGACTTTTTTACTTATATTTTCTTGGTTTGCGGTTATCGGCATTTCCTACAAAGCAGCCGTCATAGTACTCGATAAACACAATTTACTCTAAAATAGCTGGAAAAATATATTATCCCATTCGGCTTTTCGATTAACCGTCTTCTAAGACGGCCGCAGAAAATAATAAATGTCACAAAATTGCACAAAATTTTTAGTCGTCTTCTTTATCAAGGCAATAGGCGAATAGTGTTGCTATGGGCCTGTTGCCTCTCCTTGATGACGACTAAAAATCCGATATCGGTAAGCAAAAACAACGAATTTTGATATTTATTTTTTTCCGTGACCATAAGCTCTACCTTCCCTATTGTTAAAATCTTCAATCTCAAACTCACATGACTAAAAACAAACAAAAAATCCTTCTAATGGGTTCCAACGTCACCATTCTCAATATTCCAATCAAAGAAGTAAGCCTGTTAGAAGAAGGCGCTTTACCTGCCTACGGATATAATCCAGGTGATGATATCAATCTTCTAGCCGGAGATGTTTCCATTGAACAAGGTCGCCTGGAACATTGTCTTATTTGGCTTGGTTCATACCTGGAAGAATCAGAAGTCAACCCGCGAATCCATACTCTGAGCTACGGTGAAGAGAAGAAGGTGTATCAAATTTTTCGTAAACGAAAAACTAACTTCTCCGACAAAGACGACCATGGTTGGTTCATGATCAATCAAATCCTACCCGCCGAAGGGCGCGGGTCCCAGCGAGAGCCCTTTGTAATCGCAGATAACAACCTTAAGGTAATTTCTGGTAACAGCGGCATGTTACTCATTGACGACTCCGGGGTACCGCCTCATATTTGTGATGATATTGTGGAATTAAATCCAGACATCTGGTGTATCGCCATGGGCATATCCGTTGCCCACTGGAAGGAATGGGCCCTGCGACTCGGTGAGCGATTCACCCTATTCTGCAGGTTATCCGACCTTGAGACAACCCGCATGGAGATGGACAGTTCCGTAAACTGGGAATCCATTGTGGCCATGTGTTTACGCGCCTTACGCACCGATGAAGTCGGTTTATGGGATGAGGAAAAATCACGCTTTCGCTGTCACATTATAGTAGAGATGTTTCCCCACGGCTTGCTCTACGTAGGTCCGGGAGGGACATATTTCCGCTACAGAAGTGGAACCTTGCCCGAAAAAAGCTCGCCCCGCCACATCGGATCGGTACCGTGTTACGACACCTTGGTAACCTCCATGCTAGCTATCGATGCCCTTCGCTTTAACGGTTTCAAATTTAACCGGAACTCCGTATTTGATTTCTCCAAAAGAATCCTAGCTAATTGGAAGATTCTTTACGAACACGGATATAATTTTCAAAATGGTTTGGAATTTCCCAAACTAGATTTCACCATCACCTACCCTCAAGGTGCCCCCTGTTCTTTTATTGATGACCGCAAGGATCCCGCATTTATAGAACTGCCTCCATTTTCCCCAAATTTTGATCGAACTTTAGAACTAGTCGCGGGACAAGAATGGAATGAAGCCAAGAAAAAGGCCTTACGATCTTTTTTCTGCTACCGCCAACCGATGTGCTATACGGGGCAAGATAATATAAGTATCAGCCAAATGGATATTATTGTAAACGTGCTTCATAACCTAAAAGAAGAGGTAAATCGAGGCTGCGGCTTCGACAATCTTTCCATCTTTAACCTAGGTCACTTGCGCACAACGGATCCGGCTGAAATTGATCCTATCATCACCCTACACAATGTGATGGACAGTTATGTATTTAAAGAAAGTGTTCTTCGTCCCCTGTGTATCGGTGTTTTCGGTCCCCCAGGATCAGGAAAGTCCTTTGCGGTTAAACAGGTTGCCGGAGTCATATCCCAGAAAATTGAAGGAAGTCCGTTTGACTTCTTTGAATACAACCTTACTCAATTTGCCAGTCCAGATGAAATCAATTCCGCCATCGATCCGGTGCGTGCTTCAGTGGCCCAGGGTAAAGTTCCCATTGTTTTTTGGGACGAATTCGATTGTCGCTACGATGATTACGAATTTGGCTACTTACGCTACTTCCTCCCGGCCATGCAGGACGGAGTCACCTACGTACACGGAATCCCATACCATATCGGACGGGCAATCTTTGTTTTTGCAGGCGGAGTGAAAGCGAGTTGGGAGGGGATGGAAGACATTCTTCAAAAAAGCGGTGAAGAGTTGCAACTAGCCAAAACCCTTAAAATACCGGACTTCATGAGTAGACTCCGGGTCGTTCTAGACATTGACGGCATTGAAATTCCAGAGGAACTTTTGCAGGATTCTGCCAAGCCGGAGGATCTTGCCGAATTACGACGTATTCTACTCAAACGTTCCTTTATAATCGCCCATCAGATGCAGACTCATTGGAAAAGTGCGGCCAGAAAAACCTCCGGCCTACTTCTCCGCTTACTACTGGGCCGCTATAAATATGGGGCCCGCTCCATCGAAGCGGTCATTGAAGCTAGCAGAGCCGCCGACCGACTGGTCTACGGACTACCGGAACTTATTCCACCTTCGGCGGCGCGAATCCATGCCCAATGGCGTATTGATCTAGAACGAAGAATCGATCTAGTCCGTAAAGAAAGTGGATTAAGAGCGGTATGGTAAAATAAACTCAGTTGAAATGCAGTATCCCCCAAATGTGGGTGGTTGGGGTACTGCTATCAGCTATATCATGTTTCAAGAAAGGCAACAGGCCCATAATATTGCTATGTAACTGTTGCCTTGACAAAGAAGAAGGATAAAAAGACAAGCTGGCAAGCGCAGACTCCGAGAGGAGATAATTTATTTTTCCCGAGGCCCTTAAGTATCAAAAATGAACCATTACTATGGAGTGGTGTTTTTTCCACCACCGAAATCAATCAAGAAAGTTCGATCCGAATAGCGGCCACTGCTACCTCCATCTCTCCCAAAGGCTCAACCTCCAGAGGACATAGCGTGAGCAAATAATAGGTAGAATTGAGAACCTCAAACTTACGTAATAAAAGTTTATCGTTCTCATTAATGTCCATGGAGATATTATTTGCTTCCGGCAACTCCAGAATAGAACCAGCCTTTTGTAGGGTGTCTTCTAGCACAGAGGTAAAAGCAGCTAGAGCATCTGATGAGATCGGACTTTTATAATCAACCAACGGAAAGCCCATCTCATCGGCGACCACAGCCCCATGAAAATTGTTTCTCTCGCACATTCCAGAGATAATAGTATCTAGCTTCGTCCCATGCAGTTGCTTGGCACCTTCAACCTCATCATAATCCTCTGATTCCAACAACCTTTCCGCATCCTCTTTAGAATCACCCACCTCTTTATAACGAGTCAACAACTCAAAGGCGAGTTTTTTATAAGGCTGTCCGATATCACCTCCGTCTTGCAACATCGCCACAGGTAACCCTTTAATGGAGGCAATTTCAAAACGGTTATCAAAAGGTACAACAGCGTCGAGAAAATAGGTAGCTGGCAAACGCGTTTTAAAATGATTATAAATTTTACATTCCGACTCAGATTCCCTATCAAACATAGTGGTAACGATACCGTCGAGTTGCAGCTCTGGGTTCACATCATGCTTAAGCCACTCAGCAAGCTTAATCAACCGAGGCAAGGATTTTACGGTACCAGCCTTGCAATTGATAATCACCAAATAGCCGGTACTCACACTCAACACCGCTTTTACGATCCGCCCTACCCCAACCGGAGCATCAATTAGTACAAAATCAAAGCCTTCTGCCATTCTTCCTAGCAACGAAGCCAGGTTACCATTTGCAGCCTGGTCTTCAAAAAACTCTATATCTTCTGGCTTTTCTATCCCTACTCCAGCAACCGCCAAATTATCACCAAGAATATACTCGATGGCCTTATCAGCGCCTTCAACCTCCCCTCGCAGAACATGGACCAACCCCTTGGCAGTTCTTTTCTTCAAACCACAAGAAAGTGCCACCCCTCCTTGGGGATCAGTATCAATGATAAGAATTCGTTTTCTAGTAAGACTAAGACTATATCCGAGGTTAAGGGCAGTAGTAGTTTTACCGACACCACCCTTTTGGCTGACAATAGCAGTGATCTTTTTTTTCATAAGCTCGGTGCAAAAATTAATAGAACCTTAAAGGTTAAAAAACCTAATGCCAGATAATCACAATTCTATAGTTACAATACATTATCCATATAATCACTCACTATTATATCCTCTCTCCCCAGTTAACCTCAAGAAGAGATGAAGATGCTTTAACGACAGCGTAAAAAGGCAGCCTGAATAATTATCGGTTCAGCATAAAATACTTCTGCGTTACCCCATTCCCCATACCCAACCGAGAGCCAACCTTGCTGCTTTTCGAGAACTTCAAAACCATACTTCCAGCCGCACCAACCATCTGCACACAAATAGTCATGGTCTGGACCAAAATAGTCCACCCGATAATCCACGTCCTCATCATTACCCTTACGACTCATCCCAACCAACAACATATTAGCCCCTTTAGCCCGAGCCTCAGCAGACACTTTGGATGAAATTTCCTGGCCGGTAACTGGACCGGGAATGGTGAATACCGTATGAGCAAATACCATACAACCATGATCAACCTTACCAGGTTGGAATGAGACTTTAACCCCCTTAGTCGGGGGATAAACCGTGCCATGATACAATGAATAATCAGGCTTGGAACATCCACTGAGCATAAAAAACATCAGGGAATAAAAACAAGCAGTCATAACAAGGCGAATCATAATAAACCTCTAGGTATTGAGTCCTTAGGGCCGCGGAAAAAAGTGATTATCCCATCTTACTTATCTTTTAAATCCTGCGCAGGTAAACACATACTCCGATTTTGGGATATTTATTATTTTTCGCGGCACTTAGGGAACTTCCAAAAAATAATCTACCCGACTGAATTGTCTATGGCTCCGTCTTCTGCATTGCGCCAAGGCTTACATACAACAAGTATGCGCCCCTTGGCACGCCTTGAAGACAAAGCCCTATCCTACGCCATTCGGGTAGAATATTTTCTTCCAGTTCCCTTATTATTTAACACACCAGTCATAGGCATTTTGAAACATCTTGAGCCACGGGGATGCCACCAAACCCTTCATCTCCTCAGGCAACCAATGTGCTTGCCAAGGCAAAAATACTCGCTCAGGATGAGGCATCATGGCAAGATGTCTACCGTCTGGAGAGCAAAGACCTGCAAGACCACCGGGAGAGCCATTAGGATTAAACGGATAATCCTCAGTTGCATTCCCGTTATCATCAGCATAAACCAAGGGAGCCAAGCCCTCATCAGTTATTCTATCATAAAGAGCGCTCTCTGGAAAATGCAACCGCCCTTCGCCATGATCCACATGAATTCCAAAGACCAGTTCTTCCATCCCCTTAAGCATTATAGATTTACTAGGTAAAACCTTAACTGTGGACCAACGGGATTCAAAACGACCAGATACGTTTCGTACAAAACGAGGCTGTTGTTCAGAGTCCAACCCTTGAAAGGGTACCCAGCCAAGAAGACCGAAAAGTTGACAACCGTTACATATCCCAAAAGTAAAGGTATCAGGCCTCTCGTAGAAAGCCTGAAACATAGCTTTAAGTTTATCATTAAAAAGAATTGTAGCAGCCCACCCCTTGGCGCTTTCCGGCACATCAGCGTAAGAGAAACCTCCCACCGCCGCTAAACCGCGAAACTGGTCCAGATTGACACGATCTTCAAGAAAATCGGTCATACTCACATCCCAAGGCTCAAACCCGGCTGCATAAAACGCCGAAGTCATTTCCCTATCCGAATTAGATCCCTCGTCACGCAGAATGGCGACCTTAGGCTTATCTGGTTTATTCATAATCTCAGAGGAAGTCAGCTCGGGAGTGAAACTCAAATGGTACTTTGGTCCCTGCCGATCATAACAGAGCTCTTTTTCCTGTTCAGCACAAGCCGGATCGGCTTGAAGTCGTTCCAGTTGATAGCTCGTCTCTTCCCACCAGGAACGAAGGAGACGCATATCCTCCTCAAGTACCACCTGATCATTATGAGTAATGGTGATTTCTTTCTCAACCAAGGTCTCGCCAATCCGCGCGCATGGTATATTGTCGACTCTAAAAGCAGCAAGCACTTCATCCACCTGATCTTGAGCTACTTCCAAAACTAATCCCAACTCTTCAGAAAAACAGGTGGCAAGTGCAGAATCTGACCCAGTAAGCGTTACCCGTATGCCACAGTTTCCACTAAATGCCATTTCAAGAAGAGTAGTGATCAAACCACCATCACTTCGATCATGTCCGGAGAGAATAGAACCTTTGTTTAACAACTGTTGCACCACGGCAAAAGCCCTTTTCACCAGACCGGGGTCATCCATATCAGGAGTTTCGTCACCTAAAGTTCCAAGCACCTGAGCCAGCGCAGTACCACCCAATCTGTTTTTATCTGTAGACAGATCCACATAAAGTATGGCGCTATTACCGGGATGCTTGATATCTGGAGTTACTTTTTTTCCGATATCCGGCATGGCTGCGTAGGCTGAAATAACCAGCTGACGGGGAGACTTAACCACCTCATCCCCCACCATGGTGGCCATAGATAGACTATCCTTTCCTCCATCCACCGCCATACCCACGGCAATCATGGCATCGCGCACCGCTAGGGCAGCATCATTAATAGCCGCACCTTCACCAGGCAATTTGGGAGCCCACATCCAGTTGGCCGAACATTTAATCTGTTCTGGATCTTCAATGCGAGCCCAAACCAAGTTAGTCAAGGACTCACCCACTGCCATACGAGCTCCGGCCGCAGGATCAACCACCATTTTAATGGGCTGCTCACCAATGGCAGTGGCTCCACCTGCCTTACTAAAATGACTCTGAGCCACCACCGCCACATCGGCAACGGTGAGTTGCAACGGCCCACAACACTGTTGTCCGGCAATCAAACCAGACACCGCACGATCCACTTTATTGGTGAGAAATCTTTTCGACCCCACCGAGACCATACGTAGTACATCGTGAAGTGCATCGCGCACGGTTAAATCATTAGGAAGGACCAAAGGTGTCAAACCTGCAGCGACATGTTCATCAGTAAATGTTTTTTGGGGTATATTTCCGAGTACTTCACTCAGCTCCACATCAACCGGGGTAGAGTCATCTTGTTCATCATGAACGACAAAACGCAGATCACCGGTAACCTCACCCAATACTTCACAATTTACTTTCTCACGTTGGCAGATAGATTTAAATTCTTCGATATTAGCAGGGCTAATCAGAAATCCGTTGCGCTCCTGGAATTCCGCAACATAAATCTCCAAAACCGACATGGTGGGATCACCCACCTTAATATTACGAATCTCTATGCGTCCGCCGGATTTTTCCACCAACTCTTTTAATACATTGGCCGGACCACCTGCTCCCTGGTCATGGATAACCTCAATAAGGGTCTTATCCCCCATCTCGTTACAGGCTCGAATGACCCGGTTCATTTTTTGCTCCATCTCCGCATCGCCACGCTGTACCGCGTCAAAATCCAGATCGGAGACGTTTTCACCCTGTAGCATGGAGGAAGCTGCACCGCCGCCGAACCCGACTCGATAAGCCGGACCGCCCACCTGCACAATGAGCATGCCTTTCTCTTCTTTATTCTTATCCACCAATCGTCCGTCTATCCGACCAATACCACCGGTGAACATTATCGGTTTAAGAAACCCCCAACGCTCACCATTCTCCAAGCGTAGATCAAAAGAACGGGTAAAACCTTGAATAAGAGGCTCGCCAAACTTATTACCGTAGTCCGAAGCACCATTACTAGCCTCTATCTCGATATTCAGCGCTGAGGCCAAATTACTCGGACAACTATAGCTATTTTCCCACTTCATGTTGTAGTTAGGGATATTAAGACTACCCACACAATAACCTGCAGTTCCCGCAATAACATACCCACCACGACCAGTTCCCTGGACGTCACGAATTCGCCCCCCAGCCCCCGTTTCAGCCCCTGGAAAAGGCGCTACCCCGGTGGGAAAATTATGCGTTTCAGCAGTCAACAAAACATGGGACTGCTCTTCGGTAGAAATAAACTTAGAAGGCTTGCCAGGATTTTCCGGTTTAATGGTTTTTATATCGTGTCCTGCCACCACACTGGAATTATCCTTAAAGGCAATAATGCTGCCTTTGGGATTAGCCTCCAAAGTGGCGGTAACCAGATCAAAAAGGGTATCATCAAGTTCTTTACCATCCACCACTTGTTTCCCACGAAAGTAACTATGGCGTGAATGTTCAGAATTAGCATTGTTAAGATCCATGATTTCAACAATAGTGGGATTACGCTTATGTTTAGTTACAAAATAATCGTAGTAAAAATTACGATCCCAATCATCCATGGAGATACCCGGTATCTCAGAAAGAGCTTCCGGTCCTTTATTTATAAGGTCTATATCATAGACAGCTTCAGGTACAATACCGGTTGCAAAGCCAGTCAACGGTTCGGAATAATGACACTCAGTCATCCGATCATGGTTATCGGCAATAAACTGTTCCAAATCAATATCGTTGGGGACCAAATAACGACGAGATCGTTCAACTCTGGTGACAGAATTGAGTCCAATGGCGGAGCAAATAGACACCATATTGGACGACCAAGCTGTAGCGAAATTTAAACGCGGTCCCATTTCCACCACTCGCTCCCCCGTTAAATGAGGGGTAGAAGAAATGGTTGCCGGTAAAAAACCTTCGCTCAACGTTAAGCGTAATTTCTGCAGTTCCTCTTCGCTTAACGGTGCGCAACATTCAATATTAAAACAATATTCCCGTTGACCATCTCTTTTTCCATACAGCCGAACAACTGTGGCGCCCATATCTAATTCCTTGATATTCAAATGATAAAAATATATTTCCCAAAAGATTCAACTTTTAAATTCCCATGAACTTTTAACAGGATGATATCCCGAAAATTTCAACTCAAAGGAAAAGGAAGAATCGATTACCTATCCGCATTTGCCTTTATTACATATTCTTTTTCCGCACGGGTATCAAGTTTTTCGAAGGGTAACAGATCGACTTTCGTCCTTTCGTCACCACTTTCCCTCCTGATATTATCTCCCATCAAAATTTATACAACCATACAACAGCCACACTACGGTACATAATCACACCAACTCCCGTAGTTATTTTTATAGCTCAATAGCCGATCTATACATTTAATGCTGCGGAAAATACCAAAAATCCCAAAATCGGAGTCTACGCTTACCTGCGCATAATTTTTAGTCGTCTTCTAGAAAAAACAACAGACGCATAGTAGCGCTACGCAACTTATGCCCCAACAAAAAAATTATAACACCATGATAAAACAACATTTGCCTGAATATTTTTTTATACGTAATATTAATATAGAAGGTTCCATGGAAATTAGAAAAGAACTATTTAGGCCGGTGAAAGGGAATTATCCTAGCTAGCAAAAATTAATATCAGGATTAAGGAGAAGAAAAGAGAGGAGCAGAAAAAATAAATAAGGAGAGAAAAGGATGGTGGAGCTAAGCGGGATCGAACCGCTGACCTCTTGAATGCCATTCAAGCGCTCTCCCAGCTGAGCTATAGCCCCACCCAATTTCTGCACGATTCAAATACCATGGGCCAACAGCCCTTGTCAAGTTATTATTTTATTTCCATCCCAAAAAACATCTCCTCTATTTATAGTCATAACCTCCTCTCTCATCATAAATAATTCTACTAGACCAGTATAAGTCACTGGTGGCCATCCGCATAAATAATAGTAATTAAAACATTCAAAAACAAAAACCGTAAGTAGCCACAAGCACCTAATCTTTAAAATGTTGCACCGCTCACATAAATGGCCCTTAGCAAGGAGAGGTATATTTTTAAAACTAAGGAACCTGTGACTACCCACTTTCCCGATGCGTATTAAATAAGCTAGTTACAAACTCTATGACTGGGTATCAAAAACCATATACGGAATAATAATTATTACTACCCTTGCCATTCCTTTTAGAGCGATAAAAAGTGATATATTTATTTTCCAATATTCCAAAATTTAGGTGCATATAAGTTGCCAAGAATTGATAGCATTGGTAATATGTATTATTTAATTCGTAACACAGCAAGATCCCTTTTTTTTGATATTATACTCTTGCACCATCATTAACCAGTTATTAACACAGGTGAGCACGGATGTTTTCTCCCTTCAACTTCCTCTTTGGTTGGATGTCCAACGATCTGGCCATTGATCTTGGCACCGCAAACACAGTTCTCTACGTCAAAGGCAAAGGAATTGTACTTCGAGAGCCTTCAGTGGTAGCGGTCCGTCAGGATGCTCGCGGCAGCAGTAGAGTACTTGCCGTCGGCAGTGAAGCAAAGATGATGCTCGGAAAAACACCCGGCAACATTCAAGCTATCAGACCTATGAAAGACGGGGTCATTGCTGATTTCGAAGTTACCGAAGCCATGTTGCGATACTTTATCAATAAAGTACATAACCGCCGCACTCTCGTTCACCCACGGATTATCATATCAGTACCCTCCGGGATCACCCAGGTTGAAAAACGGGCTGTTCGAGAATCAGCCGAGTCCGCCGGAGCCCGCGAAGTATACCTCATCGAAGAGCCTATGGCTGCCGCCATTGGTGCAGACCTTCCCATAACTGAGCCAACTGCCAATATGATCATCGACATAGGGGGCGGCACCACGGAAGTGGCAGTCATTTCCCTCGCTGGCGTAGTATACGCCAAATCTGTGCGGGTTGCCGGTGACAAAATGGATGAATCAATTCTCCAATATATAAAAAGAAAACATAACTTAGCCATTGGTGAAAGAACAGCAGAGACTATCAAAACCACTATTGGCAACGTTCAACCAGAAGAGCCATATGAAACTATGGACATTAAGGGAAGGGATCTCGTTTCTGGTGTACCAAAAACCCTGACCATATCCTCCAAGGAAATTCAATCAGCTATTTCCGAACAAATAGATGCTATTATTGATGCTGTACGTGTGGCATTGGAAGTGACCCCCCCTGAATTATCAGCCGACATTGTTGATCAAGGAATCGTCCTCACCGGTGGAGGAGCTTTATTGAAAAATTTTGATAAACGCTTAAAAGAAGAAACCGGGATGCCGATCATTGTTGCCGATGATCCCCTATCATCCGTTGTTCTGGGCTCAGGCAAGGCACTTGACAACATTGATATACTCAAAGAAATAGCTATCGACTAATACACTAAAAGGGGCAGCTGCATAAACATGAGGCACCTGTAACCATTCACTATATCAAGGCATATCAAACCAGATAGTTACAAACCCTGTTGCCAAGTACAATATAAGAGCTTGCCCACATGAGACCAAGGGGAAACAAAAAACGTGAAGCCGACAAAAAAAACTTTAAACGTGCCCTTTTTGTCGGCATTATCGCCACTTTTACAGCCATCATATTAATATCAACCATCGGTTCACAAAAATTTGGTTTTTTTCATTCTCTGGCCCTAGACATACTAGGACCGTTTCAAAAAGAGTTTAGTGAACTTACCAGCAAGATACAAAATACAAAACAAGACTATATTGACCTGCTTAACGTTCGCGAAGAGAATAAAAATCTTTGGCGTGAATTACGAGAAGCCCGTCAGACCAGCCACTTAAACAGGGAAGCACTGGCCACTAACGCCCGCCTCAAAAATCTTTTAGACCTCAAGGACTCTACCCACACGCCCTCAATTAGCGCTAATATTACTGGTAAAGATCCCTCTCTTTGGTTTCGCACGATCATAATTGACCGTGGTTCCAACGATAAAGTTCGAAAAGGCATGCCGGTGATCACCCCCGACGGTATTGTTGGACAAATCTTTGAAGTTGCCGCCAACCACTCCAAAGTGCTACTCACCATTGACCCGAGCAGCTCCATAGATATACTGGTGCAAGACTCTAGGGCAAGGGGAATCCTTCAAGGTACCGGGTCAATCATCCATTCTCTTAAATACATACTTAAAAACGTAGACGTAAAAGAGGGGGATTATATTGTAACAGCTGGTTACGGCGGCATTTTCCCTCCGGGACTCCAAGTAGGATACATCTCAAAAATTACCAAAAAAAAACGCGGAATGTTCCAAAAGGTAGAAGTAACCTCTACCGTGGATTTTCACACCCTTGAACAGGTACTTGTCCTCTTACAACCGCAACCTTTTCCAGATTCCCAATGACCTTTATCGCATTAACCATCACCGGCCTCTTGCTGCTGATTTTACAAACTACGATTCTCACGCCGAATCCTCTTTGGTACGGCTCACCTGATCTCCTTTTCATTCTCACGGCATACCTGGGATACCGGGCCAATTCTCTCCATGGAATTTTAATTCTTATACCTTTAAGTTGGTTTAACGACGTCTTTTCCGGTACCGTTCTCGGAACCTACCCTCTAATTTATTTAAGCTCTTTTTTTCTGTTCAAATATGTTTCCGAACATATGCCAGTACGCAAATCCCTATACCAACTACCTCTTATTGGAGCCATCTACCTAATCGTTTACCGTTTAGCCCACTTTTGGCTCGGAATTATCCTACCAAACCCCTTACCACCTTGGTCCTGGCCTATTATTCTTTTAAAAACCGTTATAATGGTTATTCTTGCCATTCCGCTATTACGTTTTTTTGAAACTATTGCTAGACGCTGCGAAAAACTAACGAACCATTCCGGAAACATGCTTCATATTCGCTCAGGAAATAGATTTCATTAACAATAATTATGAAAAACCTTCGTAAACGTTTTATTCAAGAAGATATCAAACTTGATGAGATTAGCCCTCCAACTCCTTCACATGGTGGCACAACGCATCTCTCTGACCAGGACGAAGGGGATCTTGACTTTTTCAAGGTTCGAATCATGTACCTTTCATCGGTTCTTATCATCTTTTTTGTACTAGTGATCGCAAGACTATGGTACCTGCAAATCCAAAATGGTGAATATTTCGACAGTCTTGCTTACAACAACAGAGTACGCAGCCAAGAAATTCTTGCCCCACGCGGCAACATTTTTGATCGCAACAACCAAGAAGTTGTAACCAACCGCCCTTCTTTTAATGTTGTTTGGATGCGAAAAAACAAAAAGATCGACAACTCTTTTCTTGAAATCATGGCAAAGATCCTCCATGTCAAGGTAGAAGATCTTCTAGTACGTATACGTAAAAATGCCCATTCCCCTCTACATGTCCCCATCATATTGGCCGAGGATATCGATTGGAAAACCTTGGCATACGTTGAAAACAAAAAACCCGAACTTCCCGGTATTCGCATCGAGGTTGTTCCCTTACGGACCTATCATTTTGGAGACCTGGCCTCTCACCTTATAGGCTACCTTGGACAAATTAACGAAAAAGAGTTGAAAAAAAGAAAGGAGGAGGGCTACAGGCCGGGCGATCTCATAGGAAAAAGTGGCCTGGAAAAACTGGAACAAACAACATTACGAGGCGAAAAAGGTACAAGCTACTCCGAAGTCAATGCCAAAGGCTATGAACAACGAAGCCTCCAAGACACTGAAGCTCTACCCGGCAATGATATCCAGCTTACCATTGATATGGAACTCCAAAAAATTGCTGAAAATGCAATGAACGCAGCTAACAAGGCCGGAGCTGTAGTAGTTGTGGAAGTCAACACCGGTCGGCTCCTCACCTTGGCTTCCACTCCCGGACTACCGTTAACTAAATTTGTAGGAGGTATACCCAACGCTGTTTGGAAATCCATACTGGATAACCCCTACAAGCCGTTACGCAACAAAATCGTCCAAGAACACTACCCCCCTGGATCGACCTACAAGTTAATCACTTCACTTGCAGGCCTTGCAGAAGGGATGATCACCCCTGATACCATAATATTTTGCCCAGGTCATTATAAACTGGGCAACCGAACCTACGGATGCTGGAAAAAATCCGGCCACGGACCAGTTAATCTCAACAAGGCCATTGCAGAGTCGTGTGATGTGTACTTCTATTCACTGGGACAACGGTTAGGAGTTGATAAGTTAGCAGAATATGCATCTCTGTTTGGTCTCGGACACAAAACCGGGATAGAAATGGAACATGAACAAAGTGGCCTTGTTCCCTCCACCTCATGGAAACGAAGAAGGTATAATGAAAAATGGCACGAAGGGGAAACCCTCTCAGTGGCCATCGGTCAAGGTGCCAATAATACTACACCACTTCAAATTTGCATGATGACCTCAGTGGTTGCCAATGGGGGAACCCTTTACCAACCTAAAGTAATAGAAGAGATACGTGACCCTGACGGAAAACCTATCAAAAAATTCACCCCACAAATAAAAAACAAAATAGTTGGCCAGGCAAAAAACCTTCAGCAAATTAGAAAAGGGATGATAAGTGCGGTTAACGACAAACATGGTACAGGAAAAATTGTCAAATTTGAAAAAATGATAGTGGCCGGTAAAACAGGGACGGCACAAGTAGTACGGCTCAAACAATATCGGCACCTCCATGAAGATGATATCCCGTATAAATACCGAGATCATGCTTGGTTCGTATGTTTCGCTCCGGCAATTAACCCGGAAATAGCAGTCACCGTACTCGTCGAACATGGACTACACGGCGGATCAGGAGCTGGTCCCATTGCCAGACTGGTACTTGAACAATATTTCGCTGAACGTTTAAAAGAAGTCGACACCATGTCATTTGTTAGTCTTCCGGACTTTTCCGAAGAAACACTTGTAAACCCTCAAAATAATAAGATAAAAGTAAACTAATACCTAATTACAGAGTATATAATACGATCAGCTGCAAAACAAAAACGATTTAGTTTTAGTCATTTGCCTTTTAACCAGAAATACTCTCAACATATTTTTTATTGAATTACCGTTTTCTTAACCGGAGAAAGACCATGTTTCGCTTTGATCGGCGCTTAATCACCAATTTCGATTGGGTAATGTTACTCATTTTGATTTTCATCTCCGCAATGGCCATGGTAAACCTCTACAGCTCTACCTGGAGAGGTGGCCCGGTAGGCTCACCGATCTTTTACAAACAACTCTATATGTACCTTGTCGGTTTCGCCTTAATCCTGGTAATAGTCAGTTTTGATTACAGCGAGCTGGAACTCTTCGGATACATTTTTTACGTCCTCATCATTCTGACCCTAGCCTACACTACCTTTTTTGTGGACACCGTTGCAGGGACCCAACGGTGGATTAAACTAGGATTTTTCAACCTTCAGCCTTCCGAACCAGCTAAGCTCATTCTGGTTATCGTACTTGCTGCTCACTATTCCAACGACAAGGTTAGTCTCCAAAAAGGATACGGCTTACTTGACCTGCTGAAACCGGCGCTGCTGACGATGGTACCATTCATCCTCATTTTCAAGCAGCCGGATCTGGGCACTGCCCTTATGCTTATAATCCTTTTGGTTTCCATGACCTTGCTATTGAAACTACGGAAATCAGCCATCATTTCAATTCTCGCCACTACGATCCCAATCGCTTTCATCGGCTGGAATTTCCTACTCAAAGCCTACCAAAAACGTAGAATCCTGACCTTTCTTAACCCCGAAGGAGATAAAGCCAACCACGGGTACCAAATCATGCAATCAAAAATAGCAGTGGGCAGTGGGCAGAGTTTCGGCAAAGGGTTTCTAGAGGGAACTCAGGGGCACCTCCAGTTCCTCCCCGAACGACACACAGATTTCGCCTTTTCAGTATGGGGCGAAGAATGGGGATTCACCGGTTGCCTAATCTTTTTGGGCTGTTATTTTTTTATGCTGGCATGGGGAATCCTAACCGCGATAACAGCCAGGGACAAATTTGGGATGATGATGGCCTTTGGATTAGTAATGCTCATCTTTTGGCAAGCAGTTATCAATCTCTTCATGATCATGGGATTATTGCCAGTGGTGGGAATCCCTCTACCACTTTTCAGTTACGGTGGCTCATCACTACTCACCACCATAATAAGTATCGGCATCCTAATCAGTATCAGAATGCGCGGTTTCCCTGATCAAAGCCTTCATCATTCATAGAAATATTAAACAGACACGACAATATTTTTCAGAGCTGAAATAAATAAAGGGTCATCATTGAGCCCTTTAGTACATTCCAAACGCATACCAAAATCACGAGCCAACTGTCGATAAGTCACTTCAATTTCGTAGAGCGTTTCAACATGATCGGAAACAAAACTAATAGGTACCAGCAAAACATTTTTACATCCTTCCCCAGCACATCGCTCTAGCACTTCAGGCGTTGAGGGCTCCAGCCACTCCACCGGACCGCTCCTACTCTGATACCCTATCCGTCCAGACTTGCCGGTTAACTTCTCCAAAGCCTTGATGGTCCGGTTAATATGTTCAACATACGGATCACCTTCATCAATAAATTTCTTAGGCAAACTGTGGGCTGAATAAATCAATTCCACATTTTCGTCGGCAAACAAACCCAACCCCTCTTTAACCCGCCCGGCTAAAGCGTCCAAATAATCCGGTTGATCTGGATATGAATTCACCTCCAGAATCTCTAAACCACAGTTTCTCCGGTTAGCGGCTTCACGCAGATCCAGAAAAGAAGAGCCGGTAGTAGCCTTAGAGTAATGGGGATAAAGAGGCAAGGCTATAATCTTACTGACTCCTGCTGCAACAAAATCTTCCACAACTTCATCGGCAAAAGGTTGCCAATAACGCATACAAGGACGAACCAGATAGGATGGCTCACGGGGAAGTTCTTTTTCCAGCAATTGGGCTTGAAGCGCTGTGAGTTTATTAATCGGAGAACCGCCACCTATATGTTCATAGCCGATCTTACTTTTGGGAGCTCGTCGCCATGCAATAAATCGAGCTATCGGCTTCTGAAGAAAGCTCGGGCCCAGTCTAATTATTCCCCGATCGGAAAAAAGATTATAAAGAAAGGGCTCCACATCATCCAATATTTCTGGGCCACCCAAGTTAAGTAGGGCCACGCCTATAAATTCTTTTGTTTTCATAACCGCACTCTAACCGTCCTTTCCAGGGCTCGTCAATAAAATGTCGAGATTGATCTTGCTTTCCTTTAGAAACCGTTGCTATACTTTATTTACGGTAGGGTCATCGGGATCCCTATCCTTGGAATTAAACGGAGGAAATATATGGAACTAAAAATTGAGACCAGGAATCTTGACTTAAGAAAAGGGTGGCAGGAAAAAATCGAATCTGAACGTGATAAACTGATTCGTCATTATGCCAATCTTGTTCTTCACCTGCGGGTGGCCATCGGGTCCACCAGCCATCATAAAGAAGGTGGATACGAAGTCAAGCTGGTCGCCACCGTTCCCAACGATACGGTGGTGGTGAAACGCACCGGTGAAAAAGTTCGTCCGTTACTTATCGAAGCTTTTGACGTCCTAGGCTTACAATTAAAAGAGATGGTCAGAAAGAGACAAAACAAAAAAGGCGAAAAACCCTTCACAAGTCCTGTGGAAGGAAATGCTTCAGGGGTTGTAAAAAGATTGTATCCCTTTGAATCATACGGCTTCATCGCCACCCGTGACAATCAAGAGGTTTTTTTCCATGAAAATGCCCTGAAAGATATTTCCATGGAGGAGTTAAGCGAAGGAGACGGTGTCTCGCTCAGTATTGTGCAAGGAGATAAAGGACCTCAAGCAAGTTGGGTTCGTGCTGAGAAATAAATTTCTTATTCCCTAGCAGCTAATTCAAGCACCCTCAACATCTTTTTTTGTTGAGGGTGCTTTTTTGTATGTATTTTTATGTATTCAAAAGCAAACCCTGTTATGTGCTAAAAACAAGTGAGTTCATAGAGCTAGGAAAGTGGACAACCTAGATCAGTTAATCAATGAAATACGCACTATACTTTCTTGCGAGCTACCAGGCCAACACAATGAAACATTACGAAAATTCAACAATCTTGTTACACAAGACCTATACAGGGCCTCATATGCAGAGTTAGACAAAGGAAAAAAGATTGGCACCCTTCCGTAAAATTATTAGGTGCGAGCTTATACACTAGCTGACTGTTAAAATTATCTATCCAACGCATGCCTTGGCGATAAACCTACAAGTTCATACCCTCTCTAAACCTTAAACAACTCAATTACATTTCCCATGACCAAAGACACCATCTATCTTATCGACGGCAGTGCTTATATATATCGCGCCTATCATGCTATTCCTCCTCTCACTAATACTTCCGGACTTCCCACCCATGCGGTGCTGGGTTTTACCAATATTTTACGTCGCATTATTCGAGAACGTGAGCCCAAGTTTCTTGCAGTTGCCTTCGACACCAAAGGACCGGTTTTTCGCCATAGGATTTACGAGCAATATAAAGCAAACCGTCCACCCATGCCCGAAGATTTAAGTGTACAAATTCCTTATATCAAAAAAATCGTCAGCGCATTCAACATCGCCAGCATGGAGAATACCGATCTAGAGGCCGATGATTTGATCGCCACGGCCGCCACCCGTTATTCAGCGGCAGGGCATCCGGTTGTTATCGTTACCGGCGACAAAGACCTCATCCAACTGGTATCCGAGAAGATATCCATTTGGGAGCCCATGAATAATAAAATGTTTACCCCTGAGAGCGTAAAAGAAAAATACGGCATCTCCCCAACCCATTTTCTCGACTACCTATCTCTCACTGGAGATAGTTCGGATAATATTCCTGGGGTACCAGGCGTCGGCCCCAAAACCGCTCAAAAACTTATCTCCCAATGGGACTCTTTGGAAGGAATATACGATGAGGGGATCAATACAATGAAAACCTCAAAGATGAAGGAAAAAATTATCTCTAACAAGGATAATGCATTTCTTTCCCGGGAACTGATCCAACTTAACACCGAAGCAGAAATACCTAAGGATCCCAATTCATTTTTATTTACGACTCCGGACAACAGTGCTCTCCAAACCCTTTTAACCGAGTTGGAATTCTTCTCCATACTTAAAGAGGAAGTCAAGGCCGAAAAAATTGAAACAGGTAGCTTTATCCTCATCGACAGCCAAGAAAGCTTCAACTCCATGTTGAAGGAAATTCAGGGATGCACTCAACTGGTCTTCGATACGGAGACCACCTCCCTAAATACCCTGGACGCATGCTTAGTTGGAATTTCTCTTTGCATCTCAAATGACAAGGCTTGGTATATACCCCTGGGCCATCAAAAGGAAGATGGAGAATTATTACCCAACCAACTTAAGACGGAGGTGGTTCTCACCGAACTCACACCTTTATTAATCGACCAATCCCTTCCCAAATTAGGTCACAATCTGAAATATGACCTTGCAGTGCTGGCGGCCCCCCAAAATGGTGAAATCTCTGTCAAAGGACCTTTCTATGACACCATGATAGGAGCCTGGTTACTTGATCCCGGTCGCCGGTCCTACAAACTTGATGATTTAAGTCGCGAGTTGAACATGGAGCTTACCTCCTTTAGCGATGTAACACAGGGAGACAAGCGCGACGATGCCTTTTGCAGGGTAGACCCAGAAAAAGCCAAAGATTACAGCTGCGAAGATGTTCACGCAACCCTTCGTCTTTTTGAACAGCAAAGACCTTTACTTGAACAACGCGATCTTTGGAAATTATTCGCCGATATCGAAGGCCCCCTCATACCGGTACTGATGAAGATGGAAAAAACCGGTATAATGATAGACCGTGCACTACTTACCGAGCTTTCCGCTGAATTCGGCCAACGTTTAGGTGAACTGGAAAAAGACATCTATAACCTGGCGGGAAAAGAGTTCAATATCAACTCACCCAAGCAACTCGGAGTTATTCTTTTTGAAGATCTCGGACTTCCCAAGGGGAAGAAGACCAAAACCGGTTACTCAACCGATATCAAAGTATTAGAAAGCCTCAGTCACCACCATGAACTTCCAAAGTTCATCGTTTCTTACCGTAAGCTGGCTAAATTAAAATCCACCTATGTGGATGCACTCAACGGCTTGGCCCGCACCGACAGCTCTCGGGTCCACACTTCATTTAATCAGTGCGGCACCACCACCGGTCGCCTCAGCTCCAGCAACCCTAACCTACAAAATATTCCCATTCGCAATGAGGAGGGCAGACGTATTCGGGCAGCATTTATAGCCCCTCCGAATCATACCTTGATTAGCGCCGATTATTCCCAAATTGATTTACGAGTTCTGGCCCATTACTCAGAAGACCAAGCATTAATCAAAGCGTTTCGTAGCGGTGAGGATGTTCATCGTCGCACAGCAGCTGAAATATTCCAGGTATCACCACTTCTTGTCACCACCGAGATGCGCCGGGTAGCAAAAACTATTAACTTCGGCATCGTTTACGGCATGTCAAGCTTTGGACTGGCCGCCCAACTCAATCTTAGCCGTAAGGAAGCTCAAACATTTATCGACCGCTATTTCCAACTCTATAAGGGGGTGAAAATTTTTATGGACTCAATAGTTGAACAAGCCCAACAAGACGGGTTTGTAACCACCCTCTTTGGCAGGCGTCGCATTCTCCCAGAGATAAAAAGCAGCAATAAAAACCGACGTGAATTCGCCGAACGTACTGCCATTAATACCCCAATCCAGGGAACAGCCGCCGACATTATCAAACTAGCTATGCTTAGTGTTGAGAAAAAATTACAGGACAACAAACTTAAAACAAGGCAACTTCTACAAATTCACGACGAACTCGTTTTAGAGACACCCGAGGAAGAAAAATCTAAAGTTTTAGAGTTAGTACAAGATGGCATGGAAAACGTGACCCAACTCTCGGTCCCTTTAATCGTTAATCTGACAACTGGAAATAATTTAAGTAAAGATTGAAATTCATTATCACCAACAATTCCCTTGCAGGAGAACCCCCAAAAGTCTCAATTACAAAAAAGTAATCAGGAATGATTATTTTTTCCTTGCTATATTTTGTTATATTTTGTTTTTTATTAGTAATATGAACACAGAGGGACGACTCTAAAATCAGGTACCTTTCTTGCAACAACCAAGATAAAGGAAGCCATTCCCCAATGTGTCACGTTAATTTTAACGGATGAAATATCACAATACAGAGGTGGGATAATGAGTATAAGAGAAGCGATACGAATTTTGATGCTCAGTCCGATTTATTTTGAGATGAGCCCTACCGAACGTCGAGACCTGGTCAAAGAATATTGCCGAACAGCAAAAGACATCCGATCAACCAGCAACTAATCGGAGCACCCAATGAAAAACATCAACGAACTGAAAGTGACTATCGAAGAGACACCAGATAAGGAAATTTCAACAGGCGAAGAACGACGAACCCACAAACGATACAGAGTCAAAGAAGGGGCGCTTGCCCTAATTGACAACAGCCCCGGCACCATCGTAGATATCAGCACCGGTGGGTTAACAGTAAATTATATTGTGTTCGGAAATGAACCGAGCAACGCAATGCGGTTGGATATATTTCTCAGCAGTGAAGATTTTTATCTTCAGGATGTACCGGCAAAAGTGGTCAACTCTTACGCCAAAGATAAAGCTATTGATGCCGACAATATAATCCAGGTAAAACGTTACGGACTTCAATTCGGAGAATTGACAAAACACCAGGAAGAAACGATAAAATACTTCATCCTTCACAATACTGTGGCGGAAGGCTAAGATAGTCTCGCCACCAACACCCAGATCAATCAAAAATACGGAACCGCAAAAAACGATCCCGTATCCCCAAAAACTAAACCAACTAAGAGCGATCCGCTAACGGGACAAACTCCCGCTTCTCTTTTCCAATATATACCTGACGAGGACGCCCGATCTTGGTATCTGGATCTTCTTGCATTTCCCTCCACTGTGCGATCCACCCTGGCAAGCGACCCAAAGCAAACATTACAGTGAACATATTTGTAGGGATACCTATAGCCCGGTAGATAATCCCACTATAGAAGTCAACATTGGGATAGAGGTTACGATCGATAAAATACTTATCGTTAAGTGCTATTTCCTCTAGTTTAACAGCAATATCAAGCAACGGATCCGAAACATTCAAGGTAGAGAGGATTTCGTCGCAAACCTTTTTAATTATAGTTCCCCTGGGATCAAAAGTCTTGTACACCCGATGACCAAACCCGGAAAGCCTAAACGGATCGTTCTTATCTTTTGCCTTAGCGATATATTTTGAAAAATCATTATTATCATCATAAATAGTCTCCAGCATCTGCACGACCATCTCATTAGCCC
>Ga0224507_10000131_pt1 | contig 27781 bp, 30 predicted proteins | sample SF_Jan12_sed_USG_3_FD_170159 | JGI IMG/M metagenome (GOLD analysis project Ga0224507, IMG submission 170159) | Sediment microbial communities from San Francisco Bay, California, United States - SF_Jan12_sed_USGS_13 | ecosystem: Environmental > Aquatic > Marine > Sediment | place: USA... | reverse complement strand
GCGGGGTTTACGGCTGACCGTCGCGGGAAAGCCGACGCGGACCGGGCGCGATTATCGCCGCTCGATCGCTGTGGCACAACGGTATTGGGCCAATCAACCCCAGAGATGACGATCCTTCTCGATAACCTGCGAAGGCGTGCCGACGATTAACGGGTCCGGTCCATGCACGATGTGGCTGTCCTTGTCCGGATAATCGAGCTTCGCGAGGAAGTGCTGCATGCAATTCAGGCGTGCGCGTTTCTTATCATCGGACTTGATCACGTTCCACGGCGCATCGGCCGTGTCCGTGTAAAAGAACATGGCTTCTTTGGCTTCCGTGTATTCAGGCCACTTGTTGCGCGACTGCTCGTCAATCGGGCTGAGTTTCCATTGCTTAAGCGGATCGCCCTGGCGGGCCTCGAAACGCCGCATTTGTTCCTCGTGCGTAACCGAGAACCAGTACTTGAACAATTTGATCCCTGACCGCGCGAGCAGGCGTTCCAGATCGGGCACCTGGCGCATGAACTCGAGATATTGCAATGAGCTGCAGAATCCCATGACGCGCTCAACGCCGGCGCGGTTGTACCAGGAGCGATCAAAAAACACCATCTCGCCCGCGGTAGGCAGATGCTTGATGTAGCGCTGAAAATACCACTGGCCGTGTTCGTGCTCGGTCGGCTTCTCGAGTGCGACAACGCGGGCAGCACGAGGATTCAGGTGCTCCATGAATCGTTTGATCGTACCGCCCTTGCCGGCTGCGTCACGACCCTCACAGATGACGACAATTCTCTGCCCGGTCTGCTTGACCCAGTTCTGCACTTTCAACAGCTCGACCTGCAGCTCCGCCTTGTGCTGTTCATACGCTGCGGTGCGAATCTTGTTTTTGTAGGGATATTGACCCGTGCGGAACAACGCGCGAATCATTTCGGGGCTGTGGCGCATTTCACCCAATATATGCGCAGGTGCTTGGTCGTTCACTTTTTTCCTGCGTTTCGCCTGCACCGATCGCAATGGCGCCTTGCCCGCGGCGTCTGCCTTCCCGTCCGTCATGATGATCCTGCTCCTGAAGACACAAATCCGGTCGATTATCCGCGCATCGCCGACATAGCGTAATACGCAATAGTGCTTATTTCTCTGTCGGCGTACAACATCGGTGCGGTTCCCTTTGGCCGCAATCAGCACGGATCCGACTGGCTCGTAGCAGCAGAAAGCATCCACATGAGGGCACCAATAGGGGAACCATACTTGCGCTAAACTGCCAAAACCAAGGGACATTATCCCGATACATAATGACTAAGGACAATAGAGCGTTGATGCCCGATCGCCCAATGTACAGAACCCGTACCAAATCCGTTTGGTTGATAGGAACACTTGTATTTGTCTGCGCGGCGTTTGGGGGTTGTTCAGCGGTCGACACGAGAAACGCGGCCCAGAACCAGAGCGGCAACGTCGAGCCGGACTACGTCGCCAGCAACGCCGATTTCAGCAAGTACGAGCGCCTGCAGATCGATGACCTGGGAATCTACTTCCCACAAAATTCGTTTACACCGCCCGAGGAAATTCAGCGCATCCGCGAGGTATTTCAGATCGCGCTCGTCGCCGAACTACACAGCTATGCACTAGCCGAGGCGCCCGGCCCTGGCACGCTAGCCGTTCAGGCAACCTTGATCGATTTTCGAAATCCCGGGGAAGGCGGCCTGACGAGCGTGCGCGAAGAACTTCGTGATATCGCTTCGAAAGGTGAACTGCTTTTCATGATGGAATTACGCGACTCCGAATCTAACGCCGTACTTGCGCGTGCGGCTGACCGCTCTCAAGTACCTACCTTCGCGACGTCAGAAAGCGTGGCCACCGACTGGGACAGTGTCGACGAAGCCGCGCAAAACTGGGCTGCTCTGTTTCGCCGGTTCCTCGATCAAAATCTTGGTCGCTGAGAACGCAGGCCTCATCGGCACAATCGGAGCCATCATTAAAATCAGAGCCATCATTAGATCTGAATAGTCTGCGCGTGCTCGGCGATCATCACCGGTGCATCAAGTTCCTTGCGCATTTTCTCGGCAAGCACCTTCTGCGCCTTGCTTTCGCCATGCACGAGGTAGACAGGCGGTTTGTGGTCGAAAGCCCCGTACCAGTCCATCAGGTCCGCCTGATCGGCATGCGCCGACAGCCCGCCGATCGTGTGCACGCGGATACGCACTCGATACTCGTCTCCCCACAGCTTGATGGTCTCGGCGCCGTCGACGAGTCGCCGGCCAAGCGTGCCGTAGGCCTGGAAGCCGACGATGACGAGGTGACACTGTGGGCGCCAGACGTTGTGCTTCAGGTGGTGAAGAATGCGTCCGCCACTGCACATGCCGCTACCCGCGATGATGATTGCACCCGACTCGATTTCATTGATTGCCATCGACTCTTCCGGGGTGCGCGTCTGATGCAGGTTCGGTAATCGGGGCTGACTGGAGTCGGGTCCGAAAAGTTTGACGTCGTAAAGCTGCCGAAATCGCGAGTAGACCGCCGTGGCCGCGATGCCCATCGGACTGTCGAGAAAAATGTGCCAGTTCTCGAGATTCCAGCGCTCGTAGTTCTCGGCCATCAGGTGCAGCAGGTCCTGTGTACGACCCACCGTAAAAGCGGGAATCAGAATGTTGCCCTGCGCGGCGCGCGCCGTGTCGAAGACCTCCGTGAGCTCTTGCAGAGTCTCGGCCATTGGCCTGTGCAAGCGATCGCCGTACGTGCTCTCCATGAGCACGGCATCCGCATGGGTCATTTTGGTTACGGGATTCATTACGGGCGCATCACGAAAACCGAGATCGCCGCTGAATACCAGCGTGCGCGCGCCGCCCTCGCCCGAGTACCTTAGCTCGACAATCGTCGATCCGAGAATGTGGCCCGCGTCGTGGTACGTGAGTGTGAGCCCCGGGACGATGTCGACTTGTTCTGCGTATCCCGAGCTCCGGAACAATTCGATGCAGTTCTCGCCATCTTCCTGCGTATAGAGCGGCTGGACCGGTGCCTGACCCTTGCTGCGGCGTTTCTTGTTTTCCCACTCCGCCTCTTTTTCATTCAGGTAACCGGAGTCCGGCAACATGATCTCGCACAATGCTTTGGTCGCCTCGTGCACATAGATCGGCCCCTGATAGCCTTGCCGGACAAGACGCGGCACGCGACCCGAGTGATCGATGTGCGCATGGCTCAGAATCACGGCGTCAATGTCGTCGACGGCAACCGGAAAATCCTCCCAGTTGCGCGCCTCGTTATCGGCGCCACCCTGTATCAGTCCGCATTCGAGCAGCAGCGTGTATTTCCCGTGCCGAAGTACGTACAGAGAGCCCGTGACCTCGCCGGTTGCGCCGAAAAACTGCAGCTGCAGGCTCATTCGGTGCTGTCCTGCTGCCTCTCTTCGCGCCAGCGCTCGATCTCGTATTCGCCGAGCGGCTCGTGGCGCTTGATTTGCAGACTGTCGACCCACTCCCGCGCAAAGTCTCTGTTGAGTGAGGCGCTGATGGCGGCGGTCACGATGCTCGCAACCAGACTGCCCGTCAGAGCCAACAGCGTGTCCTTCTGTGCATCCCAGACGTCGCCCTGCGTACCGAGGTAGGCCACGCCGAGTTCTCCGCCAAACGTGACAGCGGCAAACCATTCGATCAGCTCGTAAATGGTCGAGGTCGAGATGACCACGAGGAACGGAAACAGGTAGCCCCAGAATCCGCGTGCGTTCGAGACGCGAATAAATATTTCACGCACCGGATAGGTCAGGAGCAAACCCCAGCAGAAATGCACGACGCGGTCGAAGTGATTACGATCCCACCCTACTAATTCGTTCAGGGTCGTTCCGGCAACTGATTCGAACCAAGCGTCGTACGGAACCTCCGAGTAGGTGTAATGCGCGCCGACCGCGTGCAAACACAGGAACAGGAAGATCAGGCCGTACGAGATTCGTGATAACGGCAAGTATCGATGTATCAACAGGAGCGCCGGTACCCCGACGAAAACGAGCACATTCTCGAGTAGCCAGTCGTGCCGATAACTCGGTTTGATCGCCAGCGCAATCCAGATAAGCAGAAAAATCGCAAATGTAACGGCCGCAAAGCGATTATTGCTCTTTCGATACACCATGCTGCGCCAACTCCTCGGTCACATGAACGGGAGAAAGTACATAGTCTATCAATCGATCGACGTTGATACGCCCAATTGTTGCTAGGTGCCTGCAAGCAATTCGTCGATTACGGGGTCCATTTTGGATTTCGTGCCTGCCCACTTGGTCAGTGAGAAACCGCCTTTGCCACGCAAATAGTACTCAGCCGACGCAACCTGCTGTCCGGATTTGTGCAATTGCCGTTCTGCGTGACTCAGGTACGGCTTCATATCCCAAGACCGAAGTGCCGTATAGGTCAGCATGTACTCGCATCTTCGCGGACGATTGCCGTGATAGACCTCCGTCCCCACGCCATTACGCTCGAACCCGTTTTGCAAAACAACAACAAAATCCGTGACCTGAACCTGGGGATTATGCTGAATACATACGTGAAGGACTGGCAAAGACGCATCAACCGGCTGGACCGTCACGGCTGTGCAGGCGCCGGTCGTAAAGACCAGGATTAGCACCGCGGTTCGAAGCATCGGAATCACCCTTAGAGGCAGTAGCTTTGCAGAAACGATACTGGACGGTCGGTATTGACGTGGTGCGACAGGTCACAGTTATGTCGCGCCTTTTGGTGTGGCCACCAGTCATTCTGACGGTGCCACGGGTCATTCGCGAACCATGCTGTCTGTCTGCAGCGAGGTGACCCTTTAAGCCTAGTATTTGTTCTTATTCTGCCCCCCTGACTTGCGTATTATTAAATCGAGCACTTATCCAATCACACTAAACTCGATGATATGGCGATCATTCTTGGCATAGACGTTGGCGGTACCGGCATCAAGGCAGCGCTCGTCGATACCGACGCGGGCAAACTGGTCAGCGACAGGCGGCGCATCGCGACCCCACACCCGTCAACACCAACGAATGTCGCTGTAACGGTAAAGCAGCTGGTGGCTGAGTTTGACTATTCAGGTACCGTCGGCTGCTGTTTCCCCGCAGTCGTCATCGATGGAAAAGCCCGAACTGCAGGCAATATCGATAAGACTTGGCGAAATACACAGATTGACGCCGAGTTTAGTCACGCAACCGGGCTATCCTTCGTCGTACTCAACGATGCCGATGCTGCCGGAATCGCGGAAATGCGATTGGGGGCCGGAGTTGGGCTCCAGGGAATGGTGATCATGGTGACGATCGGCACCGGGCTCGGCAGTGGCGTTTTCTACAATGGCCAACTCATTCCAAATATCGAACTAGGCAGAATGCCGGGCAAGGACGGCGAGCCGATCGAATTCTATGCGGGCAACCGGGCGAGAAAATTAGACAATCTCTCGTGGCAGGAATGGGGGCCGCGATTCAACTACTTTCTGGAGCGGGTTGCCAGGGTATTCTCGCCCGATCATTTCATTCTCGGTGGCGGAGCGAGCAAAGAGTTTCGGCAGTACGAGGATGCGATTAAAGTACCAACGCCGGTACGCGTAGCAAAATTTCGCAATGAGGCCGGAATTATTGGCGCCGCTGTTGCGGCCATCCCCAGGAATTAATAATCAATGGCCGCGTAAAGAGAGTTTGAAGAGTTGGACAGGATTCATCTTTGTCTTGGTCATGTTGTGCGTGTCCGTGCGATACCTGAATTAACTACCGGCTCGATGAGCGGCGGTGCCAATTGAATGCGGCCCGATTCGTCTTTCGTCCGTTTATTTTTCCGAAGCAAGTTCAATTTGCGCAGGCTAGAGTATTTTGATAAAAATTGACAGCGCTGTCAGCACGAGATGCAAGCTCGGAGCCGCCCGAACTCACCACCGATCGCCTGGTTCGCGAACACGACTTTCTGATTGACTCGCCTGGTCAACGGCAATAATTGGGCTTTCGAGCCGCGCAAATAAAGCGGCATTCGTGAGTGTCTCGATGGAGAGTAGACAAAGGCCTCACTCTCTGGCGCCGCGGCGAGTCCTCCGCGGAAGGCGCTCTGCCGAAATAAGCGCAACCGTCACCGTCGCTGCGCCAAAACTCGGCGGCGCTCTTCATCTGCCACCGAACACAAGGGTTAGGGCAAAATGGCCACAAACGTGTCCGCGATCAGACTGTATCCGGCGGTATTGGCGTGGATATCGGGTCCTACCGGGTCCGGATCGCACTGGTATGTGAACTCGCAGATGTTATTCACGCTTAGCGGCAGGATGTCATTAGGCGGTGGCTGTGACGACGCCACCATCGTTGTGAAGTTGTCCGACTGGAAAGCAGCAGCCACATCTGCCAGGGGGATTCCTGCGGTGGCGTACGTGGTGGCCAAAAAGTCAGTCAGAATGCTGACGGCCTGGGCCGATACCATAGCCTGCGCCTGGCCGGCGGCGTCCTCCAACCAGGACGAAAGGTAGGGATTGTAGTAATTCATGCCGACGATAGTCGTGTCGGGGCCGGCAGCATCGCGCAGGGCTGCGAGGACAGGAGCCAAATCCGCCGCGATCTGCGCCGATACGGTGTTGGCACAGTCAAGGGGATCTATTGCGTCCATACAATCAGCGTTACGAAAATCGTTGCCGCCCATGTCAATAGTCACCAAATGGACCTTGCCGCTATTGTCATTCAGGAACTCGATCGCCGCAGCGAGCTGAGATCCCGCGAGATACGGACAGCTTATGCCGTTGACGAAATCGTCCAGAGTCTCCCCTGGGCAGCCGAGCCTGATGAGGTTCAGTTCGCGATCCGACCCGGCGGCTTCGAATGCAGACCTTATGCGGTCGAAAAGCTGGTCCGCATAACCGTCGTCCGTCGGAAGCGGTATGCCACTGCCATTGGGTTGCACACCGACCGACAACGACGTGCCGAGTGAAACATAGTAGTACGTGTCCGGACCACCGCCGTTGATGGCATCGTTGACCGAGTCGCAGCCACTAACCACCAGCGTGGCAGCGATCAAGACAATGCGCCACGCACTGCAACGTATATAGCTTTTTGCTCTCATGTCACGACCTCCCAGCCGCAGCGCCTTGCAAATCCTGAGGGTTGCGAGGGAAATATGTTCGGCAAAGTCGCACATCCACGAACTTGCCACCTCACAAGGCTGTCATTATTGGTCACTCGCCATCGCCAAGACTGCGACCGACGTCACACCTGGTAATAAAACCTGCTTCGCGTATCGGCGCGAAAACCTCGGGCTCGGCGATCTGATTAGCCGAACATGGTCGCCGGTGATCTGCGTCGCATAGCGAACGCAACATGAAAGTCTGAGTCGGTGCCCATTGTTACGTAGCTGATGCCGATTTGAGGGGCAGATCAGTCTGACAATACACATGATCCGCACGACCAGCGTCGCATTTCGGAGACACTTGTTAGCACCATACCCGCGTGATAGTTACTGCCATCCAGACAACTGATGGAGAACGACATGTTTGAGCGCAGCAAAAAAGACGACGACAGCCTCGAATCGCAGGATGCGAAGCGGACCGCATCGGACACAACTCTTGGATCACTCAGGTCCAAAGTGGCTGGTCGCGGCGGCGATGCAGCCGTTATCGGCCGTTCTATTCAGATCAATGGTGACTTGCGCGGCGGCGAAGACCTGCGCATCGAAGGCGACGTGAGCGGCACCGTCGAACTCAAGAACAGCGCCCTGACCATCGGCAAAGAAGGCAAAGTAAAGGCCGATGTGTACGCCCGGTCGATCGCCGTGGACGGTGAGACCAAGGGCGACCTGTATGCGACTGAGCGCGTCAGCGTGCACGTCAATGCCCGGGTTCAGGGCAACATCATCGCGCCCAAGGTCAGCATCGAGGAAGGCGCGCACTTCAAGGGCTCAATCGAGATGGACCCGGCCGCCGTAGAAAAGGCGCTGGGCAAGACGGCAGCAAATGGCGTCGACAAGCCGATCGCCGGGCATAGATCCGGCAATGCCGTCGACACCAAGGCCGTGCCCAAAAAGCCTGCCAAGGACGCCCGCACGAACCTGAACCCGCCGGCCGGGACCGTGTGACGAAGGTGACAGCCTCTCTGCGCCGGGCTAGCCGCCCGCTGCCACCGGACTCGCCGGCGGCGCTTCACGCGCCCCTGTTTCAGGATCTCCTGGCTGGACTGGATACGACCGGGCGCTATGTCATTCTCGACCTCGGTGCCGCGTCGACCGCGATGCTGGCTCTGCTCGGCCGATCTCGCTGTCGCGTGGAAATCGCCGACCTCGCACATTTCGGCGGGATTGACCACCTGAACACGGCAGCGCCCGGCCCTGCGCTTGCCGACGCGGCCGAATCCTTGTTACCGAACCGACTGCCAGATGACGCCATTGATCTCGTGTTTTGCTGGGATCTGCCGAACTACCTGACGCTCGATGCCCTGTCAGCACTGATGGGTGCGATCGGGCGCCGCGTGCGCCCGGGCGCCCTCGCCCATGCCTTGATCTTCTACGCCGGGCGCGACATGAAGCAGCATCCCGGCCGCTTCGTCCCGACTGCGGACGGCCAACTCATCGATCTGAGCGCCCCAGGCGCAATGATCGCGGCCCCACGCTATTCGCCCGAAGACCTGGGCCGGAGCATGGGCGGTTTCTTGATCGACCGCGCGCGCCTCCTTGGTAACGGCATGCAGGAGTTTCTGTTACGGCTGGGGTCCTGACGGACTGGCGGTGAAGCGAGTCTTGCGCAGAGGATGCTCTCGGAAGCCCGGCTCAGCCTCAAAGCCGCAAACAAAAGAGAGCCGTCGATTGACGGCCCCTTATGTTCCAGGGCTCACCTAAAGTGCCCCGCAGACTTCGCCAGAGAATTCATCCAGTGTGGCGTGCGTTACTGACGTAACGCAGAACGCGAGGTTTCTGACTTTATTGGCCGAATCGTCCGTGAGCACAGTGACTGTATCGCCGGCACCTGTATCGGCATCGATAGCCGTCCCTGACAAATCGCCGGTGAAGTAGCCATCAACCAGGGCGCCGCTAACCGGGTTACCGAGATCATCAGACACTGTGATTGTTGCCTGACCCTGTTTGAAGCCCCTGCCGATGCCGACAGTTGAAACGGCGATGTTTGTGTACCGCCAGACGCTGTCCCGGGCCAGCAGTTCTACTTCGCAACCGGCGCCGATTTCCAGGTCGACGAGCCTGGCGTCCTGGTCAGCCACGAGCATGCGCCAGTGCTGCCAGGTGTCTGGCGGTACACAAACTTCACCGCCCACAGTGCCGTTGATAGTCCAGCCATCGCTGAACGTCCCGCTAATCAACGTATCGCCGCCGGTTCCCGCGGCGTTACCGGGTTCGAGGTAGCCCAGCAACAGGTGTTTCTCCTCCATGGCCGCGACATTGTCGGGTATGCCATCCAGCGTATCGTCGATGATGATGAGTCCGAAAGCACCGCTCGACACCTGCAAGAACGTGGACCCGTGATGGTGGGCGTGGTACCAGAATGTACCGCCCATGTGATTGGCGGGGATGTCATAGACGTAGTCCCCACCGCGCCGCCCTTCGAACGCCCGTGTCACGTCGTCGCCCGGTGATTCGCCCGAGATATGCAGGCCATGCGTGTGCACGTTGGTGACGTTCGGATCCGTAAACGTATTGTGATCATGCGTCAGCGCTTCATGTGGCAACAGGTTCTTGAACTGCATGACGTACTGGCCGCCTGGCTGCATGATCAGCGTTGGCCCGGGAATCGAATACTGGCCGCCTTCCTGTGCATAGACGCGGGTCGTCAGGGTTTCGCCGTTTATCATCAGCGTGGCCTCGTCCATGACGAGCGTGCCCGTTTCGTAGCCACTTCCGGGCGCCCATTGGAAGACTGGTGGGTTTACAACGAGATTATTCGAATCACAGGACTGCGCATGGGCGGGCGTCGTGAAGACAAGCAGAAGAGCGACGAGCAGCAGTAGATTCTTCATGATTATTGTCCTGCGCAAAAACCCCACCATCTATAGCTCTGGCAACCGATCTGCGGCGGTACAATCGCGACTTGTACTTACAATTCGTGGCATTCCTTTCCAGGCTGACTCCGTGCCGTGGCGGATAGGGCCCGGGTCCGGCGCAGCCCGTCCTCAGCCCGAGAGTCTCCCCTTGGTCCGGGAGAAGGCACTCACAAGAGGCTCGACGAAGACTCGTCGAACAGTGCCCGAAAGCCCATACCGCACTCGGCCGGAAATCAAAAACGGTGCCACAACGGCCCCACTTTCGATTTCTGGCGGTGTAGCGAGTCCGCTGCGGACGATACTCTCGCACCAAATGGGCTCTTTTTCCGTGCCTGCGGATCTCCCAGATAACTGACCATTTCCGCAAAGCAAGATCATCTGAAAACAAACTAAGCAGCCAGTTCGATCAGAGCTGGCTACTCGCTGCTAATTTCGCTTTCAGGTCACAGACGCGAAATACCCGAAGCGGTTGCGCTTGTGCGCGAGTTCGGGGCTTCGCCAGCGACCACTTGTTGAAGGTCTCAGCATGGAAAACACAGGACCCTATCCACTACTGTCAGCGATCGAGCGCACGTCGATTTTCGGCAGAAAAATCCCAACCAGGAGGCAGGTGGCGACTACCATATAAAGTGGTCCAAATAGCCAAAATACGACTGGTACCAGATAGTAAAACGTTCGAACTCCCAGGCTGAAATATCTGCCGCCGCGATTCAGTTCGCCGGCTACCTGGGTCGGCGAAAACCGCGGCTGCTTGTGCCCGCTCTTTATCGTAATCATGTAACCAACATGGTTCAGCGTTCGAATAGCATTGGAAAAGCAAAAAAACGCAAAGAACAGAAATAGTAACAAGCTCAATAATTTGACCGGCCAAAGTTCGGGACGCAACGAACCGGCAATATTGAGGTGATGCCACGATTTATTGAGATCCGGGCCCTGACCGCTGAGTGTCAAGACGCCGAGCATCAGAAGTATTGCGGTGGACGCGAGAAACGTAGCAGCCAAGGTCGTGTTGCGCAGCGTTTGTATCGCAAGTATGCCGCTATCGTTTTCAGCCATGATGCTCTCTACCCAAGCCGTTCGAGCGGCGGTGGCGACACTGCTCAGCACACAAACAGGATTACGGTGCACCAGTCGGCGCAGGTAAAAGTGATAGATCGAAATTATGATGACGGTAACAGCGATCGCGAGGAGATCATTGAGGTAGATTAGTAGCCAGTTTTCGTCCGTCACCGTTTGAAATCCATCTGAAATAACCTAGTTAACATCATGACTTGGCGGCATTAAGCCGAAATCAGCCGATACTCAACGCCTGGTTTTCGACATTGTGAATGTGCGGTGTCGGATCCCTGCTCCCGTCGCTGAACCATTGCTTGACTCGAAGCGCGTGCAACGGCGCCATTGGCGGCTCGCGCGTCGCTCCTGCAGATTTCATGCCTGCGACCAACATCGCAAATCGTTGTCGAATACAGGCATGGTGATCAAATGCAGGACATCTCTGTCAAATGCCACCGCTCCCGAACATCGCCTCCTGGCTGAGTTCGCCCTGAAAGTCGAACGGGATCCGCTTACCTCTGAAACGACCCAGCTCAAGGTTACCGCTCAAATCGTATTTAAGCGTGTGCGTTCCCGGTAACTTCAGCAGCTGGCGCACGATCTGCACGACACCGGTGCGGGCGGTCACCGCGACATTGCGTTCTCCCCTGCCCGGAATAGTCACGGAGTCCGCTGTCCGGCCACTGGCCAGGCGACTGTCATTTACGTCGAGTACGAAATCGAGGCTGGATACCGTGACAGCAAACCGGTTCGGGTTGACCACGGTCAGGTCGACCCGCATGCGTTGCTCGAGCAGGCCACTCTCCAACGGCTGGATGCCCGCCAGGTATACTTCAGGTGTAACGACATCGCGTACTGAGCCAGCGCAGGCTGAAAGCGTGCCGAGTGCCAGGAAGATAATCACCATTGCTTTTTTCATCATTGCGTCTCCATTAGCGGTTCTCGGAGCCGCTGGCGACAGGCCTGTAGGATTGCTCCACAGTAATCTTAATCAGCTCTCCGGGCTTCAGTGCGACGGACACGGGCAAGCCGTTGACGACCGCCGTTTCCTGCAGACTCCAGCGGTCATTACTCCGCTTGACAAGCGCCTGCAAGGTTTCACTGGAGCGTGCGGCGACCGATCTCAGTCGAAGCTCAGTGAAGGCCGTGCGCTCTTCGTCGCGTAGCGCACGAAAGCTCGCCGCGGCACTCCCGAATATGCCCTGGTAAGCATTGAAACTCGCCAACGGCGTTGCGCCGGCAATGCGAAAAATGCCGTTGGGATGCTCTATCCAGGTGATCAGCACACCGAGTTCGTTCTCCTGCGCAGTGGTGCTGCCAGCAATCTGGTAGGCCCGATAACCATGAATATTCGTAGCCGTCGACGAATCGACCTTCAGCTTGTGCTCGCGAACGAAATCCGCGCCGGCAGCGCGAGGGTCGCGAGCGGTTTCTTGCAGGTGCATGGTTAACAGCGCCCGTCCGTCGGATGATTGCCCGGCAACGACAGTCCGTTGATTGACCGTGGGCCAGTTAGCGGGAAATTGCAGAGCAACATTCAAGACAGGATGTAGAAACAACTTGTTCTTGAACACGCCATGCGCAGGATCATCACCCACAATGAGGTCATTGAATCGCGCAAGCATGCCGGCACGGTCGGCAATCGGCGCTTGTGGAGCGGAGCGGAGCTGGTCGGCACGGCCGGTGCTAGTCTGCACTCGCTCGCTTAGCGCTGGATGGGAGGCAAAATAATCCGGCACGGCGCCGGAGCCACCGTGTAGTTTTGTGTATTTTTCCAGGGTATCGAGGAATCTGGCCATTGCGATCGGCTCGTAGCCGGCATGCGCCGCGAGTTGCTGTCCGACGGCATCGGCTTCACGCTCCTGATCACGACTATAAGCGGAGATCAGACCGGCACTGGCGATCTGGCCGATCTGGGACGCCGCCTCCGCGGCCGGCTCGCCGCCGGACGATCCGGCCAGAATGGTGCCGAGTACGGTCAGAAGTCCTACACCGGTCGCGCGAGTCTGCCTCTGCGCTGCATGGCGGGCGGCAACATGGCCGATCTCATGCCCAATTACGCTCGCAAGCTCGGCCTCGCTATTCACCAAGGTCAACAATCCGCGAGAGATGTAAATGTAACCGCCGGGTAGCGCGAATGCGTTTGGCTCGATCATGTCGACCACATAAAACTCGTATAGAAATTCCTTGCGCGGGGACTGCACCGCCAGCCGCTGCCCGACTTGATCTATATAGGAAACAATAGGCGCGGTCTCGATCAGTCCTATGGTTGTACTGACTTTGGCAGCCTCCTGGCGCCCGATCTCCATTTCCTGCTGGGTAGACATGAGCACGAGTTCAGATCGGCCCGTAACCGGGTTGACCGAGCACCCGGCAACCACCAGAAGGGCAATCAGCCCCTGCACCGCCATCAAGCATTTTTCTGTCCGCAAGGGCTCCATGCTTATTTCTCCTCGAGAGCGTCTTCGCAGCGGATACCCGTCACGGTCTGCTGCGGCCATTTCAATGGGCTCGGTGCCGATTCATGCGTTGTCGACCGACTGAGTCAGGCTCGACACGCACTCTGCGACGTCGATCGACGCATTCTCGTTTCGAGCCATACGTTATTCCTCTGAGTTCCGTTGCCAATACGTACATTGTGCAATGGCGCCGTCACGGCACATCCTCGACCAGCCGTGAAATTCGGGACGCGGGATCGTTCCCCCGCGAGCTGCGGCCGCATTAGCGATGTGCCTGCAACATCGTAAACTGCTTGTCTGATCGAAAAATCTCGAGCTGACGTGTCACAGGGGTCTTGAGACCCTACATTTTAATTTCTGGCGGAGAGAGAGGGATTCGAACCCTCGGTACGGTATCACCGCACACTCGCTTTCCAGGCGAGCACCTTAAACCACTCAGCCATCTCTCCGGAACTCAGATTGTATTGAATGCGTGCCGTCGCCGCGTTATCAACTGCCTATAACCGTCGGTGGCATATCGAGACAGGGCGCTCCTTCCGGTCGGTCCTCTCTTGGCGATGCGGAAGGCAGCGGCATCTCCTTGAGTGGATCGAGACCGTCCAGATCCGCTGGTGTATCGACTTGCGGGCCCCTCACGGCTTTTTTGTAGCTGCCTTCGTCACAAGTCAGCTCTGACGAGCCGCCGCACGCCACGAGGCTCGCGATCAGAATCAGGAAGATCGATCGCGTCAGGGTCACGCCGCATTCTCCAGCTTGACCCCTGCAATAGCCAGCGCCCTGCGCATCTGGCCGTGATACTGCTTCGCGAATTCTGTTAGCGGCAAGCGCAGGTTGGGCCGCATCAACCGCATCTGGCTCAGGGCCCACTTGACCGGTATCGGGTTGGACTCGACAAACAGCGCCGCGTTCAACGGCTGCAGCGAGTCATCGAGAGACTTGGCCTCGGCGTGCTGCCCTGCGGCGACCAGCTTGCATAGGCCAGCGATCGCCGCCGGCACGACGTTGCCGCTCACCGTGACGATGCCGTGGCCTCCTGCCTCGAGAAACTGCAGGGCCGTGAAATCATCGCCGCTGTAGAGCATGAAGTCCTCATCTACCAATGCCTGAATCTGTCGCAACCTGCCGATATCGCCGGTAGCTTCCTTGATGCCGAAGATGTTTTCATGCGCCGCAAGGCGAGCAACGGTCTCGGCCTGCATATCAGCAACCGTGCGTCCTGGTACGTTGTACAGCATGAGCGGCTTCTCGACGGCGTCAGCGACGGCTGTAAAGTGCCGGACCATGCCTTCCTGGACGGGCTTGTTGTAGTACGGCACAACGACCAGGTAGGCATCTATGCCCGACGCACCGACCTCGAGAGACAGGTCGATGGTCTGCTGCGTGGAGTTCGAACCCGTGCCGGCAACTACTGGCAGGCGACCGTCGACAATTTCGACCGCCCTGGCGATCAGTTCCACGTGTTCGGCCTTGGTCAGCGTCGCGGCCTCGCCGGTCGTCCCAGCGATTACCAGACCGTCTGTTCCCTCATTGACATGAAAGTCGATCAGGCCCTTGAGCGACGTGTAATCGACCCGATTATCAGAGTCGAAGGGGGTTGCCAATGCGACCAAAGAGCCCTTGAACACAGCTTGTCCTCGCCATTATTGAGGCGGCGATGTTACTGTTCATGTCGGGTGCTGGCAAGAAACCCGTAACCACTCCTAGGTGAATTCTAAATAAATGTCACAACTTATTGTTTTATCCGCGATTGGTACAGATCGCACGGGCGTCGTCCAGGACATCACCAAAGTCATCATGGCCTGCGGCGGCAATATCGAGGAAAGCCGCATGACGACGCTTGGCGCCGAGTTCGCGATGCTGATGCTCGTGTCAGGAAACTGGCACACGCTGGGTAAGCTCGAGCGCGAACTGGAGAAGCTCGGCGAGGGCGACAACCTGACGTTTTCAATCCGCAAGACCGGTGAGCGGCAAATCAAAGAAGACCGCATGCCGTACGCGGTCGACGCTGTCAGCCTCGATCATCAGGGCATCGTGTTCGGACTCGCGAATTTCTTCGCCTCGCACGACGTCGAGATTGCCGATGTCGCGACGCGCAGTTACGCGGCCGCCCATACCGGTGCGCCGATGTTTGCGGTGCAGATGGCGGTCAACATTCCATCATCCGTGCACATTTCACAGCTGCGCGAGGAATTCCACGAACTGTGCGATCGCCTCAATCTTGATGCGATACTCGAGCCTGTCAAAGCCTGATTAGTACAAGGGAGACCCCGTTGAGCGGACCTGAAATGAATCGTGTCGTCGCCGACTTCAGCTGCGATGCGACCGGTGACAAAAAAATTCGACTCAAAGACCTGCGCGGCCAGAATGTCGTCATTTATTTCTATCCGAAAGACAGCACACCCGGCTGCACGCAGGAAGGTCTGGATTTCAAAGATCTGCATGCCAAGTTTCGGCGCCGGAATACAGTCATTCTCGGCGTGTCGCGCGACAGCCTCGCCTCACACGAAAAATTCAAGGCCAAGCTGGGATTCCCGTTCGACCTGTTGTCCGATCCCGATGAGAAATTGTGCAAGAGTTTCGACGTCATCCATGAGAAATCGTTGTATGGCAAGAAATTCATGGGCGTTGTACGCAGCACGTTCCTGATCGACTCTGCCGGCAAACTGCGAGCGGAGTGGCGCAAGGTCAAGGTCAAGGGACACGCCGACGAAGTTCTTGCCGCAGTCAAGTCTCTCTAAGCGATAACTGACTGATTTTTATTGACTTATGTCAACAACACCCGGATCCGGCCGGGTCGGGTCATCGACACAGCCTCGAGAGCCGTTATCATAGGGAACGGTCGCTGACGGCCCCGGTCGGAAACCAGTGACAAAGCCAATTGAGTACTTGCCGTTGATCAATGCCTTTTGCAAACGTGCCCTGCTGCTGCTGTGCGTCACCGCTGTCGTCTTTACGAGCGGTGCAGGCGCGGATGACATTCAGATACCCGACATGGGCAGCCCTGCTGATGCGATTCTGAACAAGACCACGGAAGCGCAAATCGGACGGGCAATCATGCGCGATATTCGCCGCAGTGGCGCGCTCGTCGAAGATCCGCAAATCACCGAATATATCAATGATGTCGGCCACCGCATCGCCGCCCAAACCAACGACGGCGACTATAGTTTTACGTTTTTCGTAGTCGACGACCCTCGCATCAACGCGTTCGCACTGCCGGGTGGCTACATCGGCGTGCATACGGGTCTAATTGATGCGACGCGGAACGAGGACGAGCTGGCGGGCGTGCTCGCGCATGAAATTGCACACGTCACACAACGTCACATTGCGCGCGCGGTGCATGCCAACCAACGCCAAAGCATTCTGACCACAGCGCTGATGCTCGGCGCGGTGATTCTTGGCGCTGCCGGCGGCGATGCCGATGCTGTGCAGGGTGCCATAGCGATCGCTCAAGGCACCGCGGCACAGCAGCAGATCAATTTCACGCGGAGCAACGAATACGAAGCCGACAGGATCGGTATCCTCGCATTGGCCGAAGCCGGTTTCGACCCGCAGGGCATGGCTTCGTTCTTCGAAGTTATGTCGCGGCAGCAGCTCGGCGCACCAGATACACGCATGCCGGAGTTCCTGCGTACGCACCCGGTCACGACCGCTCGAATCGCCGAGGCTCGGAGCCGCGCTCGTGAGTATCTCCGATCGAAAAGCGCTGATTCTAAGAACTATGGCATAGCCCAGGCACGTCTGCGTGTCGCTGCCTTCCAGACCCCGGAACAGGCTGTCGAGTACTTCGAGCGTCGTGACTACGCGAACCAAACCGACATCGAACGCTACGGTCGTGCAGTGGCGTACCAGCGCGCCGACCGGCATCTCGAGGCAAGCCGGATATTCGATGACCTGGCCGAGGGCGACCAGACCGTTATTGCCTATTACATCGGACTCGGGCAAACGCAGCTCGCGCTCGAACAATATGCGTCGGGACAGGCGATATTTGACCAGGCGATCGAGCTATTCCCGCGCAACGTGCCGCTCGTAATTCACTATGGTGAAATGCTGCTGCAGCTCGGCAAGGCGGAGCAGGCACACACGATGCTGCTTGACCTGATGAATAATGTTCCGCCAACCCCAGAGCAGGTGCGTCTAATTGCCCGTGCGGCAAGCGAGGCTGGCGACGAAGCAGAAGCCCTTTACTACCTGTCGGAGTATCGACTGATGACTGGCGACTTGATCGGCGGCGTTAATTTCCTGCGCCAGGCACTGACGTTGCCAGAACTCCAGGAGATTCAACGCATTCGCTTTGAAGCTCGAATCGACTTCATTCGCGAATTCATGACCGAAGAACAGCTCATCCAGTTGCAGAGGAGCCGCCCGGTGAGCGTCTCTGCGAGATCCGGCAGCTGATGATCCACGCAGCGCGAGCGGGTTTCGTGCCCTTGCGGCATTTTCTGCTACTCATGTTGATCCTGCTCGGCGCGAACCCGTTGTCCGGTTGCGCAACCACAGACGCATCTGACGAAGATTCACCCTATGTCGCGTACGACCCGCTGGAGCCGCTGAACCGCAAGATCCATAGCTTCAACACGGTGGTTGATAAAGTTGCTCTGCGGCCGCTGGCACGCGGCTACAGGAAAGTTGTTCCGTCGCCTGTGCGTCGTGGAATTACCAATTTCTTCAGCAATCTGACCACGCCGAGATCGTCGCTGAATAACTTCCTGCAGGGAAAACCGAAACGCGGTTTCAGCGAACTCGGCCGTTTCATTTTTAACAGTACGCTCGGTCTTGGTGGCTTTATCGACATCGCCGGCGCTGGCGGCCTGGAGCGCTACGATGAAAACTTCGCGGAGACTCTATCCGTGTGGGGCGTGCCTGACGGTCCCTACCTTGTATTGCCTATCTGGGGTCCGAACATGGCGTCGGACGTTGCGGCGCTGCCCGTCGACTACTATTCCGATATTTGGACGTACTACGACAACTCGTCGGTACGTAGCAAGGTCTGGGCACTCCGCGTAATCGACCTCAGGTATCGGTTACTGTCGGCTGACTCGATCCTCGAAGACTCTCAGGACCCCTATGTAGCGGTTCGCGAGGCATTCCGGCAAAACCGCACGTTCCGAATTTACGATGGCGATCCGCCGAGTAATGGCGAGCAATATGAAGATGAACTGTTCGACGAGTTTTTCGAAGAAGGCGAGTAGAACGAGCCGAATCAGATCATATCGCTGACTTCGGTCGTTCGCGCGATTGCGACAAGGCTATCGGGCATACCCAGGAAATTGATGGCACCGGCTTTCTGATTTGCTTGCGCTTTCCACTCAAGCAACAGCGCGAGGCCGGCAGAGTCAGCTTTACTCACCTGCGACAAATCAACCTCCAGCCCGGCGTAATTGCCGAATAAGCGTCGACTCGATTCCAGGATCTTGTCGGCTGTATCAAACGACATCTCGCCGACCAGTTCGAAACGCCCGGTTCCGACTTCTTTGAGTTCGAAACTACTCATCTGCAGCGATGCCGGCATCGTTCTCCAGACGTCGTATCACGCTTTCCAGGCTTGAACTGCGAATCTCGGATTCGAACTCCGCTCTGTAGTTACGAACGTATGACACACCCTCGATTTTGACGTCGAACATACGCCATCGGTCTTCCCGGTTGACCAGCGTGTAGTGGACAGGAATCTTTGTGCCGTCGTCGAGCCGCACGCGCGTCTTGACGACGGTGGTCCGTTTATCTGCATCGCCTTTGTACGGCAGAATCTCTACGCGATCCGTATCGAACTCGAGGATACCGTCGGCGTAGCGGTGCAGAAGCGCGGTGTAGAACGCTGCAACAAAGCGTTCTTTCTGCGCATCACTTGCTGTCCGCCAGTGCTTGCCCAGCACCGCACCAGCCGCAAATTGACGATCGAATCGGGGCATCAAAATACCGTCGATGAATGCGTACAGCGCCTCCTTGTCGGCGGCCAGCTCCTCCTTCCGCCCATCGAGCCCTTCCGTCAGGAGATCGACGGCCTCCCGAATTACGTCGCTCGGGGCAGCCGCCGCTCTTGCGTCAGGCATGGCCACCACGAAACACGCGAAAATTGCTGTGATCAAGAGTCGGTGCATAGCTTCATTCTCTTACGATCCTACTCGGTTTCTTCATCATCACCCGATCCGCCGATCAGGAACTTGCCGATTATATTCTCAAGTACGACGGCCGATTGCGTGAACAGGATCTCACTACCGTCCTCCAGATAAAATTCCGATCCACCCGCCTGCAAGCCCACGTACTGGCTGCCAAGCAGTCCCGCGGTCAGGATACTTGCATCAGAGTCGTCGGGAATCTGGTCGTACTGACTGTCGATGACGAATGTCACAACGGCCTCGAGAGACTCTTTATCGAAAACTATGTTGGTCACGCGACCTATGGTGACACCAGATATCGATACCGGCGCGCGTGGCTTGAGACTGCCAACGTTGTCGAAGCGCGCCTCGACCGTGAAGGTCTCATCTGCGTCGAAGTCCTTATTGCCCGTCGTCTGCGTCGTCAGAAAGAAAAGCGCAGCGATGCCCAATAACGCAAAAAGACCGGTGCCTAGTTCCATCGTGCGTGTTTGTTGCATCGTCTTTCCTCAGAGAATCCATGCAGTGATCATGAAATCGAAAACCAATACCGCGATTGCCGTTATTACGACGGTGCGCGTCGTGGCTCTGCCAACCCCCTCCGCTGTCGGTATTGAATTATAACCTTCCCAAACGGCGAGCAAGCTCGCGACAACGCCGAATACGACGCTTTTTATGATGCCTTCGCGGACATCTTCCATATCCAGCGCGCTTTGCAGCTGCTGCCAATACGCACCGACGTCGACTCCCAGTAGCTCGACAGCGACAAGATGGGCGCCAAGCAAGCCTACTGTCGTGAAGACTGCAGTGAGCAGCGGCATGGAAATCACGCCGCCGAGAAACCTCGGCACGGCCACGTAGCTGAGCGGGTTGATGGCCATCATCTCCATCGCGGACAGCTGATCGGTCGCCTTCATCAGCCCGATTTCTGACGCAAGCGCGGTGCCCGCGCGACCGGCGAAAAGCAATGCCGTTATGACCGGGCCGATTTCCTTGATCAGTGCAAACCCGGCAAAAATTCCGGTTGTGTCCTCGGCATTGAATCGTTCGAGGTTCGAATACGCCTGCAGGCCCAGCACCCCGCCGACAAACAAGCCGCTGACCATGATGATCACGATCGACAACGCGCCTGCGTTGTAGATCTGGTACGACACCAGGCCGAAGCGTTTGACCAGTACTCCCGGCGTATGCTGCAAGAGGCGCAAAAAGAACAGGCACATCGCGCCGAACGTGCTCAGGAACTGATAAAAGGTGACGTAGATATCCCTGAACATCAGGCCCGCTCCGATCGCTTGCCGAGCAGCTGCTCGTGATAGTCCGGCGCATCGTAGTGAAACCCGACCGGGCCGTCCGGCAGTCCATGCATAAACTGGTTCACGAGCTCCGACGACGCAGCTTTAAGCTCTGCCGGTGTACCTGCCGCCGCCACGTCGCCATCGGCAATCACGTAGCAGTAATCGGCTACGGCTGAAACGTCGTGAACGTCGTGACTGACGACAATGCTGGTTATGTCCAGCGCATCGCTGATCTCACCGACGAGCTTGACGATTACGCCCATTGAAATCGGATCGAGCCCGACGAAAGGTTCGTCATAAAGCAAAATGTCCGGATCCATGGCGATCGCACGCGCCAACGCGACGCGCCTCGCCATGCCGCCGGATAATTGTGCCGGCATGAGGTCGGCGGCCCCGCGTAAACCCACGGCGTGCAATTTCGTGAGCACAACCTGACGAACCAGGCTGTTCGGCAGGCGCGTATGCTCGCGAATGGGAAACGCGACGTTCTCGAATACGCTCATATCGGTGAGCAGCGCGCCGTGCTGAAACAGCACGCCGAATCGCTTTCGCAGCTCGTACAACTCCGACTGGCTCAACGTGGCAATGTCGACGCCATCGACGATGATCTGGCCGCGGTCCGGCGACAACTGCCGCGTAATGAGCTGCAGCAGCGTGGTCTTGCCGGTCCCGGACGGGCCCATGATCGCAGTCACATCGCCGCGTTCGATCGTCAGATTCAGGTTGCTGAATATCGGACGATCGCCACGCGAAAAGTCTACGTCGCGAACTTCAATGAGATTGTCAGGCAGCGTTCGACTCCGGTTACGCAATGGGCCGAGGCGGTCCCCCCGGGGCGCGCGTAGCATAGCAAAAAACAGCTGCTCCTATAGCCTGCGGAACTAAATAGGACTAAAATAGTCCTTTATTGCTCCCGAGGTGGAGAACAGCGTGCTCAGGATCAGCAAATTGACAGACTACGGAACCGTGGTACTCGCCCATCTGGCCGGCGATCCTGCCGCCGTGTGCAGCGCCACCGACGTTGCGGCGGCGACCGGAATTGGGGTGCCGACGGTCTCGAAATTGCTCAAATCGCTGGCGCGCGCAGACCTCGTGACGTCGACACGTGGCGCCAACGGCGGCTATCGACTGGCTCGTGGGCCACGGGAGATCAGCGCGGCCGATGTCATCGATGCACTGGAAGGCCCCGTTTCGATTACTGAATGCAGCGCCTCCGACAGCCGATGCGACTACGAGAGCGTGTGCAATGTGGGCTCTTCCTGGCAGCGCATCAATGTCGCTATTCGGCGCGCGCTCGAGGAAGTCAGTCTGATTGATCTGCTGCGCGCGAACAGCCCGGTGCCGAGTTTCCGCTTCGCCGGCATGCCCGTAACTGTAGAAAAGAAGAACTGAAGCATGGCACCCGATCCCGACAATATTGAAAGCCTCGTCAGCCGGCGTTACGAACACGGCTTTGTTACTGACATCGCTGCTGACACGATGCCGCCCGGTCTCGACGAAGACGTGGTCCGTGCGATCTCGGCGCGTAAGAATGAACCCGAGTTCATGCTCGAATGGCGGCTGCGCGCTTATCGGCAGTGGCGCGATATGCAGGAGCCGGCCTGGGCACACGTGCACTACCCGCCTATCGACTTCGAGGCGATCTCGTATTTCTCCGCGCCAATGTCAGACGATGACCGTCCCAAGAGTCTCGACGAAGTAGACCCGAAACTTCTCGAAACGTACGACAAACTCGGCATCCCATTGCACGAGCGTGCAAGGCTCGCCGGCGTTGCCGTCGATGCCGTGTTCGACAGCGTCTCGGTTGCCACGACGTTCAAAGAGAAGCTATCCGAAGCGGGCATCATCTTCTGCCCGTTCTCCGAGGCCGTGGAGAATCATCCGGAGCTGGTCAAGAAGTACCTCGGCACTGTGGTACCGCAGCGTGACAACTTCTATGCGGCGCTGAATTCAGCGGTATTCAGCGATGGCTCTTTCGTCTATGTGCCCAAAGGCGTCCGTTGCCCGATGGAGTTGTCGACCTACTTCCGGATCAATGCGGCCAACACGGGGCAGTTCGAACGCACTCTGATCATCGCCGACGAAGGCAGCTATGTCAGCTATCTCGAGGGCTGTACCGCACCGATGCGCGATGAAAACCAGCTGCATGCTGCGGTCGTCGAACTTGTCGCGCTCGACAATGCTGAGATCAAGTACTCGACGGTACAAAACTGGTACCCGGGCGACGAAAACGGCAAAGGTGGTATTTACAATTTCGTCACGAAGCGCGGCGACTGCCGCGGGGCCAACTCGAAAATTTCCTGGACTCAGGTAGAGACAGGATCCGCAATCACCTGGAAGTACCCGAGCTGCATCCTGCGTGGCGACAATTCGGTCGGCGAATTCTATTCGGTCGCCGTTGCCAATAATTATCAACAAGCCGATACGGGCACGAAGATGATTCATATCGGCCGCAATACGAGCAGCACGATCGTCTCGAAAGGCATATCCGCCGGCCACGCGCAGAACGCCTACCGCGGCCTGGTGCGCGTCATGCCGCAGGCCGATGGCGCGCGTAATCACACGCAGTGCGATTCACTGCTTATCGGCAAGAAATGTGGCGCGCACACGTTTCCGTACATGGAAATCAGGAATCCTGGCGCGAAAGTGGAACACGAAGCGACGACGTCAAAGATATCGGCGAACCAGCTTTTTTACTGCCGTCAACGGGGCCTCTCGGAAGAAGATGCCGTCAATATGATTGTCAACGGCTTCTGCAAGGAAGTCTTCAAGGAACTACCGATGGAATTCGCGGTTGAGGCGCAGGCCCTGCTAAACGTCAGCCTCGAAGGCGCTGTCGGCTAAGGCGCAACTCTGGGATTAGCAATGCTCGAAATCAAGAACCTCAAAGCTTCGATAGGCGGCACCGAAATTCTCCGCGGCCTGTCACTTAATGTCGGCGCCGGCGAAATTCACGCCATTATGGGTCCGAACGGCTCCGGCAAGAGCACGCTTGCGCAGGTTATCGCCGGCCATGCGGACTACGAAGTCTTAGCAGGCACCGTGACCTATATGGGAAAAAACCTCCTCGATCTGGAGCCCGAAGAACGAGCGCGTGAAGGAATATTCCTTGGCTTCCAGTACCCGGTAGAGATACCGGGCGTCAACAATGCCTACCTGCTAAAAGCTGCAGTCAATGCAAAGCGCAAGCACCAGGGACTACCCGAAATCGATGCTTTCGAGTTCCTGAAACTCGCCAAGGAGAAGATGGCCCTGCTCGACATGGACCCGAAGTTACTGAATCGCGGTGTCAACGAGGGGTTCTCAGGCGGTGAAAAGAAGCGTAATGAGATTCTGCAGATGGCGATGCTCGAGCCGAAACTCGCGATCCTTGACGAGACCGATTCCGGCCTGGATATCGACGCGTTACGTGCCGTTGCCAAAGGCGTTAACGCGCTGCGCTCCCCGGACAGGGCGATCGTGCTGGTGACGCACTATCAGCGACTGCTCGGCTATGTTGAGCCGGATCGTGTGCATGTTCTGTCTCAGGGCAAGATTGCACGTTCGGGCGACAAAACACTGGCGTTGCAGCTCGAAGAGAAAGGCTACGACTGGGTGCGCGAGGCTGCCAACGGATGAAACCTGCCGCCCTCTCATTCGAAGCGCTCCGGGACGCCGTCGAGAGACTGCCCGACGATCGTCTTGCATCGTCTCGTCGCGCGGCGCTGGCGCATCTTGCCGAACACGGTCTGCCAACCACGCGCAACGAAGACTGGAAGTACACCGATCTGGCGCCTGTCATCGACATCAGCAATCGCTGGCTGCAGCGCGAACGCGAAACTGCACCGTCTCACGAACGCGAGAAGATGGTTGAACAGGTTTGTCGCTCTATCGACGCCGACTGGCTCGTCATTTGCGACGGTGCGATCGACAATCGCTTCGCTACCGATTTTGAACAACCCGGCATCAGCGTCACCCGGCTCAGCGAGCATGGCGGCGAATTGCAATTTGGAATGCCGCTGAGCGATCTTAATGCGGCGTTGCTGCAGGACGGACTGCGCATTCATATTGCGGGCGGAGCCACGCCGAGCCGGCCTGTCGGCATTCTGCTCATCGACCATGCCGCAACCTCGCCGGGCATGTCTCAGGCACGCATCGAAATCGAGCTGGAGGCCAATAGTGCGGCAAGCTTTGTCGAGTATCACGTCTCGTCAGGCGCGGCGGACCATTATGCCAACACCGTCACAACGCTCAGACTCGGTGACAACTCACGCGCCGATTGCGTCCGCATCCAGAATCGGGCTGGCAACCACAGCCAGACTGGTCGCCTGTCGGTCGTTAGCGGACGCGACAGCAGGTTCAGGCACTGCGCATTCGACCTGGGCGGCAAGTTCATTCGTAATGACCTTCACGTCGACATCGCGCGACCCGGCGCCCAGGTGGAGTTCAACGGTCTCTATCTTGCCGGTGATCAGCAGCACATCGATAACCACACGCGCGCGGACCATCGGGTCGGTCCCGCCACGTCTACTCAGGAATATCGTGGCATCGTGGCGGGCAGTGCCCGCGGCGTCTGGAATGGCAAGGCAATCGTTTATGAAGGTGCCGATGGGACGGATGCCTCACAAACCAATCACAATCTGTTGCTCTCGGACAAAGCCGAAGTCGATGCGAAGCCCGAACTGGAGATCTACGCCGACGACGTCAAGTGCAGTCACGGGACGACGGTCGGCGAATTGGATGAAACCGCACTTTTTTACCTGCGCACCCGCGGCCTGAGCGAGCACGAAGCGAAACAAGTACTGACGCGTGCTTTTGCTCAGGCTATTGTCAGCAAATCCCCGATTGCTTCGATGCACGACACGCTTGCCGACAGAATTGCTGACAGGCTCGCGAATCTGCTGCAGGGAGCCGGCGCATGACGCAACTCCAGGTAAGCAACGTGCCGCTGGACACCGAATGCCGCCCGGACTTCCCGGCACTGCACCAGGACGTCAATGCGCATCCGCTGGTTTACCTGGACAACGCCGCTTCGGCCCAGCAACCGTCTACGGTTATCGACACGGTCGCCCATTACCAGCGGCACGACCATGCCAACGTACATCGTGGCGTGCACACACTAAGCTACCGCGCCACCGACGCCTACGAAGGGGCCCGCGACAAGATCCAGTCTTTCATCAATGCGGGGAGCCGCAGCGAAATCGTATTGACGAGCGGTACGACCGAATCGATCAATCTCGTTGCGCAGAGTTATTGCCGGCCCCGACTCGCGCCTGGTGACAAGATTCTGATTAGCCACCTCGAGCATCATTCGAACATCGTACCCTGGCAGCTCGTGTGCGAGCAGACCGGCGCCGAACTCGTCGTTGCACCTATCAACGACAAAGGCGAGCTGATCATCGATGCGTTCGATAAACTTCTGACTGATGACGTATGTCTGATTGCGATTGCGCATGTGTCGAACGCGCTTGGTACGGTACTCCCGGTGAAAGACATCATCGCCAAAGCGAAGTCGCGAGGCATAGCGGTGCTCATCGACGGGGCACAAGGCGTTCCGCACATGCAGATCGACGTCCAGGATCTTGACTGCGATTTCTACGCTTTTTCCGGACACAAGATGTTCGGCCCGACAGGCGTCGGCGTGCTATTCGGCCGCGAGGCACTGCTGGATGCCATGCCACCGTATCAGGGCGGTGGCGACATGATCCTCGAAGTGTCGTTCGACGGCACGACCTACAACGACCTGCCATATAAATTCGAGGCCGGCACGCCCAATATTTCGGGCGTCGTCGGTTTTGGTGCCGCCGCAGACTATCTACAGTCAGTCGGCATGGCACGCATCGCACAGCACGAACGACAGCTGCTCGACTACATGATGCAGAAGCTCGGCGAGATCGACGGCATTCGACTGATCGGCACCGCTGCGGAGAAAGCCAGCGTGCAGTCCTTCCTGGTCGACGACATCCACCCGCACGACCTCGGCACGATCCTCGATCATCAGGGCGTGGCGATACGTACGGGTCACCATTGCGCCATGCCTGTAATGGATTTCTTCGGCGTCCCCGGCACCGCCCGTGCGTCGCTGGCACTGTACAACAACGCTGATGACGTCGATCGACTGGTCGATGCTATAGGCAACGCGCGGCGGATATTCACATGAGTGCCGTGACTTTGCACGACGTCGATGAGTTACGGGATCTGTACCGCGAACTGATCCTCGACCACGCGCGTAGCCCACGCCATTTCGGCAAACTTGACGGTGCAACGCATACAGCTGAGGGGATCAATCCCCTATGCGGTGACAAGTTGCGGCTGTACATGCGTCTCGACGACGACAACATCGAAGATGCCAGTTTCGAGGGCTCCGGATGCGCCATCTCGGTTGCCTCTGCGTCCCTGTTGACTGACATGATAATCGGCTTGCCGGTACCACAGGCACTCGAGTTCTTCGCAACTGTCACGGCGCGCCTGACAGGCCGGCAAGCGGGAAGCGATGACGCGACGCCGCCCGAGCTGGACAAAATCCGCGCTTTGGATGGTGTCCGGGAATTCCCGTCGCGCGTAAAGTGCGCGACGCTCGCCTGGCATGCCTTGAATTCAGCAATACACGGCGAATCTGCGCCGGTCTCAACGGAGTGAGCGAGAATGTTTGGCCACACTAACGAACCCTTCTCGCTGACACGCGATATCAAAGCCGTCATCATCCCTGCCGGTGAAGAATTGCTGCTGCGCGAAGGTACGAGCGGATTCATCACCCAGGCCCTCGGCGGCAGCTTCACCGTTTATGTCGAGGGCAATTTGTTTCGCGTGGCGGGCATCGATGCGGATGCGCTTGGTAAAGAGCCGGTGCCACCGCCGGAAATTCCAGAAAATGCGTCCGATGCCGATATCGAGGCGGTGATCTGGGAGCAGCTGAAGACTTGCTATGACCCGGAGATACCGGTCAATATCGTCGACCTAGGACTG
>Ga0224507_10000130_pt1 | contig 27907 bp, 24 predicted proteins | sample SF_Jan12_sed_USG_3_FD_170159 | JGI IMG/M metagenome (GOLD analysis project Ga0224507, IMG submission 170159) | Sediment microbial communities from San Francisco Bay, California, United States - SF_Jan12_sed_USGS_13 | ecosystem: Environmental > Aquatic > Marine > Sediment | place: USA... | reverse complement strand
ACCCATGTATTGTGCAAATGCTATTGCATCTTCTGCATAGAGTCCTATAGTGAAGACAGCAACTAAGGATGCTGCTAATAGTATTTTTGTATTCATACCGTTTACCTGCTCGTTTGAAGCCAGTGAGTTATTTAACTTTTATTCTAATCCCCAAATTTCGATATTATGTACGAGATCAGTATAAGTAACGTTTAATTCTGTACTTCAATCAGCCAAATCATGGGACGAATGCACACACATAGACATGGAAAGTCACACTCAATCAGACCGTCTACGTTACGTGCACCTTCATGGATTACACAAAGTCCTAAAGAAATCGAAGAGTTAATCATAAAATATTCTAAAGATGGCTTAACCCCAAGTCAAATTGGAATTAAACTAAGAGATCAGCATTCAATTCCTCTAATCAAGCCAATTACCAAGAAGAGCATGGGTGAAATTCTTGAAGAAAATGACTTGAAACCTGAAATGCCCGAAGATCTTGAAAATATGGTTAAGAAAGCAGTAGGCCTTCAAAAGCACCTGAAAGAAAACAAAGGAGACAATAGAAATGTAAGATCTTTGGAATTAATAGAAGCCAAAGTTCACAGATTATCTGTTTACTACAAAAGAATTGAGAGAATTCCTAAAACCTGGAAATATAAATCCGTGGTTGCTCAGTTAGAGTAATGACAAAATCGTTGGATGAATCACTTTCTTATTTCAGAGATAAAATTTCAGATTGTATTAAGTCAAAAAAATCAATTTTTGTAACAACCCATATTGATTGTGATGGACTCACGTCTGGAAGTATCATCACCAAAGCTCTAATCAGAACAGGTGCAAATTGTACTGTTAGAACATCAAAAGAATTTAATAAAAATATAGCAAAGTCTTTCAAAACAGATTCCAGAGATTTTCATGTTGTTACAGATCTAGGAGGAGGTTTTGCAAGCGAATTAGATTCAACTCTAGGAGACAATTGGGTTGTATTAGATCATCATCAAATTCCAGATAAAGAGATGGATAATCAAAATGTCATAAATGCTTGGAAATATGGAATTGATGGCGGAGTTGAGATTTGTGCAGGAGGTATGGCATATCTTGCATCAATGGCACTTGATGAAAAAAATTCAGACTTGTCTGCCATTGCGATTGTTTCGGCATTAGGAGATAGACAAGATCAGGGAGAAAAGAAATCATTTACTGGAAAAAATTTCGATATTGCAAATACCGCAAAAGAACAAGGTTTGGTAGATATTGATTTAGATTTATTATTAGTCGGAAGAGAAACCAGACCTCTTCCAGATGCACTTGCATTTACCTCACAGCCATTTATAGAAGGTTTGACATGGAATAGGGATGCGTGTCTTTCTCTTCTAAATTCGTCAGGAATTAAGCTAAAAGAAGATGGAAGATGGAGAGTTCCAGCAGAGTTAAACGAAGAAGAGAAAAGGCAGGTAATCGAATCAATTACTAAATTTACATCAGGTAAAAATGCTACTGAGATAATGTCAGAACTTATTGGATATACCTACACATTTCCAAGAGAAGATAATAGAAGCTTCCTACGTGATGGAAGAGAATTTTCAACCATGTTAAATTCCTGTGGAAGAATAAATCGTTCAGGAGTTGGAATGGCAATATGTATGGGAGACAGAAATAAGATACTAAGAGAAGGAGAAACAATACTAACTGAATATAGAAAAATGATTAGAGAATACATGAGCATATTATCAAATGAGAGATGGCGAATTTCGGAAAGTAAAACATGCATCATGGTAAATGGGGAAGATATAGTACCAGAAACAATGACTGGGACTATATCATCATTAATTGCAGGTTCTCCCAAAAATTCAGGAAAAATTGTAATTTTGAGAACAAAAGGAGAGGAAAATACAATGAAATTTTCTTCAAGAAAATCTTTTGGTTGTAATTTAGATATCAATCTCAGTGAAATAATGAGAGTGGGAGCTGAGAGATTTAATGGTATCGGAGGAGGACATAATGCAGCAGCAGGAGCAAAAATAACTAAAGACAAATTGGATGAATTTCTCAATTATTTGGAAGTAAATGTCGTTAACGTGTCAAGTACAAGTAGTTCTCAATAACATATCAAAAGAAAAAGCCGAAACCGTCAAAAAAGCGTTAGAACCTGACAATGTAAATTTTCCAGAAGGATTGAGTCTTTATGTTGAAAATATTGATAACAAACTAGTTTTTAATTTTGAAAGTAAGAAGAACATGAAACATCTTATTGGAACAATTGATGAAGTATTGGAACATATCCAAGTGGCTTTAAAGGTGATCGAGTAATGTTAGATCCAAAATTGATCAAAGAAAATCCCCAGATTATTCAGGATATGCTCAAAGCAAGATCGGTAGAATTTGATTTAGAAGGATTAATAGAATCTGATCAAAAAAGACGTGAATTCATCATTAAGACAGACGAACTTAGAAAAAAGAAAAATCAAGTTGCACTAGAGATTTCACAGAAAAAGAAGAAAGGAGAAGACACATCATCAATTTTGAATGAGATGAAAAATGTTTCATCTAAACTGTCAGAATTAGAATTAGAACAAGAAAACATTGAAAAATCATATTTGAAATTGGCACTAACAATTCCAAATCTTGTTCACAAATCAGTTCCCGTAGGAGTAGATGAAAGTTCTAACATCGAGATTAGAAAATGGGGAAATTTACCAAATTTTGATTTTAGAATAAATGATCATATTGATATTTCTAAAAAATTAGATTTAGTTGATCTCGAAAGAGCAGCAAAGGTAGCAGGTGCCAGATTTTACTATCTAAAAAATGATCTTGTAAAACTAAATCAATCATTAATTCATTATGGATTAGATTTTCTTGCAAAAAAAGAATATTCCCTAATTCAACCCCCCTATATGATTAATCGAGAATCAATGGAAGGAGCAGTAATAGCAGATGATTTTGAAGAAGTTATTTACAAAGTTGAAGAAGAGGATCTCTACATGATTGGTACATCTGAGCATGCAATGGCTGCAATGCACTCCAAAGAAATCATTGAGGGGAAAGATTTACCTTTAAGATATGCAGGAGTTAGCCCATGTTTTAGAAAAGAAGCAGGAGCACATGGAAGAGATCAGAAAGGAATTTTTAGAGTACATCAGTTTGACAAAATAGAACAATTTGTATTTTCTAAACCAGAAGATTCATGGAATGAACATGAAAAAATGATATCTATTGTTGAGGAATTTTATCAAAGTTTGGGAATTCCATACAGAGTAATGCTTCTGTCAACGGGAGATATGGGAAAAGTTTCAGCAAAAACATACGATGTTGAAGCATGGATGCCAGGACAAAATGCCTACAGAGAGATTGTATCTTGCTCAAATTGTTTGGATTATCAAGCAAGAAGATTGAAGATAAGATTCAGAGATAAAACAAATGAAGACACCCAATACATGCATACACTCAACAGTACTCTAATTGCCACAACTAGAATTTTGGTAGCATTGATGGAGAATGGTCAAACAAAAGATGGGCACATCAAAATTCCTCATGTTTTACAGAATTACATGGGAAATCAGAAAGAGATCTAGTGACATACCCTTATATTTTGGGTTCAAAGGTCGATAATAATTGGCACGTAGAAAAGGTCGAGTAAAGGACAAGTGGAGAGAAAAACGCTGGATTACAGTTAATGCCCCAGATTCGTTTAACAATGTACCAATTGCTTATGTACCAATAACGGATGATGAAAATGCATCAGGCAGAGTTTTAGAAGTTACACTTTACGACATTCTAAAAGGCGATCCTTCACAACATCAATACAAAATCTATTTCCAAATTGACAAGGTAGACGAGGACAAGGCAACAACAATCTTCAAAAGATTCGAATATTCAAAAGAATTTTTGCGTAGTTTGGTGAGACGTGGTTCATCAAAAATTAATTTCATCATAGACATTAAAACTAAAGATGGATACATCTTTAGAATCAAAGTAATTGCTTTAACACACAGGCAATTAAACACATCGAGAAAACATGCTCTTAGATTAATTGCAAGAGACATAATCAATAAGACAGTACCAGAGATGACAATTGACCAATTTGTTCAAGCAACTTGTTACAGTAAAATTAATTCAGATATCATGGCAGCATTCAAGAAAGTCATCAGAGTAAGACATGTTGGTCTTGAGAAAGTAAAACTCATCAGAACTGCAGATAAAGAAACAGTGTTACTTGAAGCCTAAATCACATTAATTATTCTTTTACGATCATGATTGGTAAGATTGAAGTAACAATTGATGTTATTGTTCATGCAACAGAAGATATTTTAAAGATATTCCAATCATTTGAAGATTTACTAGGACTAAAAAAAGAAGAGTTTACAGTTAATGAAACTACAGGATATTTTGAAAATCCAATTACTATGTTAAATGTAAAAATTATAAAAAAACAGGCTGAAAATTTTATGAAGAACCTTTTAGAATTGTTCTCCAATCAACAAATCAGGGAATTAATTGACGAGATTGAAGAAAGAACAGTAGATTCCAGATTCCATATGAGGTTAGATAAACAAGAGCTAATCAATGGAAATCTCATCATTAGAGAAAAGGATACAATAAAAATAAAAATTCATACACCAATTTATAACAAGAAAGACACTGTCAAAACATTTACAGAAATTTTTCAAATTGTCAACTAGGTTAAATAGGAATGAGAAGGCAATTTAATTTGGGAATGAGGAAATAACAGCCGCTCCAGTCTGAGCTAAACCTATGAAGACGCCGCGACGAACCGACCCCATTTTAATTGATTAACGATTAGGCATACAAGATCGATATATTTTATCATGGTATTATTTTAAATACGGAAAGACGAACCGGATTGTCGTGGTAGATTATGATGTTATAGTTGCAGGGGGAGGTCTTGCAGGTACAATTACAGCACAAGCAATTTCTCACTATTCGAACCAAAATGCAAAGATTTTAGTTGTTGATAGAAATACAGAATTTTTCCCAGGTAGAAAATCATTAGCTGGATGGGTATGTGGTGACGCATGTTCCAAAGAAGCAGTAGACTACATGTCAGATAGAATCAAAGTCAAATGGACAAGGCCCGAAATTGAACATGATGTAAAAGGAGTAATGGCATTTTCACCAGACAAGGAAACTGCAATCCCATTTGATGGTGCAGGATACATGTTGAATCGTCAAAAGCTTCCTGAAATTCAAAATGAAAGATGTAGAAAGATGGGAATTGAGTTTGAATATGAAATTAATCTTATGAGCCTACTTTATGAAGGCCAACAAGTGGTTGGAGTTCAAGGAATTGATAATAAAACAAAACAGTCTTTTAAGAAAACATCAAAAATTGTAATTGATGCAACCGGTGTTACATCTATGCTTAGAAATGGACTTCAAAATTCTACAAAAGTAGAAAAGAGAATTGACAGACGGGATTTAGAATCAACAGGCAGATACATCATGTATTTTGAGCCAGGACAAAAAGATCTTTCTGAGTTTGATCCTAATTATTGTATTATTCATTTAGATCAAGACATTGCACCAGGAGGATATGGATGGGTGTTTCCAAAAGCGGAAAACAAAGTCAATATTGGTTTAGGAGTAGAAAAATCACTGTTAGATTTAAGAAACAAGCGATTAGGTAAAAAAGATAATGTCGAGTCATTAATGAAAGAATATCTTGCAAGAAATATAGCTATTAAAAATCCAAAATTATCTGAAGATCCTCAAGACATTAACAATAATTCAGGAGTTTTTCAAGTGTCAGTTAGGAGACAAAATGATTGTATGGTTTCAGGTGGATACATGATGGTTGGTGATTCGGCATGGATGCCAAAACCAATTGATGCAGGAGGAATAGGACCAGCATTAATCGCTGGAACAATTCTAGGAAATAATGTAGCTAAAGCATTACAAGCAAACGATGTTTCAGAAGCTAGTCTTTGGCAATACAATCTTGATTACATCAAAGAATATGGATATAAAACTGCAGGTCTTGAACTCTTTAGAAGACTAGTGCAACAAATGACTAATGAACAGATTAGTTATGGAATGAAACACTTTTTAGGAAATCTTGATGTTGAAGCAATCAGTAAAGGAGAACATCCAGATTTTACAGGGTTAGGAAAAATTGGAATGATCATCAGAGGTGCAATGAATAAGACAGTTGCAGACGGATTAAGATATACATCAAAACAAAATCAATGGTTAGTAGAACATTATCATAATTACCCAAAAGATCCTTCAGGTTTTGATGAATGGAGTAAAACATTACATCAAAGACTTGATGAGTCTTTTGCAAAAGTAGAAGCATTTGGAAAATAGATCTAATATTAAATATTGTTTAAATCAATGAAAACATACTTTGGAAGAAGTTCAATATCTGGATTGGAATAAGTCAACTCAGATTCTAAATAAGGCATTTGAAGCTGGTTTATTTGTTCTAATAATAGGACCCAAAGGTACTGGAAAAACATCACTTGTTAGAGATTTTGCAAAAAGTAATAATGTGAATCTACAATCAATGAATTTTAGCCTCAGAACAAGGGAGAGTCATCTCGTAGGCTCAAAAACACTTACTGATGGAACTGTGACCTTTGATGAAGGAGTTTTGATAAAATCAATGAGAGAAGGAAATATGTTATATTTGGATGAGATTAATGCAGCTGAAGCAGATGTCTTGCTCAGACTAGATGAAGCATTAGATGATAGAAGACAAATTGTGTTAAAAGAATCAACTGGGGAATTAATCAAAGCCAAAGAAAATTGGTTTGTTATTGCAACAATTAATCCATTAACTCACAGTGGAACAAAAGAATTACCACCCCAAATACTAAGTAGATTTCCAGTAAGAATCAGATTAGAATACCCTCCAGAAGATATAGAATTAGAGATTGTAAAAAAGCATGTTTCCGGAGAACATGAATCAGAAATTATTCAAGCAATAAAATTAGCAAATACGTTAAGACAAGCAGCAGCTGTTGAAGAATTATTCTACTCTCCTAGCTTGAGAGAGACCATTGCTTTTGGAAAATTGTTAGATAAAGGCATGGCTGCGAAAGAAGCAGCAAAATTTGTTTTTGGTAATGTCTACACACAATGGGGAAATATAGAATATCAAAAGGTAAGTGACATCATTACGTCTATGTTTGGTAACTAAATGCAAGCAATTCAACTTCAAATAGAATCAATTGTAGAGATTGCTACTTTTCTTGTAAGAAGATGGTCTGAAAAAGAGAATATGATCGTTGAGATTTCAGATAAAGTTGAAACAAAAACAAGATTAAATGAAAATAAAATAATCTTAACACCCTTAGAAAAAAGAATCGGAAATGATTTTCAGAAATATCGCCAATTTAGAACATCATTATGGTATGAAGCAATGAGAGTAAAATTTTGTAAAAAAATTCTTAGTAATGATCATGCATTTGGATTTATTCTCAACACATTAGAAATGCAAAGAGTAGAAAGGTTGGGAAGAGAGATTTGGAAAGGGATGGACAATGAAATTATGTTTAATTATACGTACATGCTTGTTGCAAGACCACAACTTCACACAGTTTATGGAAAAGCAAGGATTGTAGAAGCATTTTATCAATATTTCACGTTCGGAGCAATCAAAGGAGAAATTCAATCAAGTCAATTTGAGCAAATAAAAAAAGCATCAACATTTGCAAAAAAAATAGTCAATAAAGCAATAGACGAAAATTATGATACTGAATGGCTGGAAAAAAACATAAGTGAAATAATCAAAATTCTAGATATTGATTCACTTTTAACAATACCAATATCTTTGCCTTTTATGAAAGCAGGGATGGCACTGTCTGAAGAGGAATTACTAAAAGTTCTAAAAATAGTTTCAAAAAATAAAGAGGGGGATTTTGGTTCAATAGATCCTACATCCATTATTAGAGGAGACAATGTCTATGACGAATACAAAGTATTACTAGATGAAAATAAAAAAACAGAAAACAAAGGATTGAATCCTGAAGCAATTGGAATTCAAATACCTTCTACAAAAAATGTTAATGAAACAATAATTTATGATATGAGTTTGATTAATGGATTAAAAATGAAATTCAAAGAATGGAAAACAGGTTGGAAAGAGCAGCATCAAAGAATTGGTGATGAATTTGATGAAGAAAATTACATTGAAGGTAACGAGTCATTTTTTACAGATGTTAAAAAATCAATCAAAACCAAAATTGTTATCTTGCTAGATCATTCATCAAGTATTGCTTCAGATGCTATAGAATACAAAAAAGCTACACTTGCACTTTGTGAAGTTTTAGCATATCTTAAAGTGAAATTTGCAGTATTTGCATTTAGTACAGAAAACAGAGTAGTTGTATGTTGGTCTGTAAAACCAGACAATGTAAAATGGAATAGCATTACTGCAAAAAGATTGGCCCACATTGTTGCGAATGGATCAACACCATTAGCAGAAGTTTACGATAAAATGTTTCCAATTCTACAATCAAAAAGACCAGATATTTTTTTGACGCTAACAGACGGAGAGCCTTCGGATCCCAATGCTGTTAGAATTATGATTAAATCATTGAAGGGATTAGGCATCAATATGGTATCATTAGGTCTAGGTCCTAATACCATAAGGGCCACTATTATTGCAAATAATCTAAAACATTTGGGCTATGAAAAAACTATGGCAGTAAGTAGATTAAAAGACATTCCAAGTAAAGTAATTAGTATTTTAGATGTATGAATAAAAAATCAAGAATTCAATTCATACTATTTTTCTTATGAGATATTTTATATGAGATTACAAAGAGGCAACCCTAGAGAGATAAAATTGAATGAAAATCAAAACAATGGCGTAGACAATACATTATTAGAAAAATTTGAACAAGAAATATGGTGTAAAATACCTCATCTTGAAGAAACAAAAGTTGTAAACCCAACACCACTAGTTGATCTTACAGAAGATCTGAAAGAATGTGCCAAAAGCATCTACAAATTAGATCTGGATGTTAATGATTTGAAGGTTTATGGAAAGTTTGATTCTACATTACTGAGTGGTTCAATCAAAGTCAGAGCCGCTGCTCACATCATTCATGATGCAATTATTTCTGGGAAACTAAAAGGAAATCAAACAGTTATTGAAGCTACTTCAGGAAACTTTGGAATAGCACTTGGGCAATTATCAAAGATCGGAGTAAATGTGGTTGCACTTGTATCAAGGAAATTACAAGAAGGAGTCTTTAAAGAATTACGAAATGAGAACATTCGAATTATGGATTTAGATATGGATATTTGCCCAGCACCAGGAATGGAAAATAAAGCGGATGAGTTAGCTGCAAAAGCAACTGCAGGAAATATTCGATCACAGTTATCACAACTTGGGTTTAATCCAGAAGTTTTTGATATTAATCTTCAGGAAATAGAGACATTATTAGCAAAACAAGACATCATAAATTTAGCAAAACTTCTTGCAAGAATTTATGATTTATTCTGTCCAAAACAATACGATAATCAATTGAACATTGATATTCATAGAACTGTAACTGCCGTAGAGATTGATCAACAATTACATGAAAATAAAGACTCGCTTGAGGATTATCAGATAGTTTGTTCTTTTGGAACCGGTGGAACATCTGGAGGTTTGAGTCAATACATGATTGAAAAATATAATAAAAAATCGATACATGTTGTTTTTCCAATCCCAGGTCAAGACGTTGCAGGAATTAGAACAAAATTAAAAGCTGCAGGGTTGACATTATACAAACCTGAAACATATGTCACAGAACATGAAGTAGATTATGAAAAAGCAAAGTTTCTTTTGAAGTTTTTTGTAGACAAAGGTCACGACATAGGAGAAAGTACAGCTCTTGCATTATACTCTACAATGCAGATGGCAAGTTTAGGAGTTCATAACAAATTTGTAATAATTGTAGCTGATGGAATTGAAAAATACAAAAAGAATTTTGAACAAATATCAAAAAATCAAATTCCGATGACAATTTCCTTAGATGATGCATCATCAATAGTAGAAGATTATGACAGAATAATTTGGGTTCATACTCAATACACACCTAAAGAAGAAGGAATAGATATGATTGCAAAATCACTAGGTGTTGATAAATCAAAAATTTCTATCCCTAAAGCTAGAACCATTAATGAGTTCTTATCTACACAACAAATTCCAGACGAACTAAATAAAGAATTGAGGGGTTCCAAAGGCAAATCGTTGTTAGTATGTATGGCTGGAAATACTTCACTTATGACTGCCCAATTACTAGCTAGTAAAGGAATAGTTACTCAAAGTTTGAATGGAGGCATAACAAATTTGCCTGAAGGAAGAAGTAAAAACCCAGGACAATTCATTAAAGCAGCTACCGAATAAGATCTTGAAATGTCTTTCAGTTTCTCAGCCATTTGCGGATTTAATAATTTCCGGAAAAAAAACTATTGAATTACGAAAATGGAATACTAATTTCCGTGGGGAATTTTTGATTCATGCACCATTAAAAATTAGAGTAGAAGATTGTAAGAGATTGAAAATGAATAAGAAATTTGTCACAGGTGCAATTGTAGGAAAAGCGGAGATTTATGATGTAAAAAAATATAGTTCGATTAAAGAAGTAAAAATGGATCAAAAATTACATTTTGCATCAAAAAATTTCTATAACAGAACTTTTGGATTTAGATTAAAAAATGCAAAATCATTAAGAATTCCAATTCAATGGAAAGGTCAACTAGGATTTTTTGACGTTAATTTACCAAAAATCAAAAACACAGAGATAGTATCAGACATAATTGATGAGGAGAATCGTTATCAATGGATAGGACATCATTAAGACTAGTAAATATTCAAAAAGGTATGACTAGTATATATAAAGGACTATTTAAAGTCACTCGTTATGCCTCAAACAAAGCCCATGGTTAGTGTCGAAAATGTTGTTGCTTCAGCATCAGTAGACCAAAAAATTGATCTTAATGATATTACTGAAAAATTTCCTGATACAGAATACCATCCAGAGCAATTTCCAGGACTAGTTTTTAGATTAAAGAGTCCCAGAACTGCAACATTAATTTTCAGAACAGGAAAGATGGTTTGTACTGGTGCAAAATCGGAAGAGATGGCAATTAAAGCTGTAAACACAGTCGTTCAAAAATTAAGAAAGGGAAAAATCAAGATAAAAAAAGATGCAGTCATAACTGTTCAAAACATAGTCGCTGCAATTAATCTTGGTGGAAAAATTCACTTAGAAAAAGCTGCAAGAACGTTACCAAGAAGTATGTATGAACCAGAGCAGTTTCCAGGACTTATTCACAGAATGTTAGATCCTAAAACAGTGATTTTATTATTTGCTTCTGGAAAATTGGTATGTACTGGTGCAAAAAAAGAATCTGACGTCTATCGTTCGGTTCATAATTTACATGCATTATTAGAAGAGAAAAATCTAATGATTTATGATCAATAATTTGTTCATAATTCATATATTTTAAAAAAATGGAAATTGACTGAAGATAAATTTGAGAAGCAAAAAATGAAATTAACTCCTGAAAATGGATTTAATTTGGTTGGAATTGATTATTTTTCAGAACCGGATAATCAATTGTATCTAGTAGAGCATTTTGAAATGTATCAAGATGCACTAAATGCTAAAAAAGATAGAAAAAATCCAGATGAGTATTTTGTTTTGTATAAAGGAACCGGGAAAGAATTTTTCTGTAGGTAAATCATAAACTGTACTAAATTTTACAAACTCTCTTATCATTTGGTTTAAAACTTACAAATACATGGTAAATGAAACTAGCGATTTGATTGATACATTATATGAAAAAGATAATTTAATTCAATTTGAAAATATCCCTCAACGAATTATTCGTAAAAGTCCAAAGGCAAAATATCAGATTTTTGATGAGTTAGAATTTACTCGTGGAAGAGAGGTATTAGGAGATCTTATTGTTCATGGAATGATAGCATCAGGTGGAACAGATATTGATTGGTTAATTGAGCATAAAGGTAGTTTTATCATATTTGAATTCAAGGGATTTCATAATGATAAGATCAACATTTCTAAAGGCCAAATGATAGCCTATGAAAAATTGCATGAAAAATTAAATCAGTCTACAAAATGCTATCTTTATGTTGTAGGATGTGACGATATTGATTTTTCAAATCCAGATTCAACAGTATGGATTTTTGAAATGAGTCAATGGAAATCAGGTGTGATTCCTAAAAATACTATGGATATTTACAGTGAAGAAGTAAGTACAAAAAATAAATTCATTGTTTATCGAGAATACATGGATGAAATTAGTGTAGAAAAATTAAGAGAGTTAGTTGACTCACATTGGAAAGAGTTTGAAAAAGTTACGTTTTAAATGAAAATGTAACAGATGTTGTTTCTCTGCCATTGTCTACTTTGATCGTATAAGTGCCAGAACTTTCCCATCCTTTTCCACCAGCAATTGATAATGTAGAATATTCTCCATTGCTTTTTAATGATACTTGTTCTGCCCATACAAGTTCATTTTTTGGATTTTCAATTGATAAATTTACAGTTCCAGAAGTATTAGATGTGCCACTTATTGAAATTAAATCTTTTTTGTTATAAGATGATAAATCAGATTGTACGGATAATGTAACTGGAATCGAATTTTTTGGAGGGTCTATTTTTGGCGTTCCGTCAGAAGTTCCACTAAAAGATACAGCAACTGCTATAATTATTATCAAAGTAACACCAGCAATCCCCATAATCATTTTTTGATTTTTTGAGTTTGAGTCAGAAGTTCGTTGCTGAAAAGTTTGTTTTTTTTGAATAGATTGAGTTTCAGGAATTACGACATCAGGAATTATTGGTTTTTTTTCTATTGATTGGGTATGAATAACTTCGGGTCTTTTTCCCAGATATTTTTCTGCAAGTTTTTGAACATAGTTTCTTTCATAATTACTAATTACTTCGTTATTTTCACAAGCTCGATAAATTTGCTTTAAAATCCTATCATCTCCAAAATCTTTATCTAAAAGTTCCTTGACATCATCAAGCAAAGAATCATTCATACGTATTTTTCCTCTTATTGATTATTTATGAATACCTTGTTTAAGATTTCGATTAATTTCTTCATGAAAAAATAGAAATTTCAAAGATGTATTTGTAGAATTTATTGTGAGTAGATTTTTTGGGCTTGTATAATGACTGTTCTAATATAATCCCTGGCAGTAGAATCAGATATACCCATCTGTTTAGCCCTCAAATAAAGATCATTTTCTTCAGGATGGGTCAAATAGTATTTTAAAAGATAATTGAGTCTATGAGATCTTCTTTCATCACTTTTCACAATATTACTTTTTTCTAATACTAAAAAGCTCAGTGGATAATGAAATAACCAATAATTTTATTGTATCACAGAATATGAATAAAAACATATGATCTTTTTTAAACAATAGTAAAAAACAAATGAAAATGAAATGAATTGATACGACTATTCAAGCGACAAAGATCGGAGCCGTGACTGAAGCACTTAACGATATTTTCGGAGGATTTACCATTCTGGAAGGAAAAGGTAGAGGTTCTGGAATACGACAACAAGTCAGATCAGGCAGAGGAACAGGTTCAATCACCATACAACGCGGTAGCGACTGTTAGTACAATTGTTGAGGAATCAGAAGTAGAAAAGATTTCAAACGCAATTGCTGGTGCTGCTTTTACAGGAAAGGAGGAGACGGAATTATTGTTGTAACAAACATTGAAAGCGTATTGAACATAGCATCCAAAAAGAGTGGTACAGAAGCCCTCTAATCATTTTCTTTTACAAAATTTAAAATTATTCAATTTATAATGAACTACTGAGAGGATAACTACACCTCTCAGTGCGGTATCCCTTTGGGGGACATGTTTTTTTGAAGGGATACATTGTATCGCAATCTAAGTATAAAAGCAAAAGAGGTTAAGATCTATTGTTGGCCTTCAATTCCCATCAAGGTCAAAGTAGAACGGATCTTTGGGATTTTCCTAATTTTCCAAGTAATTGTTTCACGTAATGCTTCAACTTGACCAGATTCAACTTTGGCCAGGATATCATATGCACCAAATGTACCATGCACTTCAACTACACCTTCAATGGATTTTAATTCTGAGATCACTGCTTCTTCAGAACCAAGTTCACAGTTTATGAGAACATAAGCTGCCGCCAATTATGATTCATCTCCAATTTTCATATATAAAATGCCATCATGAAATATATAAGAATAGTCCAAATTACCTAAAAATTAAAGACCAATTTTGATTGAATCATGAACAAATGTAAAACAAAATAGAATAATTTTATAAATTTTTAATATACAGAATATGCAGTATTCATAATTTTTTCTAATTCATCAATATTTTTTGTGAGGGTGATTTTGGAACGCAATTTGGAACCTTCTTTCATTCCTTTTGTAAATCTTATTGCTTGATTCTTAATATTAGCAAATTTAATTTTGTATCTAACAGTTAGATGCAAATAATCAAAAAAGGAATCTAGTCTATCTTTGAGAGAATAGTCATGGTAAGAGTTTGTTTTAAGATAGTCATTGATTTGATCAAATAAAAATGGGTTTCCCATCGCACCACGACCAATCATCACATAATCACAACCAGTCTCATCAATCATTTTTTTAGCATCTTCAGGAGTAGTAATATCACCATTTCCAACAATCGGAATGCTAGAAATTTGTTTAAGTTCTTTGATCATTTTCCAGTTTGCATTTCCAGAATATCCCTGACTTACAGTCCTAGGATGTAGCGTAATCATTTGTATTCCTTCATCTTCAGCGATTTCAGCAATATCTCTAAATAGAAATTGGCTTGCATTTGTCACTCCAGAACGGATCTTTAGTGTTACAGGTTTTTTTACAGCATTAACAAGAGTATTAAAAATTTGTTGGGTTAGATTGATTTCTTGTAAAAGAGCACCTCCAGCCATTTGTCGAGTAATATGTGGTGCAGGGCAACCCATGTTGTAATCAATTATATCAAAATAAGGCTCTACAATCTTTGCAGCTTTTTCTAATGCAACAAGATCAGATCCAAATAACTGAATAGATAAAGGACGTTCTTCTTCAGAATACTCGATAAACTCTTGAATTGTTTTCATGTCTTCTTTGAGTTGTTTTTCTTTGGCAATGATACAATGAATATTTGTAAACTCAGTGACTACTAATCCAGCTCCCATTTGCTTGCATTGTAATCTAAGTGCAGGATCACTTACTCCTGCCATAGGAGCTAAAAATGCCCTGCTAGAGAATTTTGGAAGCATGAGATGGATTCACAGTATGAATATATTTACTATATCAAAATTTTTTATATTAAATTACAGATCAGTGTTATTTTCTGCCTCAGATATTCTTACAAATAATTTAATTTATTGATAACGTGTAATGAACGTAAAATAACAAAACTTTTTGTAGTTTATGTTTATTATTCTGTAGAATTAAAGAAATATCAGAGTAGTTTTATTGATCAAAAATCAAACAAACGAAAAAAGAATAGAAGTAACTTGTTTCACTATTCCACCTAAGATTATGAATATTGATTTTTCGTCCTTTTTCAATCTCAAGTCAATGTTTCTTGTTATTGACACTCTTGATTCAGTTTACTTTTCTTCAAAGAATTCTTCTGTTTCTTGTCTAGTCTTGGTGCCCAGATTTATTGGGATTTTTTTAATCCAGGGAACATATTCCCATTTCCACAGGTCGTGATTATTGTCATGAGGTGCAAGAGCATGATTTGACGTATTTACAAAAATTACCGGATGATTATTGTCTTGAAAGTAATATTTTACAGGAATTGTCCTTTGGTTATGAATAGTGTCCTCAAAGAGATTGCTTTGTCCACTGTAAATGTCCTCAAAGAAAAATTGGTTATCTTTAAACCAAAATGTCTCAATGTCTACTATTCTTTTGTATCTTAGCAATCTGATATATCTGTAGATACCATCTAAAATTCCATGTTTTCTTAACATCTCATCTTGAAAGACTAGAGTTATCTGAAAAGAACCATCGTTTTCCTTGTGTACATGAATCTCTCTGAGAAAGTTTTTCCACGCGTCAATTCTTGGCTGATAAATTACTGGTGCCAATAAATCATATCGTTCACCATAATTTGACTCTATTATTTTTGAACCTGGTTCACTATTTCTTTTCTGAAGTATCGTATTGTAAAGATCATCTAATTCATTTTCATAATCAGACCAAATCCGTACATCTTTCAGGTCTCTGTGGGCTTTGTCGTTACTTTGTTCAACCTCAAAAGTGAGTACAGTCTGTGTGCCGTTCATATCTTTTTGCACATTTAATGCGACAAATCCCATCATAAGATTAATCTCAAAATCTGATTGCATAAACTTGGAGTATCCTGAATTTTTTCTCCTAACAACAATTCTTGCTTTGTTGTCATCCATGCCAATTACTTTGACATCACAATTATTATAGTTCCAAACTTTTTCTTTATTTCTCCAAGCAAGATAGTATCTTTTTGACTCCTTTACTTCATCGTATATTTCCTGCCTATATGAAAAATAGAACATAAATTCTTAATAATATTGTAAGACTAAAACATTTATGCCAACATATATTGTAAAAGGAGAAATTCAAAATTATGACAAATCAAAATTTTATGTTGAGATTTTAGACAATGATCAGCACTGGTTTGATGATCGAGTAGATGATCTTTTAGGTTCATCTTGGACTGATGATTATGGAAAATTTGAGATTCAATTTGATGATTCACTTTACAAGGATAATTGGTTTGAAGGCAAGCCAGAACTTTTTTTAATTGTAAGAGATAAATTTGGAAAAATACTTTACAAAACAAACACGAAAAGCCCATCGAATTCAGATGACATTAAAAATCTTACCTTTGAGATAGTTATTCCAAAAGAGAGGTCTATTGTTGATAGTCCATATGACATAGCAAATTCCGTAAGAATGTCTGCATTTGCCAGAATTGGAGATACAATAGACACTACAGATAATGTTGTAAATTCTTCCAGGTTGTTAATGCAGTCATTAAATGCATGGTTTCTTTATACAAATGAGACAAAATGGGATATTATTGGATATGATGGACCGCAGGTAGAGCGCTATCCATGGCGAGAAGATCATACTCACAAATTAAAATGGAATAACGGATGATGGTAAACACTGTTTTTGGAATTGAGGGATTTGAAAAACGTGCAGAATCATACAAAGTAATTCAAAATGACATAGCACAAAATGTCGATGTTTGTGTGATAGGTTCTGGTGCGGCTGGTGCAATAATTTCCCAAAAACTTGCTGCTGCAGGCAAATCTGTAGTTCTTTTGGAAAAAGGAGGATACTATGATGGCGAATCTATGAACCAGAGAGAGAATGACATGATTTCATTATTGTGGAAAAATAGTGGGGCTAACTTTACATCTAATCTTAAAATTGCAATTGCACAAGGCTCCTGTCTTGGTGGTTCAACTGTAATTAATGATGCTGTGTGTTTTAGAATTCCAGATATTGTAATCCGACAATGGAATGATTTGGGCGTAAATATTTCAAAGCAAGAATGGGATTATGCAAATAACGAAGTATCAGATAGAATTAATGTTACCAAAGTAACTGAAGAGGAACTAAACAAAAATGCAAAAAAACTTCGAAAAGCATGTTCAATAACACAAGTCAATGGTAAACCAATCACCAAGCATGATGCAAATGATAGAAACTGCGGTCCATCTTGGACTGACCGCTCTCTTCAATCGTGTGTACAATGTGGTTTTTGTCATTTGGGATGTCATTATGATACCAAGCAGAGTATGTTAGTCACATACATCCATGACGCCTTACAGAGCAACCATGATTTTATTGCATATTGTAATTGTGACGTAAAAAAAATCATTCATTCAGAAGGTGTGGCAGTTGGCGTTGAAGGCTCTTTTGTTGATGGTACTGGAAATGAGAAATATCGAATAAGGATCAATGCCAAAGTGATTGTAGTTAGCGCAGGTGCAATTGCGTCTTCAAATCTCTTACAAAGATCTGGTGTTGCAAATAAGAATATAGGTAATGGTCTTGCATTGCATCCCGCACCTTTTGTTATGGGTCACTTTAAAGAAAAGATTTATGGAAATAGAGGAATTCCAATGTCTTATACTTGTCATGAGTTTGGAGTTACAAATAGTGTAAAAAGAGGAGGATTTTTGATTGAAAGTATATTCTTGCCAATATTTCAAATGGCACTTGCCATACCAAATTTTGGACTTGATCATGCAAGATTGATGGCAGAATACAACAACTATGCGCTTGCAGGCATTATGGTTAGAGATGATTCTGCAGGTAAGATTATCAATACATTTGGAGACAACCCAAAAGTTCTGTATGAGTTAACAGATGATACCATTGATGATATGGCACGTGGTATGGTAATTCTTGCGCGAATGTGGTTTGAAGCAGGTGCAGACTATGTGGTTAGTTCACATAGCGATGTTCCTGAAATTAGAAGTAAGCAAGAAATCCCAAGACTTGAGAAAGCAATACATGACAATCCTGATGGTCTAAGAGTGGGTTCTGCACATCCGCAGGGAGGAAATAAAATCGGTGAAGATCCAGAAAAAGCAGTTGTTGATTCTGACTGTAAGGTCTTTGGATTTAAGAATCTATATGTGTGTGATGCAAGCGTTTTTCCAACTGCACTTGGAGTAAACCCACAGCTTACTGTTATGGCACTTGCCTCATTGACTGCAGACAAAATCATTGCAAACTGGCCATCAGAGATAACAGTTTCAGATTCTATTGGCAACACATGTGAAATATCTCAACCACAATATTGTTTGAGTGAAACCCTTGGAGAGATGTTTGCAGTAACTGAACATAAACAACAGCATTTTGATAAACTAGAAAACTCAAAATCCAATGAAATTGTTCCAGGAGAAAATTGGAGATTTGATGAAGACAAACTAATTATTTTCAACGATCGTTACTGGAAAGGGTTCTACGGAAGAGATGTAAACGTAATGACAATGGGATTAAGAATGTTTGGTGGATTTTATAAGAGATTCAGAAAACTAGACTTTGAATCATTTAGCGGAGTTACAAAACCGTTTGAGGTTCCTGTGTTTGCAAAAAGTCTTGCAAAGCAAAAAGAACTTGCAGGATACGGGAAAATAATTCATCTTGAATACGAAGATGCACCATACAACCAAGCTTATGATATTCTGAAGATGATCGATGAGAACACGATACTTGGTAAGGCATTTCTGGGACAATTTGGACGCGGTCAATTACTGTTTGATTTTAGTATGTCAAAGAAGTATCACATTGATTTTATGGGTGAAGATGATCTTTCTACCTTATTTTACAGCGAAAAATATAGTCATACTCCTACAAAAGATGAAATGGTTGGAAGATGGGAGGGAATGCTTGTGTCAGATTCCTTTGTAAGCCCTCGAAGTCAAATCTTTGATTTTGAATATGACGGCAGTGGTGAATATCAAATGCACTACAACTTTGCAGGACTCATTGGTGGATACTCAGATATTTCAGCAAATAAGGATTTGTTCAGATTTGATGATTTTACACCATTTCATGATGAATTAAAAATGATAAGACCTGATCTTGTTGTGGGAAAGTGGGTGACTAACTGGTCATTGCTTCAGGGCAACCAGTTCTCAATTAATGAATTACAAAACATGATTAATTCTGGTGCAAGCCAATTTCAAGTGTTAGACAGTATATACAAAATTTTCAATTTAAGAATACCTAGGCTCCCACAGGAGATTGGTCTAAGCTTTTTGAATGTTGAGAACCATCCCCAAAAAGGCTCCCGAATAGGACTAGGCTACATTCTCAAAAAGACAAATTAATCATATTAAAATTAAAGCCAAAAATCATTTTCATTTCTATTCAACTTTTGTTTTTGATTTATTATGACAAACTAGTTGGGGTAAAACAAATTCACTTCAGATTAATTATCTGGACAACCGTCAGTATCTCTATCACCATCGTAATCTTCAGGATCTAGAGGACATAGATCTTTATCATTAATGATGCCATCGAGATCATCATCATGGACAAATCTTTGTTGCTCTGGTGCAATGTCAGGACATCCGTCATGATCATTATACTTATTCCAGTTTTCGGGTTCAGTTGGACAGGAATCAATTGCATCATGATAACCGTCACCATCGGAATCAATTCTTGTTGGAGTTGTGGATTGAGCAGCTAATACATCGGGGCAGCCATCCCAATCTAGATATCCATTAAAGTTCTCTTGCTCATCAATACATGAATCCCATCTATCATCAATTCCGTCACCGTCAACATCTGAGAAAGCAAAAGATGAAACTGCAGAACCAGTTTCATCAGGGCAGCCGTCCTCATCTTGATAATTATTGTAAGTTTCAGGTTCTAGCGGACATGCATCAGAGATATTTACAATTCCATCCATGTCAGAATCCAACGTAAATACAAATTTGTCTGGGCAACCGTCCTCATCTTGGAATTGATTAAACGTTTCAGGTCGGTTTGGACATTTATCTAAATTATCAACAATACCATCGCCATCAGAGTCAGATGTAAATTTGCCATCTGCAATAGAATCAGGGCAACCGTCTTCATCCAGATATCTGTTAAAAGTTTCTCGGGTATTAGGACATTGATCTATATTATCTGGAATTCCATCAAAGTCAGAATCACCAAATGAGTCATATGCTATAGTATCAGGGCAACCGTCTTCATCTTGGAATTGATTATATTTTTCAGCAATTGTTGGACATTCATCAAATATGTCAGGAATTAAATCGTAATCAATATCGGATAATGCAGATTTGGAGATTCCTGGTACATCAGGGCAACCGTCTTCATCTAGATAACCATTATAATTTTCAGGTTCGTTTAGACACTGATCCCATCTATCATCAATTCCGTCACCGTCAACATCTGGAAAGAGATACGATGAAGTAACTTGGTCTGTTGAATCAGGGCAACCGTCTTCATCTTGGAATTTGTTGTAAGTTTCCTTAGTAAATGGACATTCATCCAAAGTATCAGCGATTCCATCTCTATCAGTATCGCTTAAACTAGATGCATCATCAGGACAACCGTCTTTATCATCAATTCCATTGAATGTTTCAGGCTGGTTTGGACATTTATCTAAATTATCAACAATACCATCGCCATCAGAGTCATAAGTAAATTTCTTAGTTACAATAGAATCAGGACAGCCGTCTTCATCTTGGAATTTATTGTAAATTTCTTTATTATATGGACAAACATCAAATTGATTTAAAATTCCATCACCGTCTGTATCTCCAGATACTGTGTATTCAACTTCATCAGGGCAGCCGTCTTCATCTTGGAATTTATTGAAATTTTCACGATCTAAGGGGCAAGCATCAACAGAATCAAGAATACTATCATAGTCAGAATCAATTAAACCATCAGAAAAAGCGCCAAGTATATCAGGGCAGCCGTCTTTATCTAGATAACCATTATAATTTTCAGGTTCGTTTAGACACTGATCCCATCTATCATCAATTCCATCACCGTCAGTATCTGGAAATTGGTATTGTAGAATAGTAGAATCAGCAGTATCCGGGCAGCCGTCTTCATCTTGGAAAAAATTGTAAGTTTCAGGTTTTAGCGGACATTCATCTGAAATATTTAGAATGCCATCCATATCAGAATCAAGTGTGGAATTAAAATTATCAGGGCAACCGTCATCATCTTGGAATTGATTAAACGTTTCAGGCTGGTTTGGACATTTATCTAAATTATCAACAATACCATCACCGTCAGAGTCATAAGTAAATTTCTTAGTTACAATAGAATCAGGGCAACCGTCATCATCTTGGAATTTGTTGTAAGTTTCCTTAGTAAAGGGGCATTGATCTAAGTCATCATAAATACCATCAAAGTCAGAGTCAACTACTGTTTTGAAATCAACGCTATCAGGGCAACCGTCATCATCTAAATATTCATTCCATTCTTCAGGTTCAGTTGGACACAAATCAATAACATCTGGATATCCATCACGATCAAAATCAGAATATACAGAAGTGGTTGATTTTGCTCCAGGTACGTCTGGGCATCCATCCCAATCAAGATAATCATTGTAATTTTCAGGTTCATTTAGACACTGATCCCACCTATCATCAATTCCGTCACCGTCAACATCTGGAAAGAGATACGATGAAGTAACTTGGTCTGTTGAATCAGGACAACCGTCATCATCTTGGAAAAAATTGTATCGTTCTGGTTCTAATGGACATTTATCCAAAGTGTCAGAGATTCCATCTCTATCAGTATCTCTCAGAGCAGATGCATCATCAGGGCAACCGTCTTTATCATCAATTCCATTGAATGTTTCAGGTTGGTTTGGACAAGAGTCCATGTAATCTGGGTAGCCATCATTATCAGAATCAGCTATTATTTTACTAGTTTCAGGAGATAAATCAGGGCAACCGTCATCATCTTGGAATTTATTGTAACGCTCTTTTACGGTAGGACAGTTATCTATGTGATCTTGTATTCCGTCATAATCAGCATCATACCATGGAACAAAATCAGCAGGACAGCCGTCAATGTTGTTTCCGTATTGCGGATCGTAGTCCTCTAAAAGATTAGGACAGAAATCGAGAGAATTTGGGACTCCATCCCCATCATTATCGATTCCTTCTGCCGCATAAACACTACCGGACAACATTCCAATGGTAGAAGTAAGTAAAAGTAAAAATCCTAAAATAAGTTGTTTATTCAAACTATGTCACTCCTAGTTGTCAGGACATCCATCACTGTCTCTGTCTCCATCGTAATCTTCAGGTTCTAAAGGACATAGATCATAGTCATTAGGAACATTATCCAAGTCAGAATCATGTTTGTATCTTGATTGCTCTGGTGCAATATCAGGACAACCGTCACCATCTAAATACTTGTTCCAAGATTCTTTTTCATTTGGACATAAATCAATATCATCATACATTCCATCACCGTCAGTATCGATTCGTAGATTTTCTATCGGGAATGTATCAGGACAACCGTCTTTATCTGCAAATCCATTGAATGTTTCAGACTGGTTTGGACAAACATCAAATTTGTCTGTAACTCCATCACCATCTTTATCATTAAATGATGTATCTAGTAAAACATCAGGACAACCGTCTGTGTCTCTATAACCGTTATACACTTCAGGTTCGTTTGGACATAAATCAATTTTATCTTGCAATCCATCATTATCAGTATCAATAAAAGTAAAATCAGTAACAGAGTCAGGGCAGCCGTCCTCATCTTGGAATTTATTGTAAGTCTCAGCACTCAGTGGACATTTATCAGCAGCATCTGGAACACCATCTCTATCTCTATCGCCAGAGCCAAAGTCATCAGGACAGCCGTCAGTATCTAAAATACCATTGAATGTTTCAGGTTGGTTTGGACATTTATCTACCAAGTCAGTGAAACTGTCACCATCAGAGTCAGGTAATCCACCAGGGCCTCCACTTGGAGATATGTCAGGACAGCCGTCCTCATCTTGGAATTTATTGTATTGCTCTTTAAGGGTTGGACATTGATCAATATGATCTTCTATTCCGTCATAGTCTTCATCATACCATGGAACAAAATTAGAGGGACATCCATCTATGGCACCTTCATAATCTTCACGTAAATTTGGACAGGCATCAATGGAATCATCAACTCCGTCTTTATCATTATCGATTACTTCAACTGCATAAACACTACCGGGCAACATTCCAATGGTAGAAGTAAGTAAAAGTAAAAATCCTAAAATAAGTTGTTTTTTCATTATCTCTGACTTCCGCTATTATCAAGTATTTATTAAGTCTCACGTTAAATAGATTCTTCTAATAAATTAGAAATTAAATAAATAGATTTATGGATCTGGACAACCATCTGTGTCTCTGTCACCATCATAATCTTCAGGATCTTTAGGACATAGATCTTCATCATTAATGATGTCATCTAGATCATCATCATGGACAAATCTTTGTTGCTCTGGTGCAATGTCAGGACATCCATCACGGTCTAAATATTTATTGTAAGTTTCAGGTTGTAACGGACAAGAATCAATAACATCTGGGTATCCATCACGATCAGAATCAGTAGATACAGGAGTAGTTGATTTTGCTCCAGGTACGTCTGGGCATCCATCCCAATCTAGGTAATCATTAAAGTTTTCTGGTTCAGTAATACATGCATCCCATCTGTCTTCAATTCCGTCACCGTCAGTATCTGGGAATTGGTATTGGGAAGAGATAGAATCAGCAGTATCTGGGCAACCGTCATAATCTAAATATTTATTGTAAGTTTCAGGTTGCAATGGACATTCATCATTTATATCTAATATTCCATCCATGTCTGAATCTAATTTAGAATCAGAACTGTCTGGGCAACCGTCATAATCTTGGAATCCATTGTAGATCTCTGGTTGGTTTGGACAAGAATCTAAATTATCAATAATACCATCGCCATCAGTATCAAATGCAAATTTGTTGTCTGCAACATAATCTGGACAGCCGTCAGAATCTTGGAATTTATTGTAAGTTTCCTTAGCAAATGGGCATTGATCTAAGTCATCATAAATACCATCAAAGTCAGAGTCAGCTACTGTTTTGAAATCAACGCTATCAGGGCAACCATCATCATCTTGGAATTTATTATATCTTTCAGCTATTGTAGGACATTCATCCAGATGATCTGCTATACCATCATAATCAGCATCAAGCATATCACCAGCAGTTGTTCCTTTAATATCTGGACAACCATCCCAATCTAGGTAATCATTAAAGTTTTCTGGTTCAGTAATACATGCATCCCATCTGTCTTCAATTCCGTCACCGTCAGTATCTGGGAATTGGTATTGTAGAATAGTAGAATCAGCAGTATCTGGACAACCATCCTCATCTTGGAATTTATTATAAGTTTCAGGTTGCAATGGACATTCATCGGAAATATCAGAAATTCCATCTCTGTCAGTATCTCTCAGAGCAATATTATTTTCAGGGCAACCGTCTTTATCATCAATTCCATTGAATGTTTCAGGTTGGTTTGGACAAGAATCTAAATTATCAATAATACCATCGCCATCAGTATCAAATGCAAATTTGTTGTCTGCAACATAATCTGGACAGCCGTCAGAATCTTGGAATTTATTGTAAGTTTCAGGACTAAATGGACATAAATCATTATGATCTAAAAGTCCATCGCTATCAACATCAGCAACTATTTTGTAAAGAACAATATCAGGACAGCCGTCTGTGTCTTCAAATTTATTATAATTTTCACGTTCTAATGGACAGTCATCCTTATCATCTGGAATACCATCATAGTCAGCATCAGGTGCTTCTAAAGAAGTAATACCAGGTACGTCTGGACATCCATCACTGTCTAGGTAATCATTAAAGTTTTCTGGTTCAGTAATACATGCATCCCATCTGTCTTCAATTCCGTCACCATCAGTATCTGGGAATTGGTATGGAGAAGTAAAAACATCAACAGAATCGGGACAGCCGTCACTGTCTAGATATTTATTGTATTTTTCTGGCTCTAATGGACATTCATCCAAAGTATCAGAGATTCCATCTCTGTCAGTATCTCTTAAATGAGATATGTTATCAGGACAGCCGTCTTTATCATCAATTCCATTGAATGTTTCAGGTTGGTTTGGACATTTATCTACCAAGTCAACAAAACCATCACCATCAGAGTCAGGTAATCCATTTGGTCCTCCGCTTGGAGATATGTCAGGACAGCCGTCCTCATCTTGGAATTTATTGTAACGTTCTTTTACGGTAGGACAGTTATCTATGTGATCTTCTATTCCGTCATAATCAGCATCATACCATGGAACAAAATCAGCAGGACAGCCATCAATGTTGTTTCCGTATTGCGGATCGTAGTCCTCTAAAAGATTAGGACATTGATCAATATTATTTGGGACTCCATCCCCATCATTATCGATTCCTTCTGCCGCATAAACACTACCGGGCAACATTCCAATGGTAGAAGTTAGTAAAAGTAAGAACCCCAAAATAAGTTGTTTATTCAAACTATGTCACTCCTAGTTGTCAGGACATCCATCACTGTCTCTGTCTCCATCGTAATCTTCAGGTTCTAAAGGACATAGATCTTTATCATTAATGATACCATCTAGATCAGCATCATGTTTGTATCTTGATTGTTCTGGTGCAATATCAGGACAACCATCATCATCCAAATACTTGTTCCAAGATTCTTTTTCATTTGGACATAAATCAATATCATCAAACAATCCATCACCGTCAGTATCTATTCTTAGATTTCCAGTTGGCAATGTGTCAGGACAACCGTCATAATCAACATATTTGTTCCAAACTTCGTCGTGTTTAGGGCACAAGTCCATTACATCAGGTACGCCATCTCCATCTGAATCAGGTTGAGTGTCATCAACATCTGGGCAACCGTCAGTATCTTGGAATCCATTATAGTTTTCAGCAACTAGTGGACAATCATCGTAAACATCATTGATTCCATCATTATCAGTATCAACTACAAATGATTTGGATACAGTGTCAGGACAACCGTCATCATCTTGGAATTTATTATAAGTTTCTTTAGAAGTTGGACAGGCATCAATTGCATCTGGAATTCCATCTAAATCACGATCATTTCTTGGAATATAGTCATCCGGACAGCCGTCTCTATCAAGAATTCCATTATAGGTCTCTGGTTGGTTTGGACAATGATCATTGTAATCATTAATACCATCTTTGTCGCTATCTGCAATTCCTTTGTTATCTGCTATATTATCAGGGCAACCGTCCAAGTCTTGGAATTTGTTGTAAGTTTCGGGAGATAATGGGCATTGATCTTTTGAATCAACTATCCCGTCATAATCAGAATCTAAACTTGTAATGAAATCAGGATAATCTGGACAACCGTCATCATCTTGGAATCCATTATAACGTTCTCTTTCAAGAGGACATTGATCAGATGAATCTAAAATACCATCATTATCAGAATCAAATTCTGATGGGTTATCAGGACAACCGTCGTGATCTTGATATCTATTCCAAGTTTCTGGTGATGTAGGACATTTATCTAAACTATCTCTAATTCCATCACCATCTGAATCTAATACTGCAACATCAGGACAACCGTCTTGGTCTTGATATCCATTTACAGTTTCAGGCTTGAGTGGACATTTATCATTCAAATCAGCAATTCCATCACCATCAAAGTCTAATGTTGATAATCCAGAAACACTATCTGGGCAACCGTCTAGATCTTCAAACGAATTGTATGTTTCTTTAGAAGTTGGACATTTATCTAAACTATCTGGAATACCGTCTCTATCTCTATCTTGTGCAGATATTGTATCTGGGCAACCGTCTCTATCAAACACACCGTTAAATGTTTCAGGTTGGTTTGGACATAGATCAGTGTAATCATTTATTCCATCACCGTCAGTATCGGGCATTCCTTTATTGACACCAACAAAGTCAGGACAACCATCATCATCTTGGAAACGATTGTATGTTTCTTTTACTTGTGGACATTGATCAATACTATTAGGAATTCCATCAAGATCTGAATCTACATCACTAGAGTAAGGAGGAATATCAGGACAACCATCATCATCTTGGAAACCATTGTATCTTTCTGGTTCTAATGGACATACATCATTGACATCCTTTATTCTGTCACCATCTGCATCATTGAGTGTACCATCTAATAGCGGACTAGAATCAGGACAACCATCATAATCAGCAAATCTATTGAATGTTTCTGGTTGGTTTGGACAAATATCAAATTGGTCTGCAATTCCATCGCCATCTTTATCATTAAATGATGTATCTAGTAAAACATCAGGACAACCGTCTGTGTCTCTATAACCGTTATACACTTCAGGTTCGTTTGGACATAAATCAATTTTATCTTGCAATCCATCATTATCAG
>Ga0224507_10000129_pt1 | contig 27926 bp, 26 predicted proteins | sample SF_Jan12_sed_USG_3_FD_170159 | JGI IMG/M metagenome (GOLD analysis project Ga0224507, IMG submission 170159) | Sediment microbial communities from San Francisco Bay, California, United States - SF_Jan12_sed_USGS_13 | ecosystem: Environmental > Aquatic > Marine > Sediment | place: USA... | reverse complement strand
AGTACTAAAGTATCCTCCATTACGAACCAAAACACCCGTAACCTGCGCTCAGTATAGAGATTATCCTTTTCCTTTGCCATATTATTTTATGGAAAAATCATCAAAAACAGCCTTATACGTGCCCTTAACAGACAATTGATAGTAGAATTAGATAAAGTAAATTGAGATATTAAAAAGATCATGAAAAGATGAATATATCAACATTTCAAAAAGCGGCTATCGTTATTAGCATCATTATCACGGCAATCAGCTTCATGATAATTCAGCTCAACAATTTTGCACAAGACAGCTCACTGAACAGCTGGAATGAAGGCGTTCCAGGATATATTGCTAGCATCCGCGAACAAAAAACAAGCAGCAAGCCTATCGCCCTCTTCTTTTACACTGATTGGTGCCCTAACTGTAAAAAACTAAGGGAAGAAATACTTTCAACACCAGAGGTACAGGCATTCATGGCAGAGCTGCTACCCGTAAAGATCAATCCAGAAAAAGGGCCTCTCGAAAACCAATTGTCAGAAGAGTACGGGGTATTTGGCTATCCCACGGTCATCATCGTACCTGGAGCAGGCAAACAACCCACTGTTATTAGGCGGACAAGTAATATAACCCCTGCCCAGTTTATCGAGCAATGCCGGCAAGCTTTAGCCGCATAATAACGTACCAATGACATCAAGCTGAACATCAAATATCCCGTTATAAAACAGCCAGTTAACTCAGGTCTCACCCCGCATCTCAAACCCATTGATTGCGTTTAAAAAAACAAAAATGCAAACGAATACAATAGCTTGAGAGAAACTCAGCATTCAATACATTAAATAAATCTTTATTTATAAGGGATTTAATATAGCTGTAATGTTTCACATATATTATACTGGTCATTAACTGATCAGATATGAGCTTCTGGAAACAAATATAGCGCCATATCAAGCACTCACAGTTTCATTATGACTTTAGGAGGTTTTCATGTTCTCATTTATCTCAAACCAGGCTAATAAGTTACAAGAATCAGCAAACAACTATCTGGCAGATGAGGAAATCTTCGCTGCAGAAGCAATCCAGGGCGATACAGCTTTAATCCTTAGAGTTCAAGAGCTCAACGATTTACGAAAATATTCTGATGAAATGGCCCTATAACCTGGCTTAAAATCGTTATTTCTTCCCAATTAGCTCTATTTGATATCCGTCCGGGTCTTCAACAAATGCAATTATCGTTGTTCCTGCGTTCATTGGACCCGCGTCTCGGATAACCTTTCCACCCGCGTCGTTCATACTCTTCGTCGCCAGATAGACGTCTTCAACTTCTATCGCCAGATGCCCAAACCCCGTCCCCATTTCATACGAAGACTCACCCCAGTTATACGTTAATTCCAACGCCGTATTAGAGTCTTCTGGGCCATATCCTAAAAAAGCCAGTGTAAACTCCCCATCTGGGTATTTCTTCTGCCTTAATAGCGCCATCCCAAGAATTTCCGTATAAAACTTTATGGATTTGTCTAAATCACTCACTCTTAACATTGTGTGCAACAAACGCATATATAACTCCTCTTTATTAAATTACACCACCATGCGAACCAATGGCTCAATTGTTGCTCTTTCCTATAAAAAGTATAGAACGTATTTTAAGTGAAAGGAGTCAACACATGAACGACCAATATCAGGAACTGATATCAACCCTATCCGGTAAACATAATATATTATTAACGTCTTTGCTGTGCACTGACGACCCAAAAACATGGGAAGACTGTAAGCACCTGATTATTTGCCCAATTCCCCTACTAACTCTTGAAATGGCAATCAATCGAGTGGTTGCCAAAGAAAGTAAAACATCCCCCATACCAACGCCGGAAGAAATAAGAAAAGCCTTAAACTATGCAAACCAGAAGAGAACCCAATACCTGCAACACACTGCCGCCGAGCCTCTCGCTCATAACTAAAAGCACGCGAAAAGTACCGCTTAAAACCCGATATTCACCGCGAGCGATGATCAATAACGACGCTCACCCGGCAAATGCGCATTAAATCGCAACATGATTGCAATTTGAAATGTAAAGCGAGAAGAGCATTGGGCATGATGGCTCCTCTTATAGTAGAATAATCGCCAATTCTTTAAGTTTAAAAAGGCCACGCACTCTATGCCGCCTTTTCAAACGCTAACCAATCAGGCGTAACTTTTGACATACACATTGATCACCACCAGCGAGCAACTAAAATCGGCCTGCCTTCAGCTATCACAACACAATGTCGTTGCCGTAGATACAGAGTTTAAACGAGAGACCACCTACTTTCCCATCCCCTGTCTTTTTCAGTTAGCTTCTACCGAAACAACAATATGCATCGACCCATTTCAGATTGACGACCTAAATCCATTAAAAGAACTATTCGACAATAAAGAAATTGTGAAGATATTTCATGCAGGACGACAAGACCTGGAAATTTTCTATTATTTATTTCAGCAATTACCAAAAAATATTTTCGACACTCAAATTGCAGCAGCAATACTGGGCTTTCCTGCGCAAGTCGGTTATGCAAAACTGGTCTCAGACTACCTCGGTGTTGAGCTGGATAAATCACTAACCAGAGCAGATTGGGAAAAACGCCCGTTGCCTGAAAAACAACTGGTGTATGCCGCAAACGATGTTATATATCTATTACAAGTGTATGAAAAACAAATTACAGCACTAAACGATGCTGGCAGGCTTGACTGGCCCAACGCAGATTGCGAAGCGTTATTGAAGGAGTCTCTTTATTGCCCAGACCCATCAAACGCTTGGACAAAAATGAGAAACTACAATTATTTTACTGCAGACGAACGGCGCATAGCATCAGCAATTGCACATTGGCGTGAAGAGCTAGCCATTAAAGGTAATCGCCCGAGAAAATTCATTTTTGATAACCCAGTGATCTCCGAGCTTTCTACAAACCAACCAACCACATTTGAAGCGCTTGAGTCACTAGAAAACATACCACCTTTTGTCATACGAAAATTCGGTGCAGAACTAATCGACATAATACAAATGGCAATTAAATCTAATATTCAGCCCGTTGAACGTGTATTTGAGCGTTTAACTGACACACAAACGAAACAAGTGAAAGAAATGCAGCTACTGGTAAAACAAGTAGCCGAAAAAGAAAAAATAGAGGCAACTGTAATTTGCGGCAAAAAAGAAATCGAAAAAATAGTCCACGGCGAAAAAAAATTACCTGTTTTTCGAGGCTGGAGAAATGATCTTATTGGTAAAACATTAAATGAGATGACTCAATAATAACCATCTTATTTAATCTTCATATTCCTGCTCTAGTAAACGTTTTTTCTTTACTCGGCGGGAAATAATAAAATAAAGAATAAACATCGAGGCAACAAGCGCAAAACCGACCACTTCTACGACAAACATAATGTTCTCAACATTTTCCATCATCCACTTATCCATAACCCATTCCTTTTTAAATTAAGCCAAATATTTTGCAAGCCACAAGCGAAGCTTTAAACCGATTTCTGTGGTGAAACCAACTTCAACAAATCTAATTTCATTATTTTCATCCACCACAAATGAAGAAGGAAATCCAACCACACCCCATTGCTTTGCAAGCGAACCATTTTGATCGACAATAATAGGAAATTTGAGATCATTGTCTATTTGAAATTTTTTCACTTCAGAAAAGCTACCCGACTGGCTTGCCAATGTAATCACATTATAATCCTGAGACAAACTATTAATACTGCCCTGCTCAAGCTTACAGACTTTGCACCAGGTCGCCCAGAAATGAACCAGCACCGGCTTGCTACTCGCATGCAAACTTTCAAACGCCTTACCCTCCAACATCCAGCCCGAAATTTCCGGTGCGGTTCCTGATGGAGTGAGTCGTGTTTGATACAAATGAACAGCGTAATAAACTGAAAAAAATATCAGAATGTTTACCAGTAGACTTTTAATACGCTTACTCATAACTGCTATTTTACACCGCCCCCAAGACATGGAGGCGAGTCTGGAGAGCTCTGGCGTGCATCCCACTCATTTTTTGTATACGTATGTAACGCGAGTGCATGAATATCGTTTTTAAGTTCGTCATCTAATAACTTATAAATCATTTTATGCCGCGCAACCAACATTTTTCCATTAAACGCATCTGATACGAGAGTTACCTTAAAATGCGACTCTGAACCTGCTGGCACATTATGCATGTGGCTTTCATTTATTACGTTGCAGACCTCAGGAAACAAGCCTGCTTGTAACTTAGTTTCAATTGTAGCTTGGATTCTCATATCTAATTCCACTTATTAATACCGTATCTATTTGCGCCAGTTTAGCATTTTTAACAAGTGCGACAGAAGTCTTATAACGACAAACTTTTACTAAAGTCGACTCAGAAACTAGTCGATATCAAAAAACAAACACCACCATACTAAGGATTGAAAAATGGCCAAAATACTTACAGTTGACGACTCCAAAGCTATTAGAGATCTAATGGTTCACATATTAACCGAAGAAAATCACGAGGTTATAACTGCGTCAGACGGTGTTGAGGCACTTGCTATTGCCCGGGAAACCACATTTGATGTTGCTCTTATTGATGTAAATATGCCCAATATGGGCGGCTTATCATTGGTAAGTAAACTCCGTCGACTGGACGATTATCAATACACCCCCATGATTATGGTCACAACTGAAACAAGTGACTATAAAAAAAGCAAAGCAAAAACAATGGGAGCTACCGGATGGCTAAACAAACCCTTTACAGCAGAACGACTATTAGCGGCGGTTAACAAAGTAGCCGGCTAATCAGATAAATAGAGGCTCTAAATAGTTCGCAGAGTTATTTGGCAGAGTTTTTCGTTGCATCGCATCGCTTGCAAACGTAACTCGTCACAAGCCTACCTTGCCTAGTGTCGAATGTTTTCTCATTCTCTATTACCCACTTATGAAAACCATTTTTACACAGCGTATTACCTTTATGCTTCTGTGATAATTTTGGTTTTTTAAAGGGTATGACCTCCCCCATTCTTAGCTCCTATAAATTCAATTACTAACGCCTATGACCGGCGCCACGCATGAAAACCTTTGACCCAAGCTAACAATTTTTCTGGCTTATGCGCCTTTTTCCAATTGCCCGCCGCAAACTTGTTTGCCTCGGCCATCGTTGGGTAAATATGAATCGTACCAAGAATTTTATTTAACCCTAATCCGTGCTTCATTGCCATTACATACTCAGCTATTAAATCACCAGCATGATTACCCGCAATAGTTACTCCTAAAATTTTGTCTTTCCCCGGCACGGTCAATACTTTGACCACTCCATGGTCTTCACTATCTGCAATTGCACGATCAAGGTCATCAATACCGTATTCTGTCACTTCATACGCAATTCCCTGCTCTTTTGCCTCCAACTCATTCAAACCAACCCTTGCAACTTCCGGGTCGGTATACGTTGCCCAAGGGATAACAGAGTAGTCGACCTTGAAACGCTTAAACGGTGAAAATAATGTATTAACTGCTGCGTACCAGGCTTGATGAGCGGCCGTGTGCGTGAATTGATATGGCCCAGCAACGTCTCCACAAGCATATATATTAGGATAATTAGTTTGTAAAAATGAGTTGGCCTGAATCACACCGGACTTTTCAATATTTATCCCCAGCTCTTCCAAACCAAAACCAGTGACATTTGCTTTTCGACCTAGGGCTAAAATTAATTGATCAAATGGTACTTTTATTTCTTCAACTTTTTCAACTTCTTCATCAACTAAGCCATTTATATGATCACATACTAGATATTTTTGTCCATTTTCAATCACACACTTTTTTGCAGAATGGCTCAACAAAAGATTCATACCTTCCGAACGAAAACGAGTCTGAACCAGCTCTGCAATCTCTTCATCTTCGCGCAGCATAATACGTGATGCACGCTGCACCAGAGTCACTTCGCTACCCAACCGCTGAAAAGACTGCGCAAGTTCGCAACCAATAGGCCCCCCACCAAGCACAACCAAACGTTTCGGCTTTTCTTTTAGCTCCCACACTGTATCAGATGTAAGGTAACCCACTTCATCAAGCCCTGGTAAATTTGGTACGAAAGGTCGTGCACCTGTTGCTATAACAATATTTTTAGTCGTTAATACTTTGCCACTTACCTCCACTTCGTACGGTGAACGGATCATAGCTTCACCCTGGATTACTTCAACACCTAGACTCGTATAACGCTCAACAGAATCATGTGGTTCGATTTTTTTAATAATATTGTGTACGCGATTCATCACATCTGAAAAATCAAATTCAACTGTGGTCGATTTAAAACCAAATTCTTTTGCCCGGCTGGCATAAGACAACATTTTTGCTGAGCGAATAATTGCCTTACTGGGAACGCAACCCGTATTAAGACAATCCCCACCCATCTTATTTTTTTCAATCAAGGCAACTTTTGCATTCACAGCCGCCGCGATATAAGACGTCACCAACCCACCTGAGCCCGCACCAATTACCACTAGATTATAGTCAAACTTTTTCGGCTTCTTATAGTTCTTCAGCACTTTATTCGCCTTGTATATATCAATCGTTTTTTTCGCAATCAAAGGAAAGATACCAAGCATCGCAAATGACAGCAGCATAACCGGTGACAAGATACCCGCCAACGAATCCAGTGAAGCCAATTGACTCCCTGCATTAACAAAAACAATTGTGCCGGGAAGCATACCTATCTGACTGACTAAGAAAAATTGGCGCACTTTTATTTGAGTAACACCCATCACAAGGTTAATCATAAAAAAGGGGAATGCGGGGATCAAGCGTAATGTAAACAAATAGAAAGCACCTTCTTTTTCTATGCCTTCGTTTATTGCTTTTAATTTATCGCCAAATTTTTGCTGCACAGATTCACGAAGAACAAAACGAGCGACGAGAAATGCTAGCGTTGCGCCAATAGTGCTGGCAAAAGAAATAATAACAGCGCCTTCAGCCAGGCCAAAAACTGCGCCGCCAGCCAACGTCATGATCACTGCCCCGGGCAATGATAACGCCGTAACAGAAATATATATCAACATATATATTGCGATAGTGGTGAGTTTATCCTGCTGATAGAGATTGATGAAATGGTCTTTTTCTGATTTTAGATAGTCAAGCGTAAAATACTGACCCAAATCAAAGATAAAAAATGCGGCCGTCAAAGCGACCAATATTATAATTAGAAATACCTTACTTTTACTCATTGTCTCTCGCGTTCCTTAGCCCATACATATGTTTGTGAATAGAGACAAAAAAGCACATTCAGTTACAAAAAAATAAAATATATATTTTGTAACATATTATTTTAATGAAAGTCGTAATTAAACCTAGGATACATCCAGCTCCTTGCTCGTCGCTATCTTTTGATTTCTCTGATATATATCATTACGAAAATTTATTTCCCCTTCCTCATCCACCCACGCAGTCCAGTACATAAGATAAACAGGTAGTTTTCTCTTCAAGTTAATACGCACAGTTTCACCCGTCGATATTTGGCTTTCAACATCGGACTGTTTTCCTTTATTACCCCAAGACAATATTTTATTTGCCAGATTAAATGGCTCAGCAACACGAATACAGCCGGAACTAAACGTCCTTATATGGCGATCAAATAGGGTTCGGTCTGGCGTATCATGCAGATAAACCCTGAACCTATTAGGAAACATAAATTTAATTCGGCCCATACTGTTATGTGCACCGGGAGATTGCATCAGCTTATAAGGAAAGTTTTCTACCTTTACCTCTTGCCAATCAATTGTCTCAGGATCAACTTCTTTGGCGTTTTTACGCCAGCTTTCATATACTTTTAAATTATTAACCTTTAAAAACCCAGGATTTTCTCTCATTTTGGGTAAGAATTTTTCTTTTGCTATCCTTGGAGGCACGCTCCAGGTGGGGTTTAATTCAACATATTCCATGCTATCGATAAAAGCGGGGGTTGCTCGAAACGTTTTCCCAATAATAACGGGCATTTCCATTACCGACTCACCATCATCAACTAGATTCAACCGATAGCCCGCCATATTGACCATTACGTAACGTCGCCCCAGGGAGCGTGGCATCCATCGCCATCTTTCCATATTCTGTTTAATTCGGGCTATTTGTTCATTAACGTCAATATTCAAACTCTTACGGGTAAAATATCCCACCACGCCGTCTACCTTATGGCCATAGTACCTTTGGAATTTATGTACTGCGATATCAAGATTGTCATCAAAGAGTTCTGACTCATCATTATTACCCGGTAACAAATATTTCTCCTGCTGCAATCGCTTTCGAATATTTGGTATTTGGCGATGCGACATTCCCACTTGCAATTGCGGCGCATACGCCACCTTCTGCCAGGGTCCATTTACTGCCAATTCGCGATAATAGGCTAATTTTTCTTTTAATTTCACATAGGCTTTATGTGGTGGAGGAAAGTCACGCATCGCTAACTCGGCATCAGGGGCTATTAACAGCCACTCTAACCGCCTTACTACATTGATCCTTCTAGGCCTAACATGCCAGTCAATGTCAGCGGCTCGGGGGTTACGATAACCCGCACTCACTTCCAGGCCATAACGCAACAAGGCATCGGTCAACAGTAATTCCAAACGAGCTTTTGACTTATCTCGCTTAGCCCTCCATAAATACTGCAATGCGGGCACATGGTATTCAGCAGGATCTAGCCCTTCATTATCAGCCTCAACTAGCACATCCCTCACTTTACGGGCTCTTTCGGTAGGCCCATTAACTGTTAACCAAACAGGCAAGAACTCACGTTTACTATAGAATTCTCTTAGTTTTTGCCAATCGAGCCCCGGCGCCCAGTTTTCGTAGTTATCCAAAACAAGATGACGATGCATCTCGTTAACAATCGCGTCAGCCGGAAGGTCTTCTTCAATACCGTTAGCCCCTCCAAGTGAGGCATAACTAGCAGAAGATAGACAAACTAGCCCGGCAAAGAATATCCATGCAAATAATATTTTATAGGAAGTGCAATTAGGGCTCATAAGATCAATAGGTTATCGTGGCTCACAAATAAGTGCTTACATTTATAGTTCTTATATAGTCTATCGGCTTTAAACGACTAATGTTGATGATTATACAAACAAAAACGCCCGAAAAGCGCTGCTTTTCGGGCGTTTCTAAAAATAGATTGATTTAAATCAATTAAACACCTAAACCTGACTTAGGTCTTTAGCTACTTTGCCTTTTCGCACACTGATACATTGTTTTTACGGCATAAGTGTGAGGCGAGCCTTCCCAGTTATAGGCATCCATTACGACTAAGAATAAATAGTCTTGATAAATATCAAGCGTTTGTAACGCGTTATTATTTGTAACCATTGAGTCTATCACTTGATCAAGCGGCATACCTAGGTCAGAGTTAATAACCGTATCATAACCAACCATAGATACCGCATAACAAGCCTGTTCCGAATCACTTAATCCCCCTATGGCACTAGCACTGTTGAAGCCAAGAGAAAGAAGCAATGCAACCAATATTGAAGCGTGCCTTCCAATCATAATTATCTCCTTCATTAACTTCAATATCGTATCGCCAGAGGAAAAACTTTAGCCTTAAACCAAGAATAAAATGTTATGATTCACCACATTTTCTCAGGCAAAATACACTATTTATAAAATTGCAAAATGCAGTCCGATTACTGAGAAAATTAAAAGTCTTTTTCGAGAAAATAGATTTTTTCGCTTAACAGTTCGCTCTGTTTTTTTAATGGAATACACAGTAAAATCCACTTAGTTAAAACATAACAGTCACTTGCCGAACATTTGATCACAAATTAAATATCACTTTTTACTCAAAACACAAACAGGATATAAAACATGTCTACAATTGTTATAGGGTTTGACAATGCCTTTAATGAAACATCCAAAATAATGATAAATATTGAATCCCCTATTGCAGAGCACGAAAACATTTGGGTATGGGATCACTTTTTTAGCTTGGTTCTCAACCGCCTATCTGATTCAGAAGATAAATCTCAGCAATTGCTTGACCACATGTCAGAGTGGGCGGTTGGCTTTGCAAATAAAATGTATTCGCCTATTAACGAACTGCACGCTGAAGGCGCTTTTAAAATTGATAAAAATCTTCGCGTAGAAAAAAAGATAGACCAATGTGACGAAGTCATTATGATTGAAGTCAGTAGCCAGGCAGATTCATGGCCAACTGTTCATGCAAAAATAAACGACGATACAAGCCCAGAAAAACTATCAAGCTCAGTTATCGCGCTCGCCCAATATTTTTTAAGCAACAATACGAATTTCTTTCGCGAGCTACCAATGCACGTACTGGGAATGCGAAAATTTTATAATGATGAAATGTCATTTACATCTGAGGAAAGTATTTCAGGAGCTCCCGCCTTCTCATTTAACCTTGCACTGAAGTTTTATCAGGACCTTGATCAAAAACTGCAACGTCAATAACATGCTTACCGACACTATAAAAAAAGATGTTCAACAAGCTTATAAAAACATCTCACAAAAAATAGGCGGGTTTCGAAATCGTTACACCCAACGCGCCTTTATTGCTGAAATAGTTAAATCTATTTGCGATAAAAAAAGAAATAACATTCTTGTCGCCGAAGGTCCTACCGGTACGGGTAAAACCCTAGCCTATCTTCTGTCCTGCATCCCCGTTGCTCAGGCACAAAATATAAAGTTGGTAATTTCATCCGCCACTGTCGCACTTCAGTCACAATTGATTGAAAAAGATTTACCCGCAGTTCAGAAACTCAGTGGGCTGGAGTTTAGCAGCGCGATTGCCAAAGGGCGAGGCCGTTACTTGTGCCCCAGCTTGCTCGCACAACATACGGGCGACACAGACTCTCAAGTCGATGCATTTGCAACTGACGATTATTTAACAGCCACATTAAAACGTCTATTTAAAACCTTTGAAAACAAAGACTGGAATGGCGACAAAGATAGCTGGGACTCACAAATTCCCGATGAAATCTGGACAAAGATCAGCAATGACCGCCATGGATGCAGCTCATCTAAATGTCATTATTTTCGAGAATGCCCTTACTTCATAGCCAAAGCTAAAATTGAAGATGCGGATGTGATTGTGGCCAATCACGATATCATTTTGTCTGACCTTGCACTCGGCGGCGGCGTATTGATTCCCGCACCGGAAGAAACATTATATGTTTTTGATGAAGCGCACCACCTACCAGACAAAACAATTAATCATGCGTCTTCCTGGATTTCAATCTCCGGCACATCAGGTTGGCTTGATAAATCCGATGGTATTGTCAAACAATGCGAGTCCATTTTACAAGAGTCCGACACGGGAAAACTTTTTTCTGCGGCAGACCTTGCTCGCGAAAAACTGAAAGACAAGATGGCCGAATTCACGCGTACGATCAACAGCATTGCGGAATTGAATCAACCTCACCAATCCGAAATAACACTTCGATTCCCTAACGGGATTATTCCTGAAGATTTACGATTACAAACCAAAGAGCTTTTGCTGGTCACTCAGGATTCAGAAAGACAGTTTAATAAACTAAAAGACAGAATTACCAAAGCAGTAACTGACAACGAAATCCCCACCAAATTAGGTGAGGCAGTGCTACCGGAACTCGGCAGCAGCATTTCTCGACTAAGCAACATTGCAACTTTGTGTTTTAATTTTTCATCTCAAGACCCCGATAAAGAACCACCTATGGCGCGCTGGATCACAAAAACCAGCTACCGAGACAACAGCGATTACAGAATATTTACATCACCTATTTCTGCGGCTAGTTTTTTACAACAAAATTTGTGGGACCGTTGTCACGGCGCCGTATTAACTTCCGCGACATTAATGACGTTAGGTAGCTTTGCCTATTTTCAACATAGAACGGGGCTTGATGCCGTTTCACAAACTCGATATATCCACCTTTCATCGCCGTTTGATTTCGCTAATAAATCAACGCTGTGGATTCCTAAAATGAAAACAGAACCACAACAAACAGAAGCTCACACCACTGAAATAATTGACTTACTACCTGATCTTATTACCGATAAAACAGGCACGTTAGTACTCTTTAGCTCTCGCCGTCAATTAACTGAAGTTGCAGAGAACGTACCGTATTACATACAGGATCATTTATTGATTCAAGGTGATTACAACATTCAAACGTTACTTGAAAAACACAAAGAAAAAATAGAAAACAACGAAACCAGTGTAATCTTTGGACTTGCCAGTTTTGCAGAAGGTATCGACTTACCAGGCGAATTATGCACGCACGTTATTATTGCCAAACTACCTTTCCCTGTACCTGACTCTCCCGTCGACGCAACAGAAAGAGAATATATCGAGTCGCAGGGGCAAAATCATTTTCGTGAAATAGTTCTTCCTCAAACCTGCATCCGGTTAATACAGGCAGTTGGCCGACTAATTAGAAATGAAGAAGACAGCGGAAAAGTCACAATACTGGATCGTCGATTAGTCAGTAAGTTTTACGGCAAACAACTGTTAAACGCGTTACCGAACATGCGACGAATAATCGAGTAGCTTGAGTAGCTACTCAGCGTGTTTAGGCTTCACCCGAAACAAAAGATGAATTCGCTGTGTAGTTACTAATCGGCATACTGCCTGCATTTACAGACTACCCTCAACCAAGGATTTTCCAATGCAAGCAGGCTCACTAATTAAATTAACGCTATTAACATTACTGTTAAGCCATAACCTACAAGCTGACGAGCAATGCATCCCAAAAGAACAATGGCTGCTTCCGGGCTCAGGTAAAACACTAACCACCGAAGATTATTTGCCACAAGTATATAAAGAAGATCTAATCTTACTCGGTGAGCATCACGAAAATGCGTCACACCATCAATGGCAACTCACATTATTAAAGAAGCTTTACGCGAATAATCCTGGCATTGTCATCGGCCTGGAAATGTTCCCTAGACGCATGCAGCCTTTACTAGACAAATGGATAAACAAAACCATCGATAAAGATGCTTTCATTAAAGCATCTGAATGGGATGACATCTGGGCATATGATTTCAACCATTATCTACCCATACTGGCCTTCGCTAGAGATAATAATATTCCATTGATTGCAATTAACATTGATAAATCACTATTGAAAATGGCCGGCAAGCACGGCTGGAACAATATTCCAAAGCAACACAGAAACGGAATCGGCGACCCAGCAAAACCAACTGAGCCTTACGTTCGCCAATTAGCCATTAGTTTTCAAGGGCATTACGAAGACCCGTTAAAGGCCAGCAAGCAAGCATTTATGCGCTTCGTTCAACAACAACAACTATGGGATCGAGCCATGGCAGAGGCACTGGCAAGCGCTAGGCAAGATAATCCCGGCAAACAGATCGTGGGCATCGTTGGTAGCTGGCATATTATTGATGGCCATGGCGTTCCATACCAGTTAAAAAGCCTCGGAGTCACAGATACACTTTCACTTGTACCCTGGGATAAGCATTTAGATTGCGCCAGCCTAAACCCACAATTTGCAGATGCCATTTTTGGCACACTGCCCAATGACAATATTAGCATTAGCGAAAACCAGTAAAAAATATTGCCTAAAATCATAAGATTGGCCAGTTCCACTTGTTTTTTGCTGAGTCTCGCTCAATTCTCCAGTTTTTATTCTACAAATTGTTCCAGTTTTAATCTAATATAGCGGCCTTTTTAGCGCAGAAATTGCGCGCTGTATATTTTTTTGGAGTATAAATGTTTATTGCTGGGCAACGTTGGATTTGTGATTCTGAGTTAGGACTTGGTCTTGGAACCGTATTAAAAAGTGACTTTCGAACAGTCACCATTGTTTTTCTGGCTAGCGGCGAAACCCGTACATACTCCCAACAAACAGCGCCTCTTCGTCGCGCTGCCTTTAATATCGGCGACACAATAGAAAGCCATGAAGGCTGGAGCCTTAAAATCAAAAGTATCTCTGAACAAGACGGACTTTTGACCTACGAAGGCACCAACGAGGCAAATAGCGACTGCGCATTAGCGGAAGCCCATCTAAGTAACAACATCCAATTAAATCGCCCGTACGACCGTTTATTTTCCGGCCAGGTCGACAACCCTAAATGGTTCGATTTACGCACTCAATGCCGCACACATAACACTCGGCTGGCAAACTCCGACCTTACCGGCTTATATGATGCTCGAACTAGCCTGGTTCCCCATCAACTTTACATCGCACATGAAGTAGCAAAACGTTTCGCTCCTCGTATTTTACTCGCCGACGAAGTTGGTCTTGGTAAAACCATTGAGGCTTGCATGATTATGCAACACCAATTAATTACCGGACGAGCCGAGCGTGTATTAATTGTTGTCCCCGAAGCACTTATGCATCAATGGTTAGTTGAGTTGATGCGACGCTTTTGCCTGACTTTCAGTGTTTTCGACGAAGAAAGATGCGAAGCAATAATTGAATCAACTGATTTTGCAAATCCTTTCCAAGCGGAGCAATTAGTACTTTGCAATCTTGGTTTTTTGACTCGAAATCCAGAGCATCTCGCGCAAGCCATTGACGGTAACTGGGATCTTGTCATCATTGACGAAGCTCACCACCTGCAGTGGTCAGAAGAAAGTCCCAGCATTGAATACAAAGCAGTAGAAGCGATTTCTCAAAAGAGCAAAGGTTTATTACTGTTAACGGCCACACCAGAGCAACTCGGAAAAGCCAGTCACTTTGCACGGTTACGCTTACTCGATCCGCAACGCTTCCACGACTTTCAGGCGTTTGTAAAAGAAGAATCCGAATACCAAGGAACCGCTTCAACTATCGAAGCGATACTCGACGACAAAGTACTAAGTACAGAACAGCTTAATTTGTTATCACAACTTCTGGGTGACAACTCATTCTCGCAAGATCACGCCATGAATGACAAGCAGAAGCAAAATATCATTGATCAACTCCTCGATAGGCACGGTACCGGACGCGTACTGTTTCGAAACACACGCCATACCATAAAGGGCTTCCCTGATAGAAACGCGCGTCTTACAGCATTAGAGCCTCCAGCTGAATATCAAGAAACGAACGAGCTTGCAATTCACATGGAGCTTAATGAACCTGAACTTTTGATCGCGCCAGAACGTCTCTATCAGATGATTTCAAGCCTAAAAGCTGAACTAGGCGGTAACGCATCAATAGCTAAAAACTGGTGGACATTCGATTCTCGCGTTGAATATTTAGTTAACTTACTCAACAAATACAAATCAGAAAAAATCCTAGTCATTTGCGCCAGCAGCCACACCGCGCAAGATTTAGAGTCTGCCATTCGAATTAAAACCGGTAAGCGTGTTACTGCCTTTCACGAAGAACTTAGCATTATTGAACGAGATCGTGCCGCTAGTTATTTTGCCGATGATATTGATGGCGCTCAGGCACTGATATGTTCTGAAATTGGAAGTGAAGGCCGTAACTTTCAGTTTGCACATCACCTAGTATTATTTGATCTGCCACTTAACCCTGACTTACTCGAACAACGTATTGGGCGACTTGACCGAATTGGTCAAACCGAAAACATTCAAATTCACGTTCCTTACTTTAAAAATACAGCACAGGAAGTAATGACAAAATGGTATATGAATGGGCTTAACGCGTTTGAAAAAACCTGCCAAGTGGGTGAAACAATTTATCGAAAAATTGAACCTGCATTACTGGAATTATTACAAGATCCAAATTTTGAACACACAACGCTTGATTCACTCATTGGTAGCACAAAAACCTTACTTGCTGAATATCTCGAGGCATTACAAAAAGGACGCGATCGCCTTTTAGAGCTAAATTCTTATAAGAGCGATATTGCACTGGCCCTTCAAAAAGAAATTGGCGAAATAGATGCCGACCCGGAACTTCAACATTTTATGGAGCAGGCATTTAGCACCTTTGATGTTGACTCCGAAATTTACCGAACTGGAAGTTTGTTATTAAAGCCTGGGCAACACATGCATGACTCTGTCTTCCATGGACTTAACGAAGACGGAACCGTTATTACATTCAATCGCGACACAGCTCTCGCCAACGAAGATATGCAATTCGTCACTTGGAACCACCCGTTTGCGCGTGATGCCATTGATATGATGCTATCCAACGAAAAAGGTAACACTTCTTTAATCGCAATTAAATCTCGTCAATTTAAACCCGGCACATTGATGGTAGAAACCTACTTTGCCATCGAATGCATTTTCCCGGAAGCCATAAAAGCCGGCATTTCTGTGGACATGGAAGTACTGCGTTCTATAATTCCTGCCACCGGCGGCGTACTCAACAATAGTCAGACTGACAATTTATATGCATCTGAAATTTCAAAAGTTGATAAAAAAACATCTCACAAAATTATCAAATCGCAAATGGATGAACTGAAAATATTACTCAGCCAAGCAACCGAAATTGCTGACACCACACTACCAAAAATCATTAAGCGAAATCAAAAGTCATTAACTGAAAAAGTACAGAATGAATTAAATCGCTTAGAAGCATTAAAGCAAATAAACCCCAGCATTCGCCAAGATGAGATAGAGCATCAAGAAACACTGCTCAAAATCATCAATGAACGCCTTGCTTCAAGCAAAATCAGACTAGATGCTGTACGTGTGATCATTACGCACTAAGCCTAAGCCCCCTTCTAACCGCACCTCTCGAGTGCCTTATTGATAATCCGGTTACGGGTGATTTTCACCAAAGTTCCGGGTTATCAACGAGTTAGCAATTGACCAAAACACACCCCACCCACCTAAGCAACATCACCTAAACAATTACTTTACATCGACTTTTTCACACTTTCAGGTAAATCACTAAAGTAAGCTATCTAGAGGCCGTTATATTGACCGGATGGAGGAGAAAGTTAATACCAATAGGTGAAACTATGATTAACCAAATAACATCTGCGGCACTGAATCAGCAAAACTTGCCTTTAGCTGAGCGGAGCGATGTAAAAACCTCTGCTCCCAATGGCCAGCCGCCGTCAAACACGTCTTTTTCGCCTGAATCAAGTCTACGCATCATTAACGACAAAATCATTGATGGCATCGATAAAGAACTTGCCAAAACTGATGCAACGCCTATCAGAGAGCTTAATTCAAATAACTTTACACCAGAATCTGTCGCAAAAGGCATCTTGGGTTTCGTGCAAAATGCCATTAATCGTGCAAAAGCGCGCGGCCAATCAACCGACGGTATGCTCGAACAGGCAAAAACAGGCATCGAAAACGGTTTTAAACAAGCTAAAGATATTCTCATTAGCCTTAATGCTTTATCTGGACAAATTGCCGAGACAGTTCAACAAACATACGACCTGATTCAGCTTGGGCTTGATAAGATGGGGCCAGCACCACAAAACGGCTCAACCGTTAACACCAATACTGAAATAACGTCACTATCAAGCCAAACTCAACATAAAGCCCAATCCTTTGAGTTAAACATAAAAACCCAGGATGGTGACAACATAAAACTCAGCGTCTCTCAAGATCAATCAAACCATCAATACAACGCAACCTTATTAAAAGGTAACACAACTGCCAACATCAACCAGACAGGTTCGCGCTCATCTAGCAACATACAACTATCTATATCAGGAAATTTAGATAAAGCAGAAATTGCAGCGATAGAAGAATTATTAACCGAAGTAAAAGCCGTTTCTGAGCACTTCTTCGATGGGGATGTAAATGCGGCATTTGAAGCAGGTCTGAGCCTCGGATTTAACACACCAGAAATAGCCAGCTTTGCATTAGACTTAAACGAAAGCCAAACCCAAACGGCGTCGCGTGCATATCGTGAAGTAAACAGCTTCGGCACTGAAAATAATCGTGTCTCTCCAACGCAACTGGAAAATTTGCTAAAGCCCGCTCATGACTTTATGTCTGCACTAAGTAATGACTTCGAAAAAAGCCAGAACTCAGATCTAATGAAAAACTCATCATCAAATCCAGTAGAGGGGTTGTTCAATTATTTCTCTCGGGCAAACCCAGACAATAAACCTCAGATACAAAGCCTTGAGTCTTTATCTGGCGGCTCCTTCGAAAATATTACACAACAGCTTATTTCCACCATTAGTTAAACATAATGCAAAAAAACTATTGACAAATTCGGCTTAATATTTCCCTGCGCCGTATAATTGACGCAAACTTACCCGAAGTTACTCACAAGTAAATGCACTTCCAAGCCCTAGTGCCTGTTTTTTATAAAAAATCCGAGAATACAACCACGAAAATAGAACAAACCCATAAAAAACATAGAGATACGTTTAAGTGCAATAAGTAGTCAATCCAACAGAAAGTACCGTTTTACGGGCACCCAACCTATTTATTTACATTTAATCCACAAACTTATCCACAGAATATGTGAATAAGTTAGCGCCGGCGCCAACCACATGACATAACCATTATGGTATGCATAAGTGTATATTTATCTTGCCCGAATACTTATCTTGATTATTATGTCTACCGAGGTAATTTCTGCGCAAATAATTACCTAACCAGTCACATTAAAAGTTACCCACAATCAAGGTTGGTTATATCAAACATAAAGCGAGCAATTACTAGATGAAAACCGAGCATACACCAACTAAAAGTTACTATAAAACAAGTGGTTACGACAGGTGTAATTTACCGAAAGATATTTACTTCGTTTCTCCCGTTGACACCGATAAGTTATCAACAATTTAATCCACACACTTATCCACAGGATATCCATGAAATATCGGGTTTTATAGATTGATCAATAAAACAGTTAAAAAAGAAGTAAAAGGAGGTTCGTTAAAAATTGTTTTAACGGTTTTTAACGCGAAGTTTAGCCGCTATAAAATCGGCGTGAGAAACGTAAAGCAACTCTGAGACTTTTCGAACAAGATACTCTTCATCAATATCCAGTGCATCATCAGCATAAGCTATTTCCCACAGTGCTTCGATGATAGGTAGTTTATCGTTGTATTCAAAATGCTGATTAATTAAAGACGTAAACTGATAATAGTCTGTAGAGTTTTGTAATTCAGCAGATGCAAGCCCCACTAATTCTTCTGTTTCAGTATCCGTGAGCTTGAAGCATGCTTTGATTTGGACGATCAACATTTTTTGCTCTGCGTCATGAAAATGATCATCCATACGCATCATTTCAATTAACAAAGCGGTTGTAGCCAAACGCAAAGCATGTTGTTTACCCTCTTCAGACTTATCAGAGGATAAAATATTTTCTTCAAAAAAGGCTTTTATTGCATTTAACATACTTAATAGTCCCAATAGTCTTTAAGGCGTTTTGTGCTCTTCATCAGGTCCCAGAAAACTGGCAAATAAAAGCCCTGATAATAATCCGAATAAATGCGCTTCCCAGGAAATTTGAGTCGCCTGTGGAAATATACCCCACACAATCCCGCCATACAGAAACACCGTCATAACAGCAAAAATAAAGGAGCGCATACTTTTTTCATACCAAGCGGCCGCGACCAGAAACCCGAAATAGCCAAAAATTAAACCGCTTGCACCAATATGAATGGCTGGTCTGGCAACTAACCAGATTACCACACCCGCAACAATCGTAATGCCCACTGTAACGATGAGGTAGTCTTTAAAGCCTCTAAGTAATATAAACCAGCTTAAAATAGCCAGTGGAATTGTGTTTGATATCAAATGTTCCACATTTGCGTGCAGAAATGGCCACACCAAAATACCAATCAAACCATCTACTGAACGGGGATGGATTCCCCACATCCCCAGTGAATGACCAACACTGCTATTATAAAGCTCAATGATCCACATTAAGCCAACAATGATTATGGTTTCAGTTATTCGCATCTAGCCAGCGACAGTAAACTAAAACTGAGCGGAACACAGTGCAGTGGGTATTTCTTCAATCTACTTTCTGAGAATTAGCTTCACTGACTTTGAGATTGCGACCAAAAAACTCACTATCATCAAGTTCAGCTATCGCACTTAAAGCATCACGCTCACTCATTTCAATAAATCCAAAACCCTTAGCTTTTCCTGTTTCGCGATCTTTCACAATGCGTAAAGACTGGATCTCACCAAAAGGTTCAAATAAAGCAGCTAATTGTCTGCCGCGTACTTTATAGGCAAGATTACCGATAAAAATGGACATTACGCGACTTGCATCTGCATTGTTTTTGCGCGGAACCGGTTTTTTCGCCTCTGGCATTTTGACATCTGCAAACATAAATGCAGCGATCAACATACCGATTAATAGACCAAGGGCAATACAAATTGCACCATCATCTTTCACACCAAAACCGACATAATTTACTAATAAATACCCAATAGCGGAAAATAACGCTGAAATTGAAATTAATTTAACGAGAGAAACTGACTTTGACATTAAGTGAAACCTTTTATATTTAATATGAACGTGAAATTGTACTTATTTTATTGTTTTGACTATTAATTGATATATTACAAATTGCTTTATCTAAACGAGACCGCGCATTTTATCATAAACAGAACCCTAACCTACAACCATTAAACACCACTATTTTGAACCAAAATTAAGAGCCAGAATTACGAACCAGAATTACGAACCAGAGTTTAAAAAGTTAAGGCTAGCCTCCAATGCTGGCGGTTTATGCAATATTCGAATATGCCCCAAACCTTCCGTAATATGCAATTTAGCCCCCGGCCACCGTTTAACCGCTTTTTGAGCCTGAGACAAAGGTACTTTATCATCATTTTTATCATGAATTATCAGACAAGGGATTGTCATTTCAGGCGCAATCCCCGTAATGGAGATATCTTCAAATGACGCTATTCCGTATATATTTAACACATACTTTTTAAGTACATTGCTCGCTTGACTAGTTAATTCCATGTAATCAGAAAAAGCCTGTAAAAGGGCCGTAAATTCAGTTGGTGGACTTATTCCGATAAATTTTTGACAAGCCACTCCTTGATTTATCGCATTTACCGCCGCCATGGCTCCAAACGAATGACCAATCATGGCAAAAAAAACACCGTGTATTTCTGTCAATTTTTTTATTATTGCCACTGATTCCTGTACATTTGTATGATTATCGTCGCTCAATCCGTGGCCTTTCGCATCAAAAGAAACCACACCATAACCGGCTGACAGGAGCTCTTTTACAAAAAAAGAGAGTTGAGTCCCTCTTCCATTCCAGCCATGAAGCAATAAAACGGTTGGGGGATCATCTCCAACTTCCCATACATAAGTCATTATATCTGCCCCGTTTACATCAATTTTTTGTTTAAGGGCACTATTAAAAACCTCCAATTCCTTTTCCGGCATTTTGTGGCGGTATGTACGAGTCCATAGCTGGTAGCTTATACGTGCAGATATAAACGGCAGCGATCTGGCCAGACTATTAATAGTTATTCGCAACAATATCGCTTTAATTTGCATGATAGGTGTAATTGGTTTTTTTTCAGGCTATTATTAAAAAAATAATGATTTCGGGAGAAATAGATGGACGTCCTCAGCATACCAGAAATATTTCAGCAAACCGCCAATAAATATGCAGAGCACATCGCAATTGATTTTATGGGTAAAAAGACAGACTTCAAAACTGTTGATTATCTGAGCAATAACGTTTCCGCGGCACTTGCTGGAAACGGTATTAACAAAGGTGATCGGGTCGCGTTATATTGCATAAACTCCGATGCATTTGCCATTGCCTACCTGGCAATAATTAAATCAGGGGCAACCGTAGTACCAATCAATTTGTTATTAACACCAAAAGAAATAACTTATCTATTACATGATAGCGGTGCGAAGGGATTGTTTTACCACGAAGTTTTTGACCAATCCGTTACGGCCTTCCGCGATCAGGTTTCTACACTCAATTGTTTTATTTGCATTGGTTCTGCCATTCCAGAAAACAATGACCTTAATTTTAGTGAAATAGCTACACAACCTGGTAACGCACCAGATGTTGAGCTTGACCCTCTGGCTGATTTGGCAGCCATTCTATATACATCTGGCACCACCGGAAAACCCAAAGGCGCGATGCTTACCCACCACAATCTGGCAAGCAATACCCAGAGTGTACTTGAGACCGTAAAAATGATTCCCGGTAAAGACGTGTTAGTTGCCGTGCTTCCCATGTTTCACGCATTTGCTTCAACGGTTTGCATGCTTACACCTTTACTTCGAGGGCTCACCATTTTACCCGTCACAAAATTTGACCCGGAACTGCTAGCCAATACAATAGAGCAAGGTGGTGGCACAATTTTATGCGCGGTACCCAGCATGTATAACGTGATGCTAAATATGAACGAAAAACAAGTCAGTAAATTGTCCGGCTTGCGATTTTGTGTTTCAGGCGGCGCCGCCATGCCTGAAGAAGTGATGAAAAAATTTGAAGATAAATTTGGAATACTTATATACGAAGGTTACGGGCCCACCGAATGCTCACCAGTAACCAATGTGAACCCGATACATGGTATACGCAAAACGCTTTCCGTCGGGCCATCCCTTAGTCATGTTGAAGTTTGCATTAAAAACAACGAGGGTAATGATCTTAAAAACGGTGAAATCGGCGAACTGTGCGTTAGGGGGCCGAATGTGATGAAGGGCTACTGGAACAGGGATGAAGATACTAAAGAGTCTTTCTTTGGCGAGTGGTTTCGTACCGGTGACTTAGGTAAACGCGATGACGATAATTATTTTTATATCGTTGATCGAATAAAGGACCTAGTCATTGTCAACGGCATGAATGTATACCCCAGAATTGTCGAAGAAGTATTATATCAACACCCGGATATAGCTGAGTGCGCAGTGATAGGCCAGCAAGATAACCTACACGGAGAAATCGTTGTAGCTTACCTGGTGACCACTTCCGGAAAAGAACTCAGTGCAACTGACATGCGACATTTTTGTCGCGACAAACTCGGGCGATACCAAGTCCCTAAAAAGTTTCATTTTGTTGATAGTTTACCTAAAAATGCGACGGGGAAAATTATGAAGCGTGAGCTTAAAGCCGAGAAAACAGCAGAGCCAGCATAATCCTAGATTCCGCAGTTAGATCGCGGATTCTAGGATAATAAAAAAAGGCAACTGATATAATCAGTTGCCTTTTCTATCTGCTTAACAATTTGCCAGATTAACTAAGCAGTTATTCCACTATGTCTTAACAACGCTTCTATTTTTGGCTCCCGCCCTCTAAACGCAACAAACATATCCATCGGTTCTTTAGAGCCACCTTTTTCGAGAATATTTTCCAGAAAACGTTTACCTGCCGATTGATCAAATACCCCTTCTTCTTCAAACAATGAAAAAGCGTCCGCTGAAAGAACTTCGGCCCATTTATAGCTGTAATAACCTGCTGCGTATCCACCAGCAAAAATATGTGAAAACCCGTGTGCGAAGCGATTAAATTCCGGCGCTTTTACTACGGCCACTTTCTGTCTCACCTGGTTTAAAATTTCGTAAATTCCTGCACCATTCGCTTCTGTCGTCTCTTTTCCCGTCTCTTTAAAAAGTTCCGCATGAATACGAAAATCAAAAATCGAAAATTCTAGCTGTCGAACCATTTGCATACCAGCTTGAAAATTTCTCGCTGCTATCATTTTATTGAATAACTCATCAGGCAGTGGCTCACCAGTTTCATAATGTTTGGCCATATTATCCAGTGCAGATTTTTCCCAGCACCAGTTTTCCATAAACTGACTTGGCAATTCTACCGCATCCCACGGCACGCCAGATATTCCCGACACACTCGGGTAATCTACTTTAGTTAACATATGATGCAAGCCATGACCAAATTCATGGAACATCGTAATAACTTCTGTATGCGTAAATAAAGCAGGCAAATCACCAATAGGTGGAGAAAAATTACAAGTTAGATAAGCGACCGGCGCCTGCACTTGGTCATCAATCACTAATCGCGTCAGGCAGTCATCCATCCATGCGCCACCGCGTTTATTTGGTCTGGCATATAAGTCCAAATAAAACTGGCCACGTAACTCACCATGACTATCTTTGATTTCAAAAAAACGAACGTCTTTATGCCAAGTATCAATTGAGTCCAGCTCGGCGATTTCAAGCCCATATAGTCTATTTACCACTGAGAACAAACCACTTAAGACATTATCTTCTGAAAAATATGGCTTAATTTCTTCCTGTGATATCGCGTAGGTGTGTTCACGCAGCTTTTCACTAAAATATGGCACATCCCAGGCTTCTAGGGTATCTACGCCGCACTCTTTTTTTGCAAAAGCCTGCAACTCTTCGTGTTCTTTTTTTGCAACAGGAAGCGACTTTTCAACTAAATCATTTAAAAAACCAAGAACCTGACCGGTGCTCGCAGCCATCTTTGTTGCCAAACTACGTTCTGAGTAACTATTAAACCCCAATAACTTTGCTGACTCTTGGCGAAGCCGTATGATTTCATCCATTAAGGGCGAGTTATCCCACTGAGTGTCTCCTAGGTCCGATGCGCGAGTGGAATAAGCCCTGTGCATTTCTTCACGCAACTCTCGATTATCAGCATATAACATGATGGGGTAATAAGACGGAAATTCTAATGACAGTAAATAACCGTCTTTTCCTTCATTTTCGGCCACTTGTTTAGCAAGGGCTTTTGAGGACTCAGGTAAACCGTCAAGCAAATGTACATCCTGAATTTCTTTCTTCCATACATTAGTAGCATCGAGTAAATTTTGCTCGTACTTGCTGGTTAAATTTGAGAGCTCCTGCATAATTTCTTTGTAACGCAGCTTCTCTTCTTCAACAAGTTCAACCCCAGACAATCGAAAGTCCCTTATTGAGTTGTTAATAATTTTCTGTTGAGACTCATCCAGCTGACTAAAGTTGTCACTTTCACTGATTTGTTTATAGGCATTAAACAGTTTTTCATTTTGCCCCATCTCGGTGGAATACTCACTGAGCTTTGGCAAACAGGCATTATATGCCTCTCTTAGCTCATCGGAATTAACCACGGAATTCATATGGCTAACGGGGGACCATATTCTCGAAATACGCTCATCGATTAACTCCAGTGGCATTACTAGGTTATCCCACGTATATGCAGTGTTGCCATCTAAAAAATGCTTTACCTGCTCACGACTTTCTTTTAACACCTGATCCATTGCTGGCTCAATATCAGATAAATTAATTTTAGAAAACGGTGGCAAGCCGGTCATATTTAGCAGAATATTGTTTGTCATTTAATTAGTACTCTCAGTTTCTGAAATCGCGGTTTCTAAAATCACAGTTATATAAATAGAATGTTATAGTAAGTTAGAGCGTGCATCAATTCTTCATACTGACAAGAACTTCGTAGGGATATTACATGAGCAAACATTTTGACCTAATCGCATTAGGTGGCGGCAGCGGTGGACTATCAGTTGCTGAAAAAGCGGCATCATACGGGAAAAAATGCGCTGTCGTTGAGCCTGACCGCCTAGGTGGCACTTGCGTAAACCGCGGATGCGTCCCCAAAAAAGTCATGTGGAATGCAGCCAATATCAATCACTTTATGCAAATAGCCTCATCTTACGGCTTTGACATTGAAAAAAAAGGATTTGACTGGACAGCACTCGTTAGTAAGCGCGAAGAATATATTAAAAATATCAACGACTGGTATATCAATTATTTGGCCGATTCAGATATCGAGCACATTTCAGGCGTTGGAAAATTTATCGATAAAAATACAATTGAAGTTAACGGTGAACGTTATACCGCTGACCACATTGTAATCAGTGTTGGTGGAGAACCAACCGTTCCGGAAGTTCAGGGTGCGGAACTTGGTATCACATCAGATGGTTTTTTTGAATTAACACAACAACCCAAGCGCGTAGTCATCGTGGGCTCCGGTTACATTGCTGTCGAAATTGCAGGTGTGCTAAACACACTGGGTAGCGAGGTCACGTTACTACTTCGCGGCCAACATATTCTCGGGCGCTTCGATGCATTGATAAGAGAAACCCTAACAGAAGAAATGATTAATAGCGGCATTAATATTTTGTCCTGCATTTCACTAGACTCTATTACCAAAACTGATTCCGGTCAGTTAACGATAAAAGGGGCAAAAGGTCATCATATAACCGATGTTGACTCACTTATCTGGGCAATTGGTAGGCGGCCGGTGAGTGATAAATTAAATCTCTCTGCTGCAGATATCAATGTTGATAAGCAAGGTTATATTCCGACAGATGAATTTCAAAACACAAACCAGCCCGGTGTATATGCTATTGGCGACGTTACCGGCCAGGCCGCATTAACACCTGTTGCCATTGCTGCAGGTCGTCGTCTGGGTGACCGTCTGTTTGGTGGCCAACCCGATAGGAAGGTTGATTATAGTAATATTCCTTCGGTAGTTTTTAGCCACCCACCCATCGCCACAATTGGGCTTACAGAAGGTGAGGCCAGAAAAAAACACGGCGATGCTGTTAAGATTTATCAAACCCGGTTCACACCTATGTTTTATAGTTTGACCGAACACGATCAAAAAACCGCGATGAAATTAGTCACCGTTGGGGCACATGAAAAAATTATCGGCTGCCACATTATTGGGCAGGCAGCAGATGAAATGATGCAAGGTTTTGCTGTAGCGATAAAGATGGGTGCAACCAAAAAAGATTTTGATGATACGATCGCAATACACCCAACAAGTGGCGAAGAACTGGTAACAATGAGGTAAGCATTATGAGTATAAGGGCGTTTAAAGATATATTTCCAAGTATTGATAAAACTGCATACGTTGATCCCGATGCAACGGTTATCGGCAAGGTTAGCATTGGAAAAGATTCGTCGGTTTGGCCAATGACAGCAATTAGAGGTGACGTACACAACATTACAATTGGTGAGCGCACAAACATTCAGGATGGCTCAATTTTACATGTCACCTCAGACAATGAATTTAATCCTGGCGGCCATCCGCTAGTGATTGGCGACGATGTCACCGTTGGCCACGGCGCTATATTGCATGCTTGTACTGTTGGGAATTTTTCACTCATCGGCATGGGGGCAACTGTGCTAGATGGAGCTATCATTGAAGAGGAAGTGATGGTCGGCGCAGGAAGCCTTGTTCCACCGCGAAAAACACTTAAACGTGGATATTTATACCTGGGAAACCCTGTTAAGCAGGCTCGTGCGTTAACTAAAAAAGAGCTTGAATATCTTCATTTTTCGTCAACACATTATGTTAATTTGAAAAACCAATATCTCTAACTATAACGTAACTGTTCAGCGATGAATAAACAGCGGAAAATAATTCATGTCGATATGGACTGTTTTTACGCTGCCATCGAGATACGAGATGATCCCTCTTTAAAAGGAAAGCCCGTCGCGGTGGGTGGCGCAAGCAATTCTCGTGGCGTTTTATGCACTTGCAATTATGAAGCAAGAAAATTTGGCATTCACTCTGCGATGCCCTCTTCACAAGCAGTCCGACAATGTCCTGATCTTATTATTGTCCCCGTGAATTTTGAAAAATATCAAGCCTCGTCAAAATCAATACACCAAATACTGAATAAATACACTGATATTATAGAACCGTTATCATTAGACGAGGCCTTTCTGGATGTATCGGATTCCGATTTACACGCCGGTAGTGCCACTCGTATTGCTCAGTCAATTAGAGATGAAATTTACGATACAGAAAAGCTAGTCGCATCGGCCGGAATTTCATTTAACAAACTTCTTGCCAAAATTGCGAGCGACTGGAATAAACCTAACGGCCAATTTGTCATTACACCGCAAATGACAAACGAATTTATGACCGAACTACCGGTAAAAAAATTATTTGGCGTGGGAAAAGTAACAGAAGAAAAACTGAAAGAAAAGAATATCTCCGTCTGCGGTGACATACAAAAATACTCACAGACTGAAATGATCAGGCTTTTTGGTAATTATGGGAAACATCTACACCTAATGGCCCACGGCATTGATGATCGCCCGGTATCAATGGATCGAATACGGAAATCACTCAGCGTCGAGGAAACATTTAGCTTAGACGTATCATCTGACAGGATAACTGACTTTATTTTCGAAGAAATGTTTA
>Ga0224507_10000128_pt1 | contig 28071 bp, 24 predicted proteins | sample SF_Jan12_sed_USG_3_FD_170159 | JGI IMG/M metagenome (GOLD analysis project Ga0224507, IMG submission 170159) | Sediment microbial communities from San Francisco Bay, California, United States - SF_Jan12_sed_USGS_13 | ecosystem: Environmental > Aquatic > Marine > Sediment | place: USA... | reverse complement strand
GAAAAAAAGGTGTGCTCTATACTCCCCATGCCGACAGCTGTCTTCCGGGCATCACCCGGGCCATGGTGATCAAGCTGGCACGGGAGGATGGCGAAACGGTAGTGGAGAAAAACCTGTCGCTGACCGAGGTGTACAGTTCGGACGAAATGTTTACCACGGGCACAATGGGCGAATTGACCCCCGTGCTGGAAGTGGACGGACGCAGAATAGGTGAACAGGCCGGTGAGTTGACGGGCCGGATGCAGACATTACATGGCAACTGGGTGCGCCAGCACGGCACCCCCATAAAGAGCTTAAATCGATGACTATCAGACGGATAACTTTGTCCCTGGCCAGCATTGTCCTGGCGTTTTCCTCACCCTTGTTGCTAGCCCAGCAGGCACCGGTTATCGCAAAGAAGGTAACGAGAATGTCCATGCCCATGCAGGCAGAGAGCCTGGGCACCACCATGGCCAACGAGTCAGTCAACATCACCTCAAAGGTTTCCGAAAGAGTCTCCAGATTTCTTTTCGAGGAAGGCCAGTTGGTAAAGGCCGGCCAGGTACTGGTAGAGCTGGATACCGACGAGGCCAGGGCAAACCTGGCAGTGGCGAGCGCTGATTTCAGCGAAAGCCGCAGCAATTTTAAGCGGGCCGAAGAACTTGATCGCACAAAGTCCATTTCCCAATCGGAACTCAAGCAACTTCAGTCTGCAATGGAGGCCGACCAGGCCAGGGTGCAGGCCGCCACTGCCCGCCTGGCAGATCTGACCATAAGGGCTCCGTTTGACGGCTACGTGGGCCTGCGCCGAATCAGCGCCGGCAGCCTGGTATCACCTGGCACGATCATTACCACCCTGGATGACCTGGACACCATCAAGCTGGATTTCTATCTGCCCGAGGTATTGATGGCCAAGCTCAAGCCGGGCCTGGAAATTAATGCCACGAGCATCGCATACCCGGACACGGCGTTTGCCGGCAAGGTAATCAGTATCGACACACGGGTTGACCCGGTGACACGGTCGATAGCCATACGCGCCCGCATTCCCAACGCCGAGGGCCTGCTGCGGCCGGGCATGCTTATGTCTGTGGTGTTGATCCAGGAAGAATTCGACGCACTGGTGATCCCGGAGCAATCCTTGATTTCAGAACAAAGCCGACAATACGTTTTTGTGATTATCCAGGGGCGCGCGGAGAAGCGCCAGGTAAAGACCGGGCGACGACGCCCGGGCGAGCTGGAGATTGTAGACGGGCTGGTGGAAGGCGAGATGATCGTGGTGGAAGGCACACAGCGTTTGCAGGTCGGTAGCGAGGTAGAGGTGCTCAAAGAACTGGCAGCCGATGAGACCCAGCCATGACACTCTCCGAGCTCTCGATTAAACGGCCGGTATTCGCCACCGTACTCAGCCTGCTACTGGTCATCCTGGGCCTGATGTCATTAACCCTGCTCCCGGTGCGCGAGTATCCGGACATCGACCCGCCGGTGGTCTCAATCGACACCAACTACCGTGGCGCATCTGCCCAGGTCGTGGAAACCAAGATTACCCAGGTCATCGAAGAACGAATTGCCGGCCTGGAGGGTGTGGAAAAACTCACTTCCCAGAGCGAGGACGAACGCTCCAGCATCAATGTGCAGTTCAGTCTTTCCCGGGATATTGATGGCGCCGCCAACGATATCCGCGACCGGGTATCACGGGTGGTGGGCAATCTGCCCGAGGAAGCCGACACCCCCGAGATCGCCAAGGTGGACAGCAACACCCGGGCCATCATGTACATCAACCTGACCAGCGACAGCATGTCGAACCTGGAACTAACGGACTACGGCGAGCGCGTGCTAATCGATCGCTTTTCCACTGTGCAGGGCGTAGCCAGGGTTCGGCTATCGGGCGCTCGCCGATATGCCATGCGGATCTGGATGGACAGGCGCGCCCTGGCAGGACGCGGCCTCACCGTGGCCGACGTTGAATCCGCCCTGAGAAGGGAAAACATCGAACTACCCGCAGGGCGTCTCGAATCCGAACAGCTGGAATTCACCCTGCGAACCCAGACCGGCCTGGTCGACGAGCAAAGTTTCCGGGAGCTAGTTATCGGACGCGGCTCTGACAGTGCCCTGGTTCGTCTCGGAGATATCGCCGAGGTCAGACGAGCCGCCGAGGATGACCGCAGCGTGGCCAGGGCTAACGGGATTCCCGCCATCAGCCTGGCAATTGAACAGCTCTCACGGGCCAACACAGTAGAAGTGGCCAAAAACGTCCGGGATGCTATTGATGATGTGAGGGAGTCCCTGCCTCCATCGGTTGTCTTGGAGGTCAATTACGATCGATCACTGTTTATCGATGCCTCCATGCGTGAAGTGTTTAAGGCCCTGGCGTTCTCGCTCACCCTGGTGCTGATTGTGATTTACCTGTTCCTGGGCAGCCTGAGAGCCACCCTTATTCCGGCCCTCACGGTCCCGATTTCCATCATCTCCACATTCATGGTCATGCTGGCAATGGGTTATTCGGTAAACGTGTTGATATTGCTGGGCATGGTGCTGGCGATTGGCCTGGTGGTAGATGACGGCATCGTTGTGCTGGAAAACATTTACCGGCGTATTGAAGACGGCCAGCCAAAGTTGCTGGCGGCACTGGATGGCAGTCGCGAAATCCAGTTCGCCGTAATCGCCACCACGCTGGTGCTGGCGGCAGTGTTCCTGCCAATCTCATTCGTGCAGGGTAACGTGGGCCGGTTGTTCGCCGAGTTCGGGGTATCACTGGCAGCGGCGGTCGGTTTCTCCAGCATCGTAGCGCTCTCACTCACGCCCATGCTGAGTTCCAAGATTCTCAAGGGCGACGCCATACGCACCGGCCTGCCCCGGCGAGTCGACAACTTCTTTCAGGCACTATCTATCCGTTATCAGGCCTTGCTACGAAAGTCCCTGGAAAGAACCTGGATCACACTGCTGTTTACCGCCGTCGTGATCGCATTGTCTGTATTCCTGTTCAAGGCCCTGCCCTCAGAGTACGCGCCCAAGGAAGATCGAGGTGTGTTTTCGGTATACATGGTGGGACCTGAAGGGTCGAGCATGGACTACACCGACCGTTACGCCAGGCAAATGGAAGACATTCTCATGGAAGAGGTGCGTGCGGGGAATATCATGCGTGCTCTTATCCGACTGCCCGGGAGCTGGGGCGGTGGCGAGGTGAATTCTGCCAGGGCAATCGTCTTGTTGGAGGACTGGTCAAAGCGCAGCGAGAGCGCCGAGTCCATTGCCGGACGGGTACGCCAGAAACTGGCTGTCCTGCCGGGCGTAAGGACCTCGGTCAACACGCCCCAGGGATTGGGCATATGGGGCGGCCAGGCAATTTCCATGGTACTGGGTGGTAGCGAATACGACGAAATTGCACGCTGGCGGGACCAGATAATTGAGCGCGCTTCGGCCAATCCCAAGTTTAAGGGACTGGATTCAGACTACAACGAGCGTAAACCCCAGATTCGTGTCCTGGTTGACAGGGATAGGGCCGCCACGCTGGGCGTTTCCCTGCAAAATATCGGACGAACACTGGAAACCATGCTGGGTTCACGGATTGTGACGACCTATGTGGACCGGGGCCGCGAGTATCGCGTGATCCTGCAGGGACGCCAGGAAGACCGGGCCACCCCCAGCGACTTGAGCAACCTGTATGTGCGCTCGGAAACTAACGGACGGCTGGTACCCCTGGGAAACCTGGTCACCCTGGAGGAGAGCGCGGGACCCAGAGAATTGAACCGATTCGATCGACTGCGCAGCATCACGATAACCGGTGACCTTGAAGGCGACTTCCCACTGGGCCAGGCCCTGGATGAAATTGAAAGCATCGCCCGGGATGTACTGCCGCCCACAGCACGAATCAGCTGGGATGGAGAGTCAAGAGAATACAAGCAGGCCGGCGGTTCCTTGTACTGGACCTTCCTGATCGCACTGGTCATTGTGTTCCTGGTCCTGGCCGCTCAATTCGAGAGCTTCCGCCATCCGTTCATCATCATGATGTCCGTACCCCTGGCCCTGACCGGCGCACTGGGCGGTCTGTGGCTCTTTGACCAGAGCATTAATGTCTACAGCCAGATCGGCATTATTTTGCTGATCGGCCTGGCGGCCAAGAACGGCGTGCTGATCGTGGAGTTCACCAACCAGATGCGAGATGCGGGAGAAGAATTCAATGAAGCCATTATCAAGGCATCAGCCATTCGCCTCAGACCGGTGCTGATGACAAGTACCTGCACCATCATCGGCGCCCTGCCCCTGGTCATGTCGTTCGGTGCCGGCGCAGAGAGCCGAATTCCAATTGGCATCGTGGTGATGTTCGGTGTAACCATCTCAACCCTGCTGACCCTGTTCGTGGTGCCGGCGTTCTACCATTTGATGGCGCGCAATTCGAAATCACCCGAACATGTCAGCCGCATGATTCAAAGACTGAGAGATTCAGGCAAGAGTGCTTGGCATGAGGCCGCCCAAGGGCGGCCTCTTTCCCTGATCTGCGCTACCGGTAAAGCCACATTACGCGGAGAAATATTCCTCAAGGTATTGCTTGAAGCTCAAGGTATCCTTGCGCTCCATGTCACGTTGCCTGGCCACCGAGGCGCTGGCTTCGGTTGTGAACTGCCGCACCCGACCGGGATCGCATCGATGAAGGCCGTGGAAAAAATGCTGGTGCTTTCTCGCCCACCTGGCTCCAAACTGCAAAAACGATTCATTATTTTCTGCCATTTCCCTGAGCACCCTGGCCGAGGGCGTTTGGTCAGGATCCATGACCCTGGCCTGCTGGGCCTCAACGGCTGACATGTACAGGGGTTTGTCAAAACCGTTGTCCATCAACTCACACACCCTGGCTACCCCGTCCAGCAATTCTGTCGCCCACTCCGTCAAGGGCATTTCTTTTCCATCCCTTAGAAGGGTCAATCCCGGCTCCCTGCCGCGACCGGCGACCCGTCCCTGGTTGACACCCATCTCCTGGTACTCGCTATCCTCAATAGGAGGGCTGTCGCTCAACAGGCAATACAACAACATGGCTTCCAGAAAACGCATTTGGGTTTCGCTGACGCCGGCGGGATCAAATACATTCAAATCCAGGGCCCGCACTTCAATGTACTGGACACCATTTTCTGCCAGCGCACTGGTAGGCCGTTGACCGCTGCTGATAACCCGCTTGGGGCGAATCATGCTGTAGTACTCGTTTTCGATTTGCAGCAGGTTTGCGTTCAGCTGACGGTAGTCACCGTCTTCCTCAACACCAATGCGTTGGTATGGTGGATGGAGAGTGCTTACAGCGCGGCCCAGGTCCCTGACATACTCTTCCAGCGAATTGACGGAAATCCTCATCGCGGACTGGGTCTGATTCTTGTAGCCCAGGTCACTCATCCGCAAAGAGGTGGCGTGGGGATGAAAGTACGTGTCCTGGTCGAATTCATGCAAATCTGTTTCACGGCCTCGCAGAAACGCCTTGCACACCGCCGGAGATGCCCCAAACAGATACAGCACCAGCCAGCCCGTCCGATGGAAGTTCCTGATCAGCCCCATGTAGTGCTGATTGCGAAAATCCGCGGGATCCAGTTCAGACCCCAGCAACTGCTGATAGGCCTCCCAGAATTCGTCGGAAAACGAAAAGTTGAAATGCACGCCCGCGATGATCTGCATCATGCGACCGTAGCGATGGCTCAGGCCCCGCCGGTAGACGTGTTTCATATGTCCGATATTGGACTTGCCAAATTCGGCTATGGGGATGTTCTCATCGCCCTCTACAGCGCAAGGCATGCTTGCGGGCCAAAGCAGTTCATCGCCCAGTCCGTCGTACACGAACTGGTGGATATCACACAGAAACTGGCGGGTAGCGGCACTGTCTTCCAGCGCCGGTGTCACCAACTCCAGCAGGGCTTCGGAATAATCCGTCGTGACAAACCGATTGGTCAACGCAGCGCCAAGCAGTTCCGGATGTGGCGTTTGAGCCAATTCATTCTGCGGAGTAATACGCAGGGATTCTTTTTCCAGTCCCTTGCGCGAGGCCTGCCAGATGCCTGGCCGGTCCAGGTCATGCAATTTCTGAATTCTTGTTGTCAGCACATCAGCCACCTGGCCGCTCCTTTGTAATCATCACCGTTCAAAACACAGCGCTTAACGGGTCCGTCACCGCCCGTTTCCGAGAACGTACAGCGCCCCACGCACCATACATACTGACACCATCCGGCGATTATACCGCTATTTATAAACCTCACCCCGCACTGTCTGCTTTCATATAATGTTGACCGCGCAGGAATTCTACCCAATGATCTGTACCGGGTTTCCCCAGCCCCCGGTATTGGCCAGGCCTACTAGCGATAAACACCTCATGACAAGAACCTCATTAATTGCGCTGGCTTTACTAGCCAGCCCCGGAGTTCAAGCCGGCACCCTGGTTGAAATCGAATCACGGGGTGAGCTTTCCACGGAGAGCGGCCGCTATCGTGGGGAGATGCTGGTTGACGGGAATCGACTGCGCATGAACATAAGCCCCGAACGCAGCCTTATCTTTGAGGGCGCCACATCCAGCCTGATACTGATCAATCATGTCGACAGCTGGTATACCGTACTCGACCAGCAGGCTGCCGAATCGATTGCCGCCACGATCGATCCCCTGGCCCGGGAGATACGCGAACAGCTCTCCAGCCTTCCCGAAGGTCAAAGGGAATGGATTGCCGGCATGCTGGGCGGCGTAGTGGACTTATCTGACCAGCCTAAAAGTGGCAGCATCAGGGTGGTTGAAAGCGGCAAGGCCGGAACCAGTGCTTTGGGAAAGCAGTGTAAGTGGCTGCAGGTCTATCGCGCGGAAAAACTTGCCCAGGAAAACTGCATTGGGCCGACCGCCGATATGCAAGGCGGAGAGGAGTTGGGCGCCATCTTTAAAGACGCCAGCCGCTTTTACCAAGATGTCATAGGCCAACTCAACAGCAGTGGCGTACTCCCCATTCCGGAAAACCTGTTGCCGGAGATGGTGCCCTCAGGCGGGCTGCCCATGATCAGCCGGCGATTCAAGGACGGCAAGCTGGCCAGTGAAACCCGGATTCTCGACTCACGCCCCCGGAACACGTCCGAGCAGGACTTTCTCCCGCCCAAGGGATACTCCCGGAAAGAGCCTGGCATCGATTTAGCAATCGGAAAATAAAAAAAGGCCGCAGTTCCGGGGGAAGAATCTGCGGCGCAGGATGTGAATGACTCGAAACCAATAAGAGCATTCAAATTTCTGAGTCTCAATCGGCAGCTGGGGGAAACCGCCGGCTGGACTTAAACAATAGATTTGCAACCTTTGTGCCAGAATCGGCAAGTCATTGTTTGTTGGTCGAAATGGTACAAAATGTCCCGAAAAAAGCGAACCCGGAACAGTCGGTACCTGCCCTCCAACGTCACTTTCGTCGCAAAAACCCGACTAAACTGACCTCGCATGTCACCCCTTCAGCAGGATAATCAGGCTCAGGAAGGGCTGCGGGGCCACCAGGCGACCGCCGCCAGAATCACGGCAAAGGCCAGCGACTGCTGCAACGCTTCCCATTCGCCAAAGTTCAAATGAGTGGCGATGCCGCCGCAAATCACGCAAGCCAGCAAGAGAACCCCCCATCGCAGGGTACGCCTGTGCAGTATCGCCAGGGCTCCCAGCAACTCTGTCCCACCGACCACATATAGCAACCAATGTGGGAAGCCCCATACTGCGAACTCGATCGCCGCGACCTCTTCATTCATCAATTTGGGCAGGCCCGAACTGACAAATGCCACGCTAAGCAACACGCTGAGAAGTCCGCCGGCCAGAGCTATCCAGCTCTGTCTGGAATTCATACGTAACCTCGACAATTACCCGGTTGGCCCTGGCAACTTACATGTTCGAGTATCAGGAGCAAGGGCAAAATCCCCACAAGCGCGGGGAAACTGGTGTATATTTATTTTGAATAAAAGAAGATCATAACAATAACGATATATTATTCAGCAACTTGCGTGATTGATTCTATCGCACCGGGTTGCCTGGCAAGTATGCGGAATGTTCACTAGCCCCACAAGCCGCATAAATCCGGGGAATCTGCGTCCTGATACCGCAAGAGAGGCACCCAGCGAAAGTCGTGAGCATCAAACGCATAAGCCATGTTTTTATCGCCCTTTCATTAGCCCTCTCCCTGGGCCTGGGGAGCATATTGGGCGTAGGCCTGCTTCTGACCTATCAGCACTCATCGAATCAACTTGGGCAACTGGCCAAAACCAGTCTGATCGAACAAAGCATACAGTTAACCCAGGAACAGCAGCTGAATCAGACGACCCTGATCGCCGATCAAATTGCCCGCCTTGAGAGTCTGGAAAATATGTCGGCCAAGCTGGACCAATTACTGGCACGGCACGGCGGCAACCAAATCATACGCCTGGAGCTGTACGATGCATCAGGCACGCAACTGGCCGTGGCCGGACAGATGCCCGGAGAGGCCATATCGGAACCGGCCGTTGCCGGTGCCAACATCATGGCGCAGAGCTCCGACGAGACGATTTCCATTCCGTTGTCCCGGGCGAACTCTCCGGCGGGTTGGTTAGTCGCCCACCTGACAGACCCCTCCAAAGCGGCTAATGCCGGCATAGCCGCCGTTGACGCTGAGGTCCAACGAGGTTGGTCCGAGGCGGCTCTTGCACTGGGCCTGGGCCTGGCGGTGATTATTCTGCTGGCGATGGCCGTGGCGTGGATGCTCGCGAGGAAAATAACCAGCCCGATTAGCGAGATGGGAAAATTCGCAGACCGGGTAGGAAAAGGCGACCTGAAAACGCCCCTGGATGTAAGCAGCGAAGATGAAATAGGTGAGCTGGCAGATGCCCTGCGGGCCATGCGTGAAACCTTGAAGCAAACCACAATTTCCAGGGACTACCTGGACCTGGTTCTCAACAGCATGAACGACGCGGTATTGGTAACCTCCCCGGACGGTGTTATCAGGCGCTGCAACAAGGGTGCCTGCGAATTGCTCGAGCAGACTAGCGAAGCATTACAAGATACCCATATCCGTGATCTGTTTGCTGACAGCGCTCGTTCGGAATTTTCCATGGACTTGTTGTCAAGCGGCAGGGGCGAGTCGGTATTCCTCGCTGGTAACGGACGCGAAATCCCGGTCTCACTGTCGGGCTCGGAAATTTCTTCTGAGCAACCCCAGGACCAGGGTTACATCCTGGTGGCAAGAAATATAAGCGAACAAAAGCGCGCCGAAAAACGCATCCGGTATCTTGCGCGGTATGACGCGCTCACCCGGGTCCCGAACCGAATGCAGTTCCAGCACCTCATGCAACGCGCCCTCTCCCGGGCGCGTCGCGCTGATCAGTGTGTTGCGTTACTGTCATTGGATATGGATCGCTTTAAGGAAATCAACAACCGTTTCGGCCACCTCTCGGGAGACCGTAGCCTGGAGACCGTTTCTGACAGGATCACTCGCTCACTTCCGGAGTCAACCGTGGTGGGACGACTCGCCGGTGACGAATTCGGAATCCTGCTTGAGGAACAGGCAGACATCCCGTCGTGCCGCGAATACGCGAGCATGGTGGCCAAGATGCTGCTGGCAGCAATCTCACAACCCCTGCACTTCCAAAAAAAGGAAATCGACCTGTCTTGCAGTATCGGGATTGCCCTGTTCCCGGGAGATGCCGGCAATGTAATCGACATGATCCGCAACGCGGACGCGGCCATGCATTTTGTTAAAAAGCAGGGCGGCCATGCTTTCGATTTCTATCGTCCCGAGTTAAACGCGGATTCGGCGGAACAACTCATGCTGAAGGCGAAACTCAGGCGCGCCTTGCAGCGTGATGAATTTGTGCTGCGCTACCAGCCCAAGGTGGATGTGAACGATGGGCGTATAGTCGGTGCGGAAGCGCTAATGCGCTGGCAATTGCCCGGCCACGGAGAAATCCCACCCGGAAACTTTATTCCCATGGCGGAGGAAAGCAGTCTTATCCTGGCACTTGGCGACTGGGTGCTAAACACAGCCTGTGAGGACTTCCAGAACTGGAGAGCCGCTGTCCCCAACCCCGGGCGCATTGCAATAAACCTGTCGCTCCGCCAGCTTAAGCAAAAGGACCTGGCCAAGCGGGTGGCGGCTATTTTCCGCGACCACGGGGTGTCACCCACGTGTTTCGAATTCGAGATCACAGAATCCACCTTGATGGATGATCCCAAAGGCGCTCTGAAGATTCTGAATGAGCTTTACGAGATGGGCATACACCTGTCTATTGATGATTTCGGAACTGGATACTCCTCCCTAAGCGCCCTGCAGCAATTCCCCATCGGCACGCTGAAAATTGACCGGTCTTTCGTTCGGGATGCCGATGTAGACCCGGACGATGCGACCATCGTCAGCACGATTATCGAAATGGGACGAAGCCTGCGCATGGACGTGGTGGCCGAAGGTGTAGAAACAGAACAACAATTCAACCTGCTTCGCAGAAAGCACTGCCATTACGTGCAAGGACACTTGCTGGGACCGGCCATAAGTGCTGCTGGCTACCTGGACATGCTCAAGGCAGAAACCCGGGGCCAAGGGCTCCACAGTGAACTGTTTGTCGAGAGCAAGGCCGCCAGGCTACAGGGCTGAGGCAACAGGTTCACCGTCACCGCCAGAGGCCTCGCCAAGACTGATTCGCCCATTGGCGGCCAGGCGACGCAGCAGGCAATACACCTCTTCCACTGTGTCCTGTGCACCCACCAGCGAGGCCAGCTCCGTCAGGACTATTGGCTCACCAGCTTCCGACAGAGCTCGGATCACCCGTGACTGCAGACTGAGAATTTCCTCTGCCGCCTTTTTGCCCGCTTCGACTCCAGGCTGGTGATAGGCATTCACGTCAATCAACGAGGCATACAGGCCGACCGCCCTCTCGTACAAGGCCACCACCCCACCCAGGGACTTGGCATTCAGGGCATCCATGGTCAGGACCAGGCTTGCCCGGCCCGTGTCCAACAAGGCTCTTCGGGTACCGCGAAGAAAGCCGTACAGATAGTCTCCGGAATACACTCCGGGCCTCACCTCCAGAGGGTGATCCACGCCATCATCCAGGACCTCGATAAAGGTAACAAAAAAGTCAGCCGGCCCATCCCGCAATTGCTGCACGTAAGCATGTTGGTCCGTGGAACCCTTGTTGCCATAAACGGTAATGCCCTGGTGAACAGTATTGCCCTTGCGGTCAACATCCTTGCCCAGGGACTCCATCACCAGCTGCTGCAGGTAACGGCTGAATAGCTGCAGCCGATCCTTGTAGGGCAGAACCACCATGTTGCGTTCCCCACGCCCATTCCCTGCCTTGTACCAGGCAAGCGCCAGCAACATGGCGGGGTTCTGGCCCGGATCGGACCGTCGGGTCGCCGCATCCATTTCCCGGGCCCCCGCGAGCATTGCGCGTATATCGATGCCCTGGAGCGCGGCGGGCAGCAATCCGACCGCTGAGAATTCCGATGTGCGGCCCCCGATCCAGTCGTACATATGCAGGATATCCAGCCAACCCTCTTGCTTGGCCAGGGTCTCCAGGGCGCTTCCGATGCCTGTGACCGCCACGGCCTGAGCGGGGAAATCGTGGCCGGCGGCGGCGAACCTGGCCCGCACTTCCAGCATCCCGTTGCGAGTCTCCGGAGTTCCGCCGGACTTACTGATAACCATTACCAGGGTCTGTCCCAGGTCTTGCGAAATGCCGTCCAGGACACGCTTGATGCCATCCGGATCCGTGTTGTCCAGAAAGGAGATCGGGAGGCAACCGGTCTCCGCCAGGGCCGCCGAAACGAACTGGGGACCCAGGACGGAACCGCCAATACCTACCAGGAGAAGACGTTTGAACGGCTTGCCACCAGGGCTCAGGCAGTTGCCCGTGAGAATCTTCTCGGAAAACGCCAGGACATGCGTCAGATCATCGCGAATGGCCTGGGCCAATTGCTCATCCGGCGCAAGTTCCGGGGCGCGCAACCAGTAGTGCCCCACCATGCGTTGCTCGTCTACGTTGGCAATCGCGCCTCCTTCCAGCGCCTGCATTTCCAGCACGGCTTTTTCGATCGCCGGAGCCAAGGATTTCATCCAGGCCTCATCCATGCCCATGCAAGACAGGTCCATGGCAAGTTGAAGGTCAGGGAAAGAGTAGTAGTGCTTGCTGAAGCTGTGCCAGTCCATATTCGGAATTCCGCCCGGGTGTGGTTGATACCGTTTCCAACGTTTCTGAGACCCGATATTACGCCGCGTTTGGCCGGTATGCGAAAAGGGGGCGATATCGCCCCCTTTAACTTTGATCAGCTGTTCAAAGCGAGATCCTACAAATTGCGAAATTTCTCTTTCAGCTCAAAGTCCCGGTCTGTAACAATTTTCTCCAAAGTCTTCACGCGATCCTCAAGCAACTCCAGCTTGGCAAGCCTTTCAGCCAATTCACCACTCACCGCACCACCCGCATCATGCCGGCTCTTTATATAGTTATTGACCACCCCTGCCATCACGCCTATCAGCACAATTAATACGACCATTTCAAACGTGTTCATGCATACCGTCCTTGCACTTCATATTTGCAGCGAGTGGCTTCCTATTTCTCAAGGTCTCGAAATTCACGGTCCAGGTTAAAACGCGCCGAGGTAATATACCTTTCCATACGCTGCAGCTTCATGTCCATCTCGCGGAACCTCATCTTCACTGCGGAGAAGGTGCCCTTCGGAGACTTGCGCACTCCCTGCCAGAATTTCTCGTCCCATTCATCCTTGTACAACTTACCGGGTTTTACAGGGACCAGGAAACACAAGACAACATAGGCAAAGATGGTCGCAGGGAAAAGCAAGAAGCCAACGGCAGTGAGAATTCTCACCACGGTCACGTCCACGCTGAAGTAATCCGCGATACCCGCGCATACCCCGCAGAACATGCGCTTGCTCTTGTCCCGGTACAGTCGCCTGGGACTGGCGTCGCGCCTGCTTTCATCAAACATGGTCATACTCCTCTACGATTTCTGCCCCAGAACCCGCGCTCCTCAACCGAGCCCCGGTAGCTCAACGGGCGCTCCCTGAGCAATACTCCCGCCGTGCCATAGATCAACACTACCGGCACAAAGAATACCAACAGGGCCAACAGCGCGGCGATCCTTACCAGCAGCGGATCCACGTCCAGGCGGTCGGCCAGCCCCGCACACACCCCAAGGAGCATGCCGTTCTCTTTGTCGCGATATAGAGAAGACAAATCACCCGGAAGTCTCATGTCTTCCTCCTCCATTCCGGCGAGACATCATCAAGAATCGTCTCAAGTGAATTGATCCTGCTTTCCATCCTCTGGGCATCACCCCAGAGGTCTTCCAGCATCTTCTCGTCCTCGTTGGACAACCCCTTGCTCTCTCGCCACTTGGTTACAAAGTGAAGAATAATTACCAGCGGGGCAATCACGGCCAGGCTCAGAATTACGACAATTTCACCCATTGCTGTTTTCCTTATCCCTAGTTTTCTGCAGTCTCAGCCATTCTACGCTTGAGCTCCTCGAAATCCTTTTCCACCGACTCCTCGTGCTCCAGATCCTTGAACTCCTGAGTCAGGTCCTTCTTGCGTCCCAGGTCAAAGGCTTCAACCCTGCCTTCGACGTTTTCCATTTTGCGCTCGAACTGCTCAAAGCGTACCAGAGCATCCTCAATCTTGTAGTCATGAATCTTCTGGCGCACTTCCAGCCGGCGAGTCGCGGTGTGATGCCGGGTGATCAGGGCCTTTTGCCGAGTCTTGGCATCTGCCAGCTTGTCCTCCAGGCGCCCGATATCCTCGTTCAACTTGTCCAGGCCCTCTTCCACAGCCATATACTGCTCGCGCAAGATATCCGCAGACTCGTCCATCCGGCGTTTCTCGACCAGGGCCGCCTTCGCCAGGTCGTCCCGACCCTTGTGAATGGCCAATTCCGCCTTGGACTGCCACTCGCCACCCTCAGCCTCGACTGCGGCCAGCTTGCGATTCAGTTCTTTCTTGTCGGCGATAGCGCGTGCCGCAGAAGAGCGCACCTCTACCAGCGTGTCTTCCATTTCCTGGATCATCAGGCGAACGATCTTTTCGGGATCCTCGGCCTTCTCCAGGATCGAATTAATATTGGAATTCACAATGTCTGAAAATCTGGAAAAAATTCCCATGTCCTCACCCTCTAGGTTTTCATCTCACTAATAACGTTGCAGCAAGCGTGCCAAGTTTTTAAGAGCCGTAACCCTCTGTTTCAAAACAGAAAGGATAAATTTGTGATTTATGGGAAATGGTTAATTTCACCGATTACTGTATTTTTTCCCTGTTTATCGGTAATACTTACCATATGAGTAATCAAGCTAACGAATCCCGGCCTATCATTGGCGAGGCGCCTGCGTTCCTGGCCATGATGGAACACGTCTCCCGCGCAGCCGAGCTGAACAAGCCCGTCCTGGTCATTGGAGAGCGCGGCACCGGCAAGGAACTGGTTGCAGCCAGGCTGCATTACCTGTCACCGCGCTGGGACAAGCCCCTGGTCAAGGTCAACTGCGCTGCCCTGCCCGAGAGCATTCTTGAATCCGAATTATTTGGCCACCAGGCGGGGGCATTCACCGGAGCAACCCGGGACCATGAAGGCCGCTTCGAACGTGCCGACGGAGGAACACTGATTCTCGATGAACTGGGCACCATCCCCATGCGCATGCAGGAAAAAATACTCCGGGTTATTGAATATGGCGAGTTCGAGAGAGTGGGCGGAAGCACGACCATTCGGGTGGATGTAAGAATAGTGGGGTCGACCAACGAGGACCTCCCCGAGCTGGCCAGGAGCGGGCGTTTCCGGCCGGATCTTCTGGATCGCCTGGCCTTTGATGTCATCAGCGTACCGCCCCTGCGGGAACGCAAGGAAGACATCCTGGCCCTGGCCCACGCGTTTTCCCTGAATATCACCTCGGAACTGGGGCGCTTGTTTTTCCCCGGGTTCACCGTCGAAGCCACAGCGAGGATGCTGGCCTACCCCTGGCCCGGCAACGTCCGCGAGTTGAAAAATGCCGTCGAGCGCTCGGTATATCGTTCCGACGATCCGGATGCACCCATCGGCGACATCGTATTCGACCCGTTCGATTCTCCCTTCAGCAATAGCGCGGAAGAGCCTCCCCTGGAGACAAGCCCGAAGGAGCGCCTGGCCGGGAAAGGAAAAGCCTCCTTGCCCCTGCCAATGGATTTGAAATCACACATCGAAAGCGTGGAAATCCAGGCCCTCGGGGACGCTATGGCTGCCGCCCGGTACAAGCAATCCGAAGCGGCAAAGCTGCTGGGGCTCAGCTACAACCAGCTCAGGGGTCTGCTTCGAAAACACCAGCTGGTATCTAGACTGGGCCGCGGTAGAGGCCGATAAGGCCTTTGAGGGCTTTTCGTCTCGCTCACCACAGGCCGGTACGCCACCCATGAAGCAGAAATTAAAAAGGCCCGACCAGTTGGTCGGGCCTCCTGCCATCCGTGGCCAAACTAGCGGGAATTCAATCCTTGACCATATGAATATCAACGTCGCCACTTCCCGTGTCGATGACGCCCCGGCCACTTCCGTCGCCAAACGCCGTTTCCAACCGATGCCGGGAAACTTTGGTTGCCTTCATGTCAGGAATATCCACATTGATATTTCCGCTGGAGACCTCAATGCGCATGGTCATGTCGGGTGCCGCCAGCATCTGCACATCTACATCACCGCTGCCCGTATCCAGTTTTAAACTGCGCAGGCTCGAGAAATCACCCTTGATGCGAATGCTTCCGCTGCCGGTATCGATGTCAATGGAATCACTGTCATCGATCCCATCGACCCGCACCGAGCCCGAGCCGGTGTCCGCGGCGAAAGATCCACGTAAATTTCGCCCCTTCACGGATCCTGAACCGGTATCTGCCGAAATTTTATCGCCAATGATTTCTGCAAACTCCACACTACCGGAACCGGTATCGGCGGTAGCATTTCCGCTTACTCCGCTGACCTTCACGGTTCCCGAGCCGGTGTCTACATCTACATTGCCAAGCACATTCACAATTTCGACGGAACCTGAGCCCGTATCAACGTCTACAGATCCCTCATGGCTGGACACATTGACACGGCCGCTGCCGGTATCCAGCTCCAGCTGGCCCTTTCCGTTCACCGAGGAAATCTGACCGCTACCCACGTCCACTCGAATATCAGCGGCCACGTCTGCCAGGTCCACCTCACCAACGATGTTCTTCAGATTATCCACACGGCTACCGGCTGGCAGGAATACTTCCAGGTCAACGTGCAAAGCCACTGCTCCGCGACTATCGCTGCCTCCAATCTTGTACTTCTTGCCACGGTAGCGGACGTTGGAACGCGAACCCCTTTGCAGAGCGTCATAGAAAATATTTCTTTCATCTTCTGGATAAATAATATCCAGCTGCTGCAGGCTACCCTTGTTGGTCAACTCAAACTGAACCGCTTCGGCCAGGGCGTCAGATTCTGCAACAACCGTTGCCTTCACTATCGCCACCGGGCCGTCGGCTGGCCTGACTTGCACCCGGCCCACCAGGTTTTCCACCACTATCCGGCTATCAGCTTCGAAGCTAAATTCCTTGCTGATTGTGGCGGCTGATGCGCCACCGGTCAGTCCGAGAAACAATGCCCCAACAATGGTGGCCTGAAACACTTTGATCAAATTGAGCTTCATTGCCCTATCCCCGCTAATGTTTTACTGCCCCGTCGATACCGCTGATCTCTCAACGACTACTCGACCGGGAATTCCACTGACAATCGCGACACCACACTGGTCACGCCCGACACGCCGGCAGCCAGTTGCATGGCGCGGTTCACAGCATCGGTACTGGTCACGCTGCCATGCAGGGCGATTGCCCCGCGACGCGCCGAGACACTGATCTTTTCACCCGCCAGGGACTCATCCCCGGCAAGCGCAACGCTTACTTTTCCGGCGAGCTCCTGGTTAGCCTCTGTGGCCAACTTGTTCTCAGCTTCCCAGGTACTTGCCCACTTCACCTCGCCGTCATCGCGACCATCCACCACCACCACGCAACCACTCAGGGTGGCCAGTGAAGCGGCAGCGAATAGCGAGGCAATAATTTTGGTCTTCATGTTTTTGTCTTCCTTAAATAAAAATACGGTTTTAGAGGGAGGGAGCGCACAGGCAGCTAGGCGCTGTCGTCTCCATAGCGGCGCAAGTAGACAGCCCCGGCGATGAACCCTGCGGCAACCAACAGGCCCAGCCAGAATCCTGCGCTTTGCAGCAGCGGCCCGATATCGATGACCTCAAACAGTGGGCTGTCGATCTTGTCGGCCAGTTCGCCCAGGGACTCCACATTTCCCTCCCGGACATTGACGTCAAACGCCAGGGGAAAGACGCCACCAAGACGGTCTGCAAGCAGAGAGGCAAAATGGCGGGTGCCAAGCAACTGTTGCTCGAGCACGCTTATAACCAGAGGAGGAATAACCGCCCAGATCATCACCGCTCGCTTGGCAAATGCCGATACCAGCATCAAATAGCCCATCAGCGGCAGGTACCACAGCACCTGAACAATCATTGCGTAAAAAACCAGGATGGAGGTCCGGAATAAGGGATTGGGCGCCCAGACTGTTTCCCAAGGACTGATTCCCAGCACCAGCAGATCAATCGACCCCACCATCAAGAGGAGGAGGTTGGTAATTAAGCTGGCGACAAAAGCAATCAGCGGAATCAGGATGGCTGCAGTCACGAGCTTGGAGAGCACCGTCTTCAGGTCAGACACCGGCAGTGATTTCCAGAACAGGATGCTGCGGTCCTTGCGGTCCGCCAGCAGGCAGTCCAGGAGGTAAAACGTGCCGACGATACTCATCACCATGGCGAACCAGCCAAACATTGCGAAATTTAGCGCGGCCAGGCCACCGGTCATCTCTCGTGCATCCACGCTATGCTCTGAGATAACGTCGATGGAAATATCATCAAGCAACCCAAAGGAAGCCATTACCACAACCAAAACCAGCACCAGTGACATCACAACCGGAACCAGCCAGATTGCACTGTGCTCCCAAGCTTCTCTGCGTACCAAAGTTATAAGTGTTTTCATTTGCGTGTTGCCTTCATTTTGGCGACAAACAGGTCCGCAATATTGGGGGTACGGACCTCTCCATAACCTTTGAATCGATCTCTGGGCTTGCCTTCAAACAACATGATTGTCCGACCGAAAGACTGCTGTTCACTAATCGGCCCCAATTCACGCAGTTCGTTCACTTTGTCAGGATGTACCGCAACCTCGGCATAGCGTTCGGCCAGGTCGTCCATCGATGAATTCAAGACCAGCCTGCCCTGGTTTACGAACATCAGGTCTGTAAGCAGGTGTTCGATCTCTTCCACCTGGTGAGTGGTAATCAGGATTGTCCGCTTGCCATCGAAGTAATCATTCAGTAACAAACGATAAAATTCCTTGCGGAACAGGATATCCAGCCCCAGGGTCGGTTCATCCAGTACCAGCAGGCGTGCGTCAATAGCCATCACCAGTGCAAGGTGCAACTGGGTGACCATGCCCTTGGAAAGCGAGCTGATCTTGCTCTTGAGCCTCACATCAGTGCGCTGGAGAAATTCCTCTGCCTTGCTGCGATCAAACCTGGGGTGAACCTGCTCGACCAGGTAGAGCGCCTGACTCACCTTCATCCAGCGAGGCAACACCGCAACGTCCGCAATAAAGCAAACGTGCTGCATGACTTCAGCCCGCTGGCGACGGGGATCCAATCCCATGACTTCCAGGTCGCCATCAAATGGTGTCAGGCCGAGGATAGCTTTCAGGGCAGTGGTCTTGCCGGCACCGTTGGGACCGATCAAGCCAACTATGCGTCCTTCTTCAATATTGAAGCTGACGTCATTCAGCGCCTTAAGCTCGCCGTAATTCTTGGTCAAACCGCGTGCGGAAACCAGCTGGGTCACTTGTTTTCTCCTTCACCGTTATCGGAGGAACCACCTTCGGCGACCGAAACCAAATCTGCCACGGAAAGACCCAGTCGACTTATGCGTTCCAGCACCAGTGGCCACTCGTCCTCCAGAAAACGACGGCGCTCATCTTTCAACAACTCGACCCTGGCGCCGTCCATCACGAACATTCCACGGCCGCGCTTCTTCTCTACCAGGTTTTCATCCACCAGTTCCTGGTACCCCTTGAGTACGGTCAGCGGATTCAGACGATATTCGGCTGCCACATTGCGCACCGACGGCAAGGCATCGCCGTCTTTCAAAACGCCTTCGAGAATCATCGCTACCACCCTGTCCCTTAGTTGGCGATAAATGGGTAAATTGTCATTCCAGTTAGGATCCATTTTTGATGCCCCGACCTCTATGTTCAGCGCTATGCACTATTTTCTAGAAACTGCGACGCAGACCATCGCGAGAACCGCCACAGTCTTTATCGCCGCACAACGGAGTATTTTCAGCCTGGCCGGAAATCACCGAGCTGGCACCGGAAATCACCTGTATTGCCAGGTCGCCTGCGACCTCACGCAACTGGACCTCTACCGTGGCCATGATCACCGCGGCCTCCTGATCAACCGGTTGCGGATGAGAAGCCTCGCCACTGACCACGCCGGCCAATACCAATACCATCATCAACATCCCTGGAATCATTTCGCCAATCAGATTTTTTTTCACGCTCATGTCAGAGTTCCTGTAAATTTCACGCCAGGGCCTCCTGCCCTGAACATCCCCCAAGTGGGATAGTGTTGTAGTTGACTATAACACCAAATCGAAATAATGCAACACCTGCGGAGAATTTTTATCCCGGTGCCGAAGATTTTTGGAAAATTACAGGATTTTCAATAGGTTGGATTTTCACAAATTGCCGGTATCGGGGAAATTTTGGCCACTCCCGCTGATCAAATCGCCCGGATTGCGACAATTTTCGGCATCCGGGTATAACACCTCCCGTCCTTTCCCGGCCTTCGCGGGCTCTCCTGTTGCGGGTAGTCCCAATGTTCCTGCCCTGGTGGACTGCCGTAGTATTTCCGAAATACTAGTACTATCAACTGACTTTTATTTAGTGCACCGTCGTTTCCCTTGAGGAAGCGCCAACCTTAAGGAAAGCAACCCATGAAGAATCCCGTTCGCGTGGCCATTACCGGCGCAGCTGGTCAAATTGGCTACCAACTGTGTTTCCGTATCGCATCAGGCCAAATGCTGGGCGCCGACCAGCCCGTCATCCTGCAGCTACTGGAAATCCCTCAGGCCCTCGGCGCTCTTGAAGGCGTGGCTATGGAGCTTAACGACTGCGCCTTCCCCACACTGGCAGGTATCGTATGCACCGATGACCCCAATGTGGCATTCAAGGGCACCGACTACGCGTTGCTGGTCGGCGCGCGTCCGCGTGGCCCGGGGATGGAACGCAAGGATCTGTTGCTGGCAAACGCCGCGATCTTCTCGGTACAGGGAAAAGCCCTCAATGAGCACGCCAGCCGTGAAGTCAAAGTGCTGGTGGTGGGCAACCCCGCCAACACGAACTCCCTGATTGCCCAGGCTAATGCTCCGGATTTGCCGGCAGCCAACTTCACCGCCATGACCCGACTGGACCATAACCGGGCCATGAGCCAGCTGGCCAACAAGACCAACAGCCACGTTAATGACATCAAGAAGATGATCATCTGGGGCAACCACTCGGCGACCCAGTACCCGGACATCAGCCATGCCACGATTGCCGGAAAACCGGCCAGGGCGATGGTTGACCAGGGCTGGCTGGAAGGTGATTTCATTCCCACAGTGCAGCAGCGTGGAGCAGCCATTATCAAGGCACGTGGCGCCTCCTCGGCCGCGTCGGCCGCGTCGGCGGCCATCGATCACATACGTGATTGGGCCCAGGGCACCCCCGCAGGGGACTGGGTTAGCATGGGCATCCCCTCAGATGGCAGCTACGGCATTGAAGCCGGCGTTATCTACTCCTATCCGGTGACCTGCAGCGGCGGCAAATACGAAATCGTCCAGGGGCTGGCCATTGATGAGTTCAGCCGGGCTCGCATGGACGCCACCGACGTGGAATTGCGCGAGGAACGCGACGGAGTGAAGGATCTCCTCTAAGGCTGGAATCCAGCAAATTAGCGAGAAAGGCCCCTGCGCGGGGCCTTTTTTGTTGCTGCGCATCATTTCTATGTAAGATAGTCTGCCTGGACACTGTCACACGTGACACTCGAGCTGCTTGAGTTACCGGCGCCCGTCAAACGGAGATTAAACAAAATGCTGAGCGGAATTATTTGGCTAGTCCTTTTCATCGGCAGTGCAATCGCCCTCGCCTACCAGCGGATTGATCTACGCAGATCAACAATGGTTATCGGCGGACTGCTGCTTGCCTATACCTTACTTGGCGACGCCGGCTTTTTATGGACCCTGCTGCTGTGGGTAGTATTTGCTGCCATGGTCGCGCTAAACGCCGACGAGTTCCGACGCGATCGTATTGTTCGCCCCATGCTTGATATCTATCGCGGCATGGTACCCAGCATGTCATCCACCGAACGTGAAGCCCTGGAGGCCGGTACAGTATGGTGGGAAGGAGAACTGTTCAGCGGCGCCCCGGACTGGAGCCAGCTTGATTCGGCCCCTGCGCCAAAACTCAGCGATGAGGAGCAGGCATTTGTTGATGGCCCGGTTGAAGCCCTGTGCGGCCTTGTGGACGAATGGGAGACCACCCACAAACAGGCCGACCTGAGCCACGCCGCCTGGGAGTTCATGAAGAGCGAAGGATTCTTCGCGATGATCATCCCGAAAAAGTATGGCGGTCTCGAGTTCTCCGCTTACGCCCATTCCTGTGTACTGACCAAGATTGCCAGCCACAGCGTCACCGCCGCATCAACCGTTGCGGTTCCCAACTCCCTGGGACCCGCCGAATTACTGCTGCACTACGGAACCGAAGAACAGAAGAATTATTACCTGCCAAGACTGGCCAGTGGCAAGGAAGTCCCCTGCTTCGCGCTGACCGGCCCCACCGCTGGCTCCGACGCAGCGTCTATCCCGGATTACGGAGTGATCTGCAAGGGCACTTACAACGGGAAGGAAGTCCTGGGCATTCGACTAAACTGGGACAAGCGATACATCACCCTGGCCCCGGTCGCCACGGTACTTGGGCTGGCATTCCAGTTGCACGATCCCGATCAACTGCTGGGCGAGCAGGAAGACCTCGGGATCACCGCCGCGCTGATTCCCACGAATCTGCCGGGAATTACAATCGGTCGCAGACACTTCCCTCTTAACGTTCCGTTCCAGAATGGCCCCACCCAGGGCAAGGATGTCTTTGTACCCCTGGACGCGATCATTGGCGGCCCGGCGATGGCCGGAGAAGGCTGGCGCATGCTGATGGAATGCCTGTCTGTGGGACGCAGCATCTCCCTGCCCGGCAACTCCACGGGCGGCGCGAAGGCCGCCTTGCACGCCACCGGGGCCTATGCCCGTATCCGGCAACAATTTGGTATGCCCATCGGAAGGTTTGAAGGAATCGGCGAAGCACTTTCACGTATCGCCGGCTTCACATACATCATGGATGCCGGCCGCAGTGTCACGGCAGGAGCAATCGACCAGGGCGCCAGGCCCTCGGTACCCTCGGCGATACTGAAGTACCACAGCACGGAGATGGGCCGGAAAATAGCCAACGACGCCATGGATATTCATGGCGGCAAGGGCATTTGCCTGGGTCCGAAGAACTACCTGGCCCGCGGTTACCAGTCTGTACCTATCGCGATCACGGTAGAGGGAGCAAACATCCTCACCCGCAGCCTGATCATCTTTGGCCAGGGCGCAGTGCGCTGCCATCCCTATGTGCTCAAAGAAATGGAGGCTGCCCGGGAGAGCGATACCGAAATGGCTGTGCGTGCCTTTGACGATGCGATATTCGGCCACATCGGATATGCCGCCAGCAATGCGGCGCGGGCTTTTGTCATGGCCATGACTAACGCACGATACTCAGATGTCCCGAATAACGGCCCGACGCGTCGCTACTATCAACACATCACCCGCTACAGTGCCGCATTCGCACTGGTTACCGATGCCGCCATGCTGACCCTGGGCGGGGACCTGAAAAAGCGTGAGTCCATTTCTGGCCGCCTGGGTGATGTGTTGAGCGCTACCTACCTGGCCTCATGCGTGCTCAAGCACTTCGAGAACCAGGGTCGTCCGGCGGAGGATCTACCGCTTGTTGAGTGGTCCTGCCGTTACCTGCTGTATTTCGCCCAGGAACAGTTGCACGGATTGCTGCGTAACTTCCCCAACCGAAAGGTTGCAGCGGTCCTGCGGATGCTGGTATTCCCGAGGGGACGCATGTATGCAGCCCCCTCTGACAGGCTGAGCAATAAAGTGGTCAACCTGGTGCTGGAAAACACCGAAAGCAGAACCCGCCTGTGTAACGGAATATATTCCTCGCCTGTGGAGAGCAACCCGCTGCACCAGTTGCAAAAGGCAATGGAACTGGCCGTCCTGGTGGAACCAATCGAAAAGAGCCTGCGAGGAAACTTGCAAGAAGAAGCAACGCCCGGCGAGACGGTCGAAGCACGTATCCAGCGACTGCAGGATCTTGACCTGATCTCTAGAGAACAGGCAGACCTGATGAATACATACTGGGATCTGCTGGAACCGATAATCGCGGTGGATGATTTTGATTCGACAGAGATTGCCGCGGAACCGCTGGCCAAGAAGCCTGCCCGAAAGGCACCGGCTAAAAGGCCCGCCGCAAAAAAGACTGCGGCCAAGAGCAAGGCAGCATCGGTAAAGAAAGCCGGCAGCGAGAAAGATCTGCAGACTGAAACCGACGAAAAGAAAAACTGATCAGGCCCAACACCTGGCCAATGAGGGTTTACCCCTGGTGGGCGGGGCGCATATAGTGGTTTGCGTCGCGTCCACCAGCAAAGCAGTTCTTAATGTCCGAACCAAACATCATCTATGAACTAAACCTGGAGACCAGTCCGGGCATCGGCAATGAATTCGAGCCCTGGTTAAGAAGGCACACCAGCGCCATGCTGGAGCTGAGCGGATTCAGGTTGGCAACCCTGTATAGCGTTGAGTCTGCGGACGATGCCGAACATCGCCATTACTGCGTCCACTTCCTGCTGGAATCTCATGCCGCCCTGGAGCAATCTGTCAGCGAGCACGCAGCGGAAACCCGCAGGGCCGGTCTGGAGAAATTCGGGGACCAACTGACTATTCACCACCGGGTCCTGACTGAAAGCGACGCCCTGAGCCCCCATGCTCCAGACATGTACTGCCGGAACTGCAGTTCACCAATCCGTGGCCAGTACTGCGCCGGATGCGGGCAACGTTCGATCTCCAGGGTGATCACCATGTGGGAGCTGACCCGCGACATGGTTGGTGATATTGCCGATCTGGATTCGCGAATCTGGCGCAGCCTCATCCCCTTGTTGTTAAAGCCCGGACACTTGACAGCAGATTATCTAAAGGGCCGAAGAGCCCGTTACATGCCGCCGTTCCGCATGTACCTGGTGCTCAGCATCCTGTTTTTCCTTTTGATGTCGCTGTTTCACGATACCGACAATCTCATAGACGATACCGTGGTGATGTCTGATTCCGAAATGCCCCTTGACCAGGAGCAACTTGACAGGGTCAGGAAATCTCTGGACGAAGCAATACCGGAAAATGCGGACAACCCGGAAGTCGCCAAACGACTGGCTGAGGTTCGGAGTAATCTGCCTCAAGCTGTTCCCGACGAAATTGCGGATTTACCAATTGAAGATGAAGTACTGAGCGAAAGAGCCAAAGAAAATTGTAAAGATGTCAACATCGACATGGGCGATAGCTTCATGCCCTGGATTAGCGAGGAACAGGCCGAGGCGAAGCTTCGGAAAATTTGTGAAAAGGTAGTTGCGGACAGTGGCAGAAGCCTGCTCAAGGGTCTGCAGGAAAACTTCCCCAAGATGCTGTTCATTTTTCTGCCGGTCATCGCCCTGGTGCTCAAGGGGCTCTACCCTCTTTCGCGTCGGTACTATGTGGAACATCTGCTATTTGTCATTCACTTCCACGCCTTTGTCTTCCTGGCGTTAATACTGGAATTACTGGTTGTGGAACTTGCCGCAACCATTCAATTCCCCACCTGGCCATTCACCACCTTGTTGTCACTTTACATTCCGTATTACCTGTATCGATCAATGCGCAGGGTATACGGGCAATCGCGAGTCGCAACACTGTACAAGTATGTTCTGCTATTCTTTTTCTACTTCTTCAGCCTGTTGCTGACAGCCCTGGCCACCTTGGCTTTTACAGCTTTCACCTTGTAGGAAATAAATCATGACATTCCGAAACACATTAATTTCAATACTGTTATTTTCAGTCAGCACGCTTGCCGGTGCCACGGAACAAAGCACATCACCCGAGCAAGCCGCCGCATACATTATCTCTCCTGCTGACGGCGCAACCGTTACCAGCCCGGTTGTTGTGGTCTTCGGGCTCAAGGGCATGGGCGTGGCGCCCGCAGGTACCGACAAGGCCAACACCGGACACCACCACTTGCTGATCGATGCCGACCTTCCGGCCATGGACCAGCCGCTACCGGCCAGCGCCAAGCTGATCCACTTTGGTGGCGGACAGACCGAAACAACCCTGGAACTTGAGCCTGGAACCCATACCCTGCAGCTGGTACTGGGTGACAAAAATCACATTCCCCACAACCCACCAGTTGTGTCGGAAAAGATCACGATCACGGTGGGTCCGGCCGCGCCAATACTGAACTGAGCGAAAACGACTGCTGCCATGAACGCATCCCGGTCTGGCGTTCCCGGCCGGATAATATTCCATGTGGACATGGATGCTTTCTACGCCTCTGTGGAACAACTGGATAGCCCTGAATGGCGAGGATTACCCGTCCTCGTGGGCGGCACCGGCCCCCGGGGCGTGGTGGCTGCTGCGAGTTATGAGGCAAGAGGTTTTGGCGTGCGCTCGGCCATGCCCATGAGTGAAGCCCTGCGGCGCTGCCCCAGGGCAATCTGTGCTCGGCCACGCATGGACCGCTACCGGGAAGTATCCAGGGAGGTTTTCGCTATATTCCGCAGCCTGACCCCCCTGGTACAGGGACTCTCGCTGGACGAGGCCTTTCTGGATGTTAGCGACCAGGTCAGGACCCGCCGACAAGCCAGGGAGCTTGGCAAGTTCATCAAGCAGCAGATTCACAAGGCGACAGGTTTGACCGCCTCGGTGGGAATAGGGCCCAACAAGCTGGTGGCAAAGATAGCCTCCGACCTGGAGAAGCCGGATGGGCTGGTCCTGGTGGGCAAAATGGAAGTGCAAGAGGTCCTGGACCCACTTCCGGTCCGGGTTATTAATGGCATCGGACCACGTACCGGTGAAGTCCTGGAGAGCCGGGGAATTCACCTGATCCGGGATCTCAGGAACTGTCCCGTGGAGTTGCTGACGCCGGTATTTGGACGCTTTACCCGGCGAATGCTGGACAAGGCCAGCGGCATCGACGACCGCCCCGTTGAACCCGGTGGCAAGTCAAAATCCATCAGCGCCGAGGAAACCTTTGACCAGGATTTGCTGGAACTGCCCGAAATGCTCGAACAGCTGAGCCTGATAAGCATTCGCACAGCACGCAGGCTGGCCGCCAAGGAACTGCAGGCCACCACGGTGTCAGTGAAAATTCGCGATCGGGAGTTCCGCACCGTCACCCGCCAGCACAGCTTCTCGCCAGCCACCCAGAGTGTGGATATCCTTGAGCAGACTGCGCGCCATTTACTGGAGCAATGGCGGGTAGAATATCCCTATTCCGCTGTGCGTCTGCTTGGAGTTGGTGTCTCGGGACTGGAGCCGGCCAGGCAGATGGATCTGTTTGCCAGCGAAGTAGAAACGAGTTCTTCGCAGGTTCAGGAGTTGATTAAACAGGTCCGTCAGAGATACGGTAGCAAGGCCCTGCGAAAGGGATCCGAACCGGATGGAAAACGCCAGGCGTAGATGCCTGCTACAATAGTCCGCCGCACCGCCATGGCGGACTCCATGCGGGCTGGAACGCTGCAACTGAACTGGGGAATGACGCGCATATGTATGAGCGCTATTTCGGGCTAAACGAAAAGCCTTTTTCAATCACTCCGGACCCCAGGTACCTGTACCTGACCAAGCGCCATGCTGAAGCGCTGGCCCATCTGTTGTACGGGGTAACTGAGAGCGGAGGCTTCGTGCAACTCACCGGCGAGGTGGGTACCGGGAAAACCACCCTGGTTCGCAGCCTGCTTGAGAAGGTCCCCGGCCATGTAGAAGTGGCCTTGATTCTCAACCCACGTCTTTCCCCCAATGAATTCCTGCATGCCATTTGTGACGAGTTGGGCGCCGAGATACCGGAACCGGCCAGCCCCAAGGAAATGGTCGACGCCCTGAATCGACACCTGCTGGATGCCCACAGCCGGGGCAGCCGGGTGGTGTTGATCGTCGACGAGGCTCAGAATCTCAGCGCCGAGGTACTGGAGCAGGTTCGCTTGCTGACCAACCTTGAAACTGCCAAGCAGAAACTGCTGCAGATCATTCTTATCGGCCAGACCGAACTTCGCGAGTTGCTGGCCCGTAACGATCTCAGGCAGCTTGCCCAACGGATTACAGGTCGCTACCACCTGGACCCCCTGCATAAAGACGAGTCCATGGCCTATGTCCGCCATCGACTGCAAGTTGCCGGTTGTACCACCGAGGTGATGCGACCCTCTGCCCTGGCCGAATTGCACCGAATATCAGGTGGCGTTCCCCGCAGCATCAATGTTATCGGCGACCGTGCACTGCTCGGTGCCTACACGCGCGAGCAGCGCGTGGTCAACGGCGCGCTGGTGCGCGAGGCGGCCTCGGAAGTTTTCGGACACAAGGTGAGATCCCGCTGGACGCCTCTGCTCAATGCCGCCGCCATGGTGGCCGCCGGATTAGTTATCGCCGCCGGACTGTGGCAGACCCGTGAGCTGTTGCCGGAACTAGATGACCAGCTCAACGTCCCTGCCCAGGCCAACGCCAGCGTTCAACCCGCGATGGATGGGCCGGCGACGCCCCCGACTACACAACAAGCGGCCAGCCAAGCCATCATCGAAACCCCGATTATTAATGACCCGGCTACTGACACCGCTATTCGCGGACATATCGATCGGGAAGAACCCGCCAATTTCCCGGCCGTCCAGGAATTTCTCGCTGCCCACCCTGACGCGT
>Ga0224507_10000127_pt1 | contig 28269 bp, 32 predicted proteins | sample SF_Jan12_sed_USG_3_FD_170159 | JGI IMG/M metagenome (GOLD analysis project Ga0224507, IMG submission 170159) | Sediment microbial communities from San Francisco Bay, California, United States - SF_Jan12_sed_USGS_13 | ecosystem: Environmental > Aquatic > Marine > Sediment | place: USA... | reverse complement strand
CATGGCGGCGGGTCTTGCTACTCTTGCAATAGCAGAGAAACCCGGTTTTCATGCCGGTCTAGCTGAGAAAGCAACACGTTTATGTGATGGCTTAAAAGCTGCAGCAAAATCAAAAGGCATTCCGTTAACCACTAATCAAGTTGGGGGTATGTTTGGTGTATTTTTTACCGATGCGGAAAGCGTTTCAAGTTTTAAGCAGGTTTGCGAGTGTGATGCTGAGCGTTTCAAGAAGTTTTATCATGGGATGCTGAGCAAAGGTGTCTATCTTGCGCCGTCCGCTTTTGAAGCTGGGTTTGTATCTTCAGCGCATACAAATGATGATATTGATGCAACAATAAAAGCTGCCGAAGAAATTTTCTCAGCACTATAAGTAATATTTAAAACCGGGAACATCCTGTTCCCGGTTGTTATTTGTACCATTACTGGAACCCCTTCTATGGACTGGCAGTCGATCCAGCCAATTTTTCACTGGTTATCAGATCATCCTGCATGGTCAGGGCTTTTTGTTTTTCTAATTGCGTTAACCGAGTCTTTGGTTATTGTAGGTTTGATTGTGCCCGGCACTATTCTTATGTTTGGTGTTGGTACATTGGTTGGTACGGGTGTGCTTGATGTTAAATTGGTTTTACTACTTGCGTTTGCCGGAGCAGTACTTGGAGACGGGATTAGCTTTTGGTTTGGTGCAACGTATCGAGAAAAAATTTCAGGTTTTTGGCCATTTAAAAACAATCCAAATATTTTAAAAAAAGGGCATGATTTTTTTGGCCGCCACGGCGGTAAAAGCGTTTTCTTCGGCCGGTTCATTGGTCCGCTACGTCCGGTAATACCTGCGGTAGCCGGTATGATGCACATGCCTGCGAAAAAGTTTTTTGCTATTAACGTGCTTTCCGCTGCGGGCTGGGCACCCTTTTACCTTATTCCTGGTATTTTATTTGGGACCTCAATTGGGCTCGCTTCAGCGATTGGCTCACGTTTAGTTATTATTCTTTTAGGTATTTTTTTTGTATCTGTACTACTTTTCTATGTGGTAAAGAAGTCTATGTTATTTATTGAGCCAAAATTGGAAGGTTGGTTTTCCAAATTAATACGATGGTCAAATAAATACACGTTGCTACGTTTAACTATCGGCGCACTTGTTGATCCTCATAAAAAAGAAAAAAATGCACTCCTATATTCTGCTCTATTTATTGTCATATTATTTTCGTTTTTAACTGTATTTGTTGCGAGTTTATGGTCTCCATGGATTGCGAGCTTAGACTTGCTTATTGCAAATGTATCAACCTTAATAAGGTCGGCGACGAGTGATAAGTTAATGTGGGTGATCCAGGTTTCATTTTCCTGGATGGTTCTTTTGCTATTTGTAATAAATACATTTATCGGCTTTTATTCAAATGGAGTTAGAAAGGCGTTCTGGTATTACGTTGGTTTATTAGCACTAACGTTTTTTACATCCTGGGTTGTGGCAGTAATTTACACCTCGCTAACAAGTTTGTTTGTGAACACATTTGTGTTTGTTCAGCTGGCTCTTTTTGTGAATGCCTTGTTATTTTATATCGTCATTTCGTCTGAAAGTTTAGTAAATTCTAAACGTTGGATTTCTTACTCATTCGCGATATTTCTCATTTTCATTTTTTCATTTAGTGATATATATTTTGGTCTATTATCATTTTCTCTTGTGTTAGTGGCTGTAAGCTTATCTGTAATCTGGCTGCTATTATTTTCTCTCGGCTATCGACGGCATTGGCATGAAATTCGGTCTTTTTCATTTATTTCGGGCTCTTCTGTCATGGTTTGCATATTGACAGCAAGTATGATGATTTATGGTGATTTTCAACGAGATCTTTTGATATTGCCCAAGGATAAAATTGAAATTGTTTCACAGACTGATTGGCTTAAAACATATTGGCAACGCTTGCCGGAAAAGCGCGAAGATATTTTTGGTAATAAAAAAATCAGACTAAATCTCCAGTGGCAGGGCAACATTGCGGCAATTGAACAAACGCTCTTAAAAAAAGGATGGCATCCTTCGCCAGATATCACATTTAAGTCATTGCTTTACTGGCTGGCTCCTGAGCCTGATTTAAGCCAAATTATACGCTTGCCCCAAACAAATTATGATAAAACTGAGTCAGTTTTATATGTCAAACCCTACGGTAACGATAATCAGCAATTGGTTTTCCAATTATGGCCCACAAAAACGTCAATCGATGATCAGCGAGTGTGGGTTGGGTCAGTGTCTGTGCAAAAGCTAATTACTGGTGAGCGCTGGTTAGCTTTTTTTCGGGTTGAGAATAGTGACCCGAAAGGACTCCTAATGTTTGATGAATTAGATGAGCGGTGGGAAGTCAATATTCGAGAAAATAATATGTCAGAGCTAGGTCCAGTTAAGGACTACACTCTATTGGTATCAAAAAAGCCGGTTGGAGCGACCATTGAAAAACAAGAAAAATAAACCGTTTAAGTTAAGGCTTGGATTTGCTCTTTCGGGTTTTATTATTGCAATAAGACAGGAAAACAGCTTTCGATTTCAGATGATTGCAGCGATATCTGCTCTTGTGTTTTTGGCCGTGATGCAGCCAGAACCTATTTGGTGGGCAATAATTGTGATTATGATTACAGCGGTTTTAACGGCAGAATTGTTTAATACCGCTCTGGAAGAGTTGTGTGATTATGTGCAGCCCGAGCATCATGACGCAATTGGCAAAATCAAAGATGTTGCAGCAGCAGCGGTGTTAATGGCTAGCGCAGGTTCACTATTTGTTGCCGCATTGATGATTGTTGATTTGTTGTTATGAGAAAGTTGTCAGAATAAGTAATCAGTTAAGCGCTTTTTCTATTTTTACTTCTATGCTGAGCAAGCTCGTCTGTAACTTCATCTTTGGCCACTGGGTTGTGTTCTAACAATTCTGTAGGGGTTTCCAGTTTGCTCATATTGATGTCGCAGCGAAGTTTAGCCCCTTTTGAAATTTGTACTAGCGGTGACTTAATGCTTCCGCGAATTTTTGCTAGGGGACCGATAAGAAGTTTCTTTCTGGCGATAATGTCGCCTTCAACTACGCCTTCAATGACCACTATATCAGCAGTTACATTTCCAACCCAGACGCAGCTTTGCGTCATAATCAGCTTGCCATCTATGGTGCCTTCGCCTTGAAAGCGTCCATCTATTCGAACTTCCCCACTGCTGCGTAATTCACCGATAATAGTCGTGTTTTCAGGTATTCTTATCATTATTGTTTTGCCCTTAACCCTGTATGCCTTTCAAGCGAATGCTGAGGCTTTTTATTTATAAGGCACAATATAATCCTCGGTTAAAGAATACGCAAGATGCACTTTTTGACTGTTTTATGGTTAAGCCAAGTAAAATATAATGGAAATAGGGGCTTAAATAATAAATTAGCAAATAAAAATTTTTAAATTAATTGAAACGCGGCTATTTAAAATCCAGCTGTAACATCTTTCCTCCAGTTTTATCCGCTATAGCCTGGAATTCCCGGGTAGTTTCAGGGTCGGATTTGCCAAGTGGTAGAGAATAAACCGGACTCGGGATTTGAGAGTAGTATATTTTGTCGTCAGAGGGCTCGTCCCCAACTAATATATAAGCGCCAGGTGGCGCGGCATTACGAGCAGCTACTCGAAAGGCTTTACCCATAGTCTCTAGGTTGCCACCAAAAGGAGCGCCTGTCATGAGTTGGTCGAACATCGAGCCCATAGAGCCGGTGTAGGTCTCTGCCCTATGGTCGGAATACCAGGTTAAAGCTGCCAATTGCTTACCAGATCGAACAACAATTGTGCGCAAAACGGGTATTAAAAATGACGCAAGTCCGTGCATTGAGCCGGATGCATCAATTATCATGTGCAGATCTTTTCCGGGTAAATCTTTAAGCCCTTTGATAAAGATATCAAAGTCTTTTTTTCCAAATGTTGCCGCCTCCATAATGCGATCCATGGGATTGCTTTCCGCCATGAGGCTCATCTCGTCCATATCTTTTGTCAGCCGTTTGCTATCAAGCATGGCAGAAGCAAGTTGATTTTTTAGTGTTTGAATTTCAGCTTTTAATTTTGGCACTTCATATTCCTGCGCCATACGAGATGTAATTAAAATTGTCACCATCAGAAATATAAATGTTGCTAGCATGAGCAGCGATACATCTGAAAAGCTTTCATAAATATTGGTGTAGTTGGAGCGTTGTTTTCTAGCCATGTCTTATGACTGATCTTTTGACGCGAGAGAGTCTTTAAACTTGTGCCACCACGAACGATTTAGCTTGTTCATCAGGGTCAACTCTTGGCGAAGTAGAACGCGGTAATATTTTTGCATTCTTAATGTTTCTCGGAGTGTGAATGTGCCGTGCTCATCATCACCGGTTGATTTGTGGAGTTCGCGAATGGCTTTTTGAAATTCGTTAATTGAATCTTTTGAATCAGTAAACGCATCTTTAAGTCCAGCAACTTTTTCTGAAAGTGCGTCAATTTCTACATTGAGGAATCGAACGTCACGCTCAACAGTTGGTTTAAAGTCTGCGGATAAATGAACCATACATGTCTTAACAATATAATCGTGGAGTGAGCCTAGTCCATATTCAGTTATAAGGGCAAAAATTCGAAGAAGTACGCCCCCAAGTACGGCACCAAGTAGCGTGGTGTAAAACGCAGTTCCCATTCCGCTCATTGCTTTGCGCAATCCTGCTAGCAGTAAATCCTGGTCTTGGCCGAGGGCGTCTAATGAGCCAGTTAAGCCCGTGAGAGTTAATGTTAGCCCTGTTACTGTGCCGATTAGGCCTAGGGTTATCAGTAAATTTCCCAATATTTCAGATGCGTGGCTTCGTCGCCCTAGGTTGGCGTATTCCATTTCAAGTAAAGTTTCGATGTTTGGGCTTTCATTGCTGGCTGCAACGATTTTGAGTGATTCATAAAACTCATTGACGCATCTTGGTTTTCGATTGGTTTTTTCTAGGCCCATCAGGCCTTTTTGTTTAGCCAGTTCATTTTGGTTGGTGGCTTCAATAAATTCACTGGTGATTTTTATTGCAAGTAAAAAACTGGCTAAAACACCAATCAAAAACATGAAGGTAATTATCCATGTGATTTTACTTTTATCGTTGCTTAAAAACTCTAAAATATCTGTATCGAGGTATAAGCCAAGATAAATTGTGATGGAGATTGAAGCCCATGAAAACCAGATGGTAACGGTGCGATAGGCACTATTCATTATGTTTCCCAAACCCTAATAAGACTTGTAACAAAACAAATTTGAGTTGCTACGGATATTATTTTTAAGCAAGCTGAATGTGCCAGGAAATTGTTTAATTCAGCGTTGCCAATCCTGTGAACGTAATTACAATTTTTAGTGTTTAGGAATTAAGGTTTGTGACTAAAGATTTAATCGGTGGTTGTAAGGCAACGTAACGCCATTATTTTTGGCATTTTGTGTGTTGCTACTTCGGCCCATTTCTTCTCCAAATAGAGAAGCCCTCTCCCTTTAACCTTATGTAAACTAAAGCCTGAATGACTTTGAGTCAAGTAAAATGCTTCGCGGTTGATTTTTGTGCTTGATGCACTGGGGAGGTTGCTGTGCGAAATTATAATTGTTGTGAGAGATGGCTGACGCAAAAATTTGCGTCAGCTCAGGTTACGAGTTATTTGACGTTATGCTCTGCAGTTGTATCTTCTAAAGAAGTTTGGGTGTCTTTTGTTTCATCGTCTTTCTTTATTTCTGCTTTGGCAAGACGTTGGCTTGTGCTTAATGGAACGTTATTATTTCTAACTTGAATAATTGCTCCGGCCTTATAAAGCGCCAGCGTTTCAGTTTCTCCACCGAGAGCGGAAATGGAATCAGCCAATGCTTTGTTTTTTTCGATAAATGGATTGAAAATAATATGAGTAACACTTCTTACAGCTTCAAGCATTTTTTCTGGATCGTCTAACGCTGGAGGTAATGGAAGCACGTCTCGTTTTGTGGCCAGCATAGTTCTACCTGGCCATTCACTCGCTGCTCTAAATGGCTTGAGAGGGTCCTCAGCTTCAACCATAAGACTCTGAATCATTTCATCTTCGGGTCCTAAAATGGCGTGCTTGATTGTCAGAGCATGATTCTTGTCTTGTAGCATAAAAAATGCGCAGAGAAATAATGTAGCTCCCATTACGATGCCGCGCTGCCCCACTCTGCCGGTTTTATTTCTGGATTGGTTAAATTTAACAACAAGGTGAGTGCCACGATAGAGCAGGAGCGCAATGCAGATTAATACCCAGCTCTGGTCAGGCATAAATACACCGATAGCGATAGATATTAATATCATCTGGCCGAGTAAGTCTTTAGATAGTGTTTTGAAATCTAAAGAGATTAGTAGTGCTAACAAAAGACCAGCAATAATTCCTGGTACCCAGCGTAGGTCGGCCGCACTCCAGATTATTGAGCCTTGAAGACCCTCCGCTAGCGCTGCAAAAGGATTTGAGAAAAATTCGATCTCGCTCCAGCCTAAAGTCATTGATAGGGTAAGAAGGACAGAGACCGCGATACCAATATAAACGTGTCTGGATTTTTTTTCAGCGTGAGGATTACGGTACCATTGCCATGCAAGTGCGATTGGGTAGGCGAGTGCAATTGGATGTAGAGTGGTCAATATTGCGATCCACAACATTTGGCAAAAGTACCAGCCGCCAAAATAATTTTTATCTTTCCTGTATGCGGAATCCAGCCAGGCACCAGACGCAAAAGCCATTAAAATGTATGGTCCGGCACTTAATGAGTCGACTTGAGACACCATAATTGGCGAAAGTAAGAGTAGAGCAGACGCAATAAGTGCTACCTCTGGGTCCGTTGTACGGCGTGACCAACGAAAAAGCATGGTGACAGCGACAAAGGCGATTGTTAGCGCCATTATTTTTGTTGCAAGCATACTACCGGGCCAATATGCACCGACTGGTGCGAATAATAGAGCTCGAAAATCGGGCATACCAAAAATAACAATCGGGTTTACAACGTTGTCAGCGATCGTCCAGGTAAGCAGTAATCCCCTGGCTGCTGCTTCATCTATGGCGAAAGGCGTGAATCTGACTAGGTCAAGTAATATAGCTAAACCAATCCATGCGAACAGTGCAAAAAATCCCCAATATTTTTCAAAAATTGCATTTGCTTGATTCATTGTTATTTATTTCTTCTTAGAATAATTTGTGAAGTGTAGATTCTCTATATTTAGAAAAATATAGCAAGTGGGTTTTGGATTATTTTTTATACTGAATTCATTTTTTACTTGATTAAAGCGGTAGGTTACTCCTTATTTTAAGGGTTTTTTTTACTTTTTTAGGTGACATCGGTGTATTGGCGAGATATGATTTCATTTTGTAATATTATTTCGATAGCGAATCTGAGATCTTTTTCAGATTTCGAGTTGACAGCTTTTTTTATTAGTGTTTGAATGCTGTGCTAAGTTGTGTAGATAAATCTACTCACTTTTGTTATTCGGCTTTTAAAAAATAAAGAGGGAGATAGGCCGTGTTAGATACAAGTTCTGTAGCATTACTTTATGTTATTTGGTTTGTTGGCGCATTCATTTTGGCGTGGACAATGCTGAAATTGAATTCTTGATTGTTAATTAGTATCTGATTAGCTGTATTTGTTTTATAGAGCTGCTGCTTTAAATAGCTTCGCTACTAAGAATAAAATAAAGTTATATCGGGTATAGGGGCTAAAACTGGGAGGGCTTCTTAACATGCGACGTTTTATATCTGCCGTTTCTACGGTTGCGTTGGTTGTAGCGGTGATTGTACCATCAATCGCTTTTTCTTCAGCTATGTATCCAAAAGGAAAGGGCAATGTTGCCAACGGTAAGGCAATATTTGAAAATGGTAAAGGTTCGGTACCTGCTTGTACTTCATGTCATGGTGAAGACGGTAACGGTAACGATGATATGGGAACACCGCGGATTGCTGGTCAATTCGCAGTATTCCTAAGAAAGCAGCTTGAAGATTATGCAACTGACAAACGTAAAGACGAAACTATGTTTGTTATGAATGACAATGCTAAAGGTTTAAGCGCGCAAGATCGAACTGATGTCTCAACTTATCTTGAATCTATTTCTCCAGGTAGTAACGGAAAAATGGCTTTCAAAGGTTCTGACTTAAAAGAGATCGCTGCGAATGGCGGGACTGTTGGTCTAGCTCATAAAGGTAAGACTTTGGTTGAATGGGGTGCCGGCGCGCGAGTGCAGAATCCACTTTCAGCATGTCGTTCTTGTCATGGGTTTAACGGTCGCGGTGCGCCACCGATTTATCCGCGTATAGGCGGTCAGCGTTACGTTTACTTGGTGAATCAGTTGAAGAAATGGAGAGATGGAACTCGTTCCAATGATCCAATGGGTCAAATGCAAGCAATCGCAAAACAAATGTCTGATGACGACATTAATAATGCAGCGGCTTATTTGACTAATGCTTCTGATTACTCAATGGGTAACTTCAGAACGCCATACGATCATTAAGCTTTAGATTGTTATGAAAAAAGGCGGGTAATCCCGCCTTTTTTTATGCCTGTTGATTTTTGCTCAAGTGTCGCTATGAATTTCGTGTTCCTCTCTTTCTATATTTAATTCCATAAATATTATGCCTTAAGTTATAAAGTTATTTTTTGCAGAAATATTCAGTATAAAAAATAAAATATAAAAATAATTCTGTATACTGCTTGTCTACTTATAAATGTACGTGGTGCGGAAAATATGAAAAAATCACAACCATTGAAGTCGGGAGAGAAAATTCTATTCATCGTTTTTGGTGTATTCTTCATTCTGGCTTTAATCGCTTATATTGCCTTAGAGTCAATGAGGCTCACATCTGAGGAGCCAATGTTTAAAGCGAGCACTTTTTTTGATTTTTCTGAAGTTGGAGCGGAGGGGTCAAAAATATACCGAGAGGCTCGGTGTAATTCGTGCCATAGAGCGCTAAGAGCGGGCACAAGTATGGGGTTGTCGCTTGATGGTATCGGTTCAAAGCGATCACTTGAATGGCTTGAGACTTTTCTTATTAATCCGGAAAGTGTCTATGGTGCCGAAACGCTTGATCACGGGCTTCCGCCTAAAGAGGCTGCTTACACGGGTCGCCTGTCAGAAGATCATCGGCATAAAATTGCGGTGTTTTTGTCAGAGTTAAGAGCGGATCCTGGGTCGTCGGTTTCTAAGCGGCCACCGCCAGAGCATTCAGAGTTTATTGATAGTATGGTGAAAATGTGGGCCCCTAAAGAATGGTCTGAAAAATACACGGATATACGTGATCGCCCAGTGGAGGAAATAGAAAGTGAGTCCAAATAATGTTGTAGAGCCTTGGCGCCATGAGAATGAGCTTACTTATCGCAAATATACGCTCTGGTTTATTTTCGCTTGTATTATTTATAGTTTGATAGGTTTTTCTTGGGGTGCAGTGATGGGGGGGATGACGGAGCTTCGTCATTTTGTCGATCATAGGCTTCATGGAAATCTAATAGTTCGGGGCCATACTCATATAAATTTGCTTGGGTGGGTCGAGATGGCGATTTTTGGCGCGGTTTATTATATTATTCCCCGCCTCGTTAATCGTCCCATATATAGCTTAAGGCTTGTTATCGTTCATTTTTGGATTCATAACATTGGCTTAATCGGAATGGTCGTGTTTTTTGTAATGGCCGGTGTAATGGGTGGAATGGCTAGCGTGCATTCTACGCCGGAAGAAGTTGAAGTTATTGTGAAGCCGTTGTTGGCTACGATGGGTATCTTCGGGACACTTGTTTTGTTGGCTAATTGTATTTGGGCGTATAATTTGTTTCATACTTGTAAAGGGTGGAGGAAAAATTTTGATACGTAACTTATTTTTTATAATAATTACTACAGGGCTTCTGAGTGCATGTAATATTGAGGCGCCAGAGGGAACGTTGCAGGTCGGAGCGCAGGCTCCATCGTTGAAAACTCGATCTCTCGTTGATGTTGATGGAGATATGTCTCAGCTTACTTCGTATCGTTATCCTGATGAAAGAATGTACCAATATTCTGTCGATGATGCTTTGGCGACAGGGAAGGTAGTGTTGATTGAGTTCGCGACACCTGGGCATTGCACGGTATGCGATAAGCAGTTGCAGCTACTAAAAGCAATGATTTCTAAGTATGGGGATGATGTTCTATTTCTCCATATGGATCAATACAAAAACCCCCAGGCATTCTCTGCTTACAAAGTTAAGGGGGATCCCTGGACATTCTTGGTAGATCGAGCCGGCAAGGTGCAGTTTAAACGTGCCGGGCGAATTCTTTACGGTGAGCTGGATCATGCTTTGGGGACGGTTGTAAATAAAAAAGGATAAACATATGGCTTCGCAATATGACTTTAATCTCGTTGAAGATAAAAAAGGATTGGTTTGGGACTTGGTGCTTTACGTTCCTACGATTATTGCATTGATAATCCTAGCTTCAAAGTACTGGTATAGTGGGGATGAAAATTTAGCCTATATCTTGGTGTTTTTGACAACGTTTATTTTTTTAATTGCGTTTAATCGAATATTTAAAACCCGACTGATGATGCTGCCGTCTTCACCTGTTTCATTTTCGGTGTCAAAAAAAGGTGTTGTAGTCGATCTTAAAAGCGGCGCGTCGGTTGATCTGGTGAAAGATGTAAGATTTTTTACGGATATGGCGGGTAAAAGTTTTGGTCTTGCTGGTATTGATTTAGAGGGCGCGAAAAAACAATTTGTTTTTCATAAGGGGCAATTTATTGATGAGCAGCAATTTGATGGATCAAAAGCACAGCTACGCGCATTTAAATAATTCAACCTGCCCAAGGTAAGTTTTAATTTAGAAAGGGCTTAAAGTTAATCTTTAAGCCCTTTTCTTTTTTTAACTATATCCAAGCCAAGGGCGGCCAGCCCAATAGCCCAAAATATCGTTACACCCACAGTTATGTTTTCTTTTAAATCGTTGCTTACAAGCCCATCCAGGAGCATGTGAGGTATAAAAGAAATCATGAGTAGTGAGCCCATTGCAATGAGTAAGTATATTGCGATTTCAGCTTTCATTATTTTTCTCGAGATTATTTTAGATGCAAAGCATAAATAATCGTTGGCGATGATTCAAGTAAGAAATTGCTAATAACATACTAAAAAACTAATGTATTGATTGGTTTAAAAGCAGTTTTAAACAAAAGTGACGCTATTACGTTCGTTATAAAAATGCTTAATAACTTTTTATACATTTGGCTTGACCTTGTGTGGTGTCTATGTCACGATTTCTTGGTTTCTAAGTAGGTAACTTTTAAGAGCCTAGGCTTATTAATTTCAAGTTACAAATTAGAAGAAACTTTGGGTTGTGAGATAACACTCACTTTGGAGGGAAAAATGAAAAATAAGTTAACGGTTGGAAATACATTTTGGGTTCTGCTCGTAGCAGCGTTTACGACTGGAATGGGAAATGGTTCTGTATTTGGCGCGGCAGTAATGTGCGCTGTAGGACGTGGGCCTTATGAAAGCTGGGGCGGATGGGGTGCTGAATCCTATGATCCTTCAACTTTTTCTGGTTTTGTTGACTGGATGATGTTCGTCTTTGGTCTTGCTTTCGCTATTATTACTGCTTTGGCTATGAGTAAGCATGGTGAATTGGAAGCGCGTGGCGACAACACTGGTTGGTAAGCTTCCAAATACGGAAGAAAACAAAGGGGGAAGTTATGGCTACATTTGCAGGAGCATGCGGGATACTTTTAGCGTTCTCGAGTATGTGGATGTCTTGGTACTTAATGAATAAGATGAAAGAATGATACTTAAGTCTTTTAATTTATCTGGGGTTATAATTAAAATGGGAGGTGTGGTTTCATGTTAATGAAATTTCTCTTCGCCAAGAATGAGGAAATTCCTGCTGGATCGGCAACGATCTTTTTCGGTTTTTCATCCATTTTTTGGTTTGTAGTTGGAACTGGTTTAGGTTCCTTTAATGCGGCAAAATTGGCGTTTCCTGACTGGGTTACCGGTACGGAATTGTTTGCTTTTGGTCATATGCGTCAAGTACACGTACTTGCGGTAATTCTCGGTTGGATCTCAATGGCATTTGGTATGACCATGATGTACATGACTCCAGCGCTGGGTAATACCAAGTTATGGTCAGAAAAGCTGGGTCTATGGAACGTGTTCATTTGGAACGTCGGTCTAAGTCTTGGTTTAATTCTTTTGTGGATGGGTATTACATCAGGTCGTGAATATAGTGACTTGATCTGGCCTATCGACCTTGTTGTTATCTTCGGTGTTTTATTGCCATTAGGTATCAATGTTTGGATGACAATTGCTCATCGTAAAACTCAAGGTATATACATCACAAACTGGTTTTTTGGTGCTTGTATCTTCATGCTTATGATCGTTTTTCTAGTTGGTAACTCTCCTGAGTTGTTCAACTTGACTGGTCTGACTGAAGCTTATATGACCTTCTGGTTTGCTCACAACGTATTGGGTTTATGGATTACTCCGGTTGCTGCAGGTATTGCGTATTACACTATACCTAAGCTTACTGGTAACCCACTTTACTCACATCGTATTGGCCACTTACATTTTTGGTCTATCGTAGCGTTCTATTCAACTCCTGCTTCTCATCACTTGATGTCTGCCCCTCTTCCAGAGTGGTTGAAATCATTTGCATCTGTAGAAGGCGTGTTGATCCTGATCCCTGCGGTGGCGTTTGTTGCTAATATCCTCTTAACCCTAAAAGGCAAGTGGAGCATGTTTGTAGAGAATCTGGAAACTAAATTCTCTATTACAGGTGTCTTGTTGGCGATCCCTTTGAATATGCAAGGTGGCTTTCAGCAAACACGTGCAATCAACTGGTATGTTCATGGAACAGGCTGGATTGTTGCGCACGCTCACTTGGCACTTCTTGGAATGTCCAGCTTTTTGGAAGCGGCAGCCGTATACTTTGGTCTACAGCAAATGCTTCGCAGAAAACTGTACTCATTGACTTTAGGTAACTTGCATTACTGGTTCTTCATTATCGGTTTCTGCGTGTACTGGATCTCAATGACTATAGCTGGCCTGATGCAAGGCGCTGGTAAAATATACGAAGTACCATACATTGACGTAGTGGTTGCAGAGCATCCATACATGATCGCTCGATGGGCTGGTGGTACTATGGTATTTACTGGTAATGTAATTTGGTTATACAACATGTGGATGACTGCACGTGAAGGTACATTAGTACCTAAGGGTCGCTACGCACATGAGTTAGCTTACGAAAGATAAAAATTATTTATTTTTCTAAGTGAATGTATATGCTTTCGGGGCGTTCTCGCCTCGAAAGGACCTGAAAATTTAGGGAGGAGGAACTCAAGTGGGTTTTCAACAATATAAATTCGGTGCTGCGGGCATCGGCTTGATGTTTGGTTTCTCAATGTGTATTACTTTGCTTTTTCCAGCTAATGATTTCCGCTCAGGAATTTCAACTTGGGTAGGCTTGGATAAGCAATTATCATTGGGACGTGTTATTGGTTTCAGTTACGAAGATCCTTTTGTTACTGGTGCTGGTAAGCCAATCGTAGTCATTCTTGACAAAGATCCAAAAACAGGCGCAATAATTGATCCGCCACAACGTGCATACGTTTATAATCCAGGGATCAAATTTGCTCCAGGCATCAACCACCAGGAAATGCTTGGTGCAGGTGTAGAGGATTTAAGTAAAAGCATAGGTAAGATTGATCAATCTGATATGGCTTCTGGTGCTGTTTTCACTCTTGAAAAAGGTGAGTTTAACGGCGACGAAGTTGATTACATTGTCAATGCTTCAGTAGTTAGAGGCTGGACTCCAGCTGGTACTCTGAAAGCAGCCGGTGATGAAAATACACGATATGTTGCAAAAGGAAAAACAATCTTCGTTACTGAAGGATGTTGGTGGTGTCACACATTATTGCCAGAGCAAACACAAGATTGGCAATTTTTTGGTGCACCTCCATACCTAGGTGACTTTAATGGTGAGATGCCAACAGCTTTTGGTTCTGATCGTAAAGCGCCTGATTTGCTACATGTTGCGTCACGTAATTCATCGCGTGAGTGGATGACAATGCATTTCTTTAACCCTCGTTTGGTTCAGCCGAACTCTATCATGCCGCGTTACGATTATCTTTGGGGTAAAACCGATGCTAAAGGTAACACGATTGATATGAACAAATGGCGTGCAGAGTACAATGCGTACGTACATGGCGAGTCAATTTATCCACCAGAAGTACCTGAGCCACGACGTGACTCTGAAGTTCGTACTTTAATTGACTGGGTTCTAACGAGCTTAAGATAAGGGAGAAGAATGATGGGCTGGAAATTTGATCAACCGCTTTATTGTCTTTCTGATGAGCAAGAGCAAAAAGAAATGCTTGAGCTTATGGAGAAAACGAAGTTTGGTGGCTTATCTGAGGGTAATAATAAATTACCTATGCCATTGGTTGCATTGTGTGGATTGATTATCTTGACTGCGTTCATGATAACTCAACCTATTTGGGGGCAGCGTCCTAATGCCGAAATCTATACAGATTTTGTTGCGTTAATGGATTCTCCTGAAGTTCAGCGTTTAGCTACTGGCGAAGAGAAGATGAAGTTTATCACTCAGCAGGCAATGGCTAAAGCAACTGGTCGTACACCGGGTGATATCGAAAGGCATCCAATGTCTTGGAATGACCTTTTGAATGTCTCTGCTTCTATTAAAGAGGTTCAGGCTGGCGGCGGTCAATATGACTTGGCAAGTTACAACGTTATTGGAAATCGTATCCAACTCGCTAACTTCGAAGGTTATGTACAAGCAAACGGACTTCGTGAGCGTAAGCAGCCTTGGTTTGATAAAGGCTATGCTATCGACATATTCTATGTAAGTTACTTTTGCCTAACTATGGTTCTTGTTATTAAACAGCTTCCACATTTCACGCGTAAGCCTGATATGTCAAAAGCTTCTTAATAGCTTAATATAAAGAAGGGAGTAGATTATGTTAGATATCGATTATGGCCCAGGTGTGTTTATAATGTGGATCGCGGTGGTGGTTATTTGCCCTGCAATCTACGGTATGTTTTTTGTAGATGCACACTGGAAAAGGCACCAGCAGGAAAATGATACGGACGATGCTTTTAACTAAGCCGCATCATCATTTCTGATAAAAAGCCGCTCTCTATAGAGCGGCTTTTTATTTTGTAGTAGTGGATTACTGGGGAATTAAATCGTCCCATTTTTTTAGTTAGCATGGTATGCTATTGAATCAAATGTGGTGAAATAATCGCATATTGGATTTGGATAAGCGGTAGAGTTTTGTTGCTTTATAGCAGCGCTTACTAGAATTAAAACAATATAAATACAAAGCTTTTTTGCTTTCGTAATACGGTGTTAAGATGTTTTTGCAATTATCTAATCTATTTAGCCAGTTAAATACAGGAATTAACGAATCAGTATTTCGCATTCTTGCTAGTAATGATAATCAATACGTATTTGGCATAGATATGAGTATTGATAGTCTTCGCTCTCAAGCCTATAGTGATTACATATTTGTATTTCTTATTTTATCTCTAATTTTATTTTGCTACATAATCTATTTGTATTTACCGAAAAATTTAGGTGATTTGAAGTTAGGTGAAAAAATAATGTTTATCTCAATTATTATTGGCGTTATATTGGCCGTAATAATTGGTTATGTTCAGTTGATTGATGGCTATTTAATGTAAAGGAAAAGTAATGAGTGATTTTATCCAAAACTTGCCTGACGGCTGGACAATTTACCTGTGGCTAGTAGTTGCAGCCGGTATTTTGATTGCTGCCGGTTTTATGCTTCGCTGGGCTGCGAAAAACAACCAGTTTGATGAAGATATTAAATACGTATTGTTTGATTCGGATGATGAAGACAAGATGGAACCTGAAGAGTTTGAAAAGTATAAAAGCGTTATGAAAGACCAGTACGCCGAACGGGACGAGTTTTTAAAAGAGCAACAAAAAAGAAGTAAATAATGCGCAAAGGTGAGAAAGGCATTTTCGTTGTAATGGCGATTTCAATTGTTGTTTTGATTGGGGTGAAGATTTATCAAAACTCAAAAAATGAAGGGGAGGATCCTGGGATTCCCTTTTATTCAACTGCTAACAAAGAAGTTAAGGATGGCGCTGCTAAGGTGATGCATTTTGTAGAATGCAAGAAGTGCCATAGCATATGGGGTATGAAGGACTTCTCGCAGTCTGTGCCTGCTCCTTCGTTAGATGGTATGGGGATGTTTAGAACTGAAGAGTGGTTATATGATTACTTTTCATCTGAGAACCCCCAGGAGATGCTGACCTCTAGGTTAAAGCCTGAGTATAGGATGCCTTCTCTAACTCACCTTACGGATGATGAAAGAAAAGTTCTCGCTAAATATATTTTTAGTTTGAAAGTAGAAGACTGGTATTTAGAAGAGACCAAGCAAGCCCGTTATGAAAAACTAACCGGAAACAAATATAATAATGAAGCGGCAAAAATTAAATAGTATAGCTCTGCATTTATTTTGGGCGCTAATCGCAACTACGGTTGGGGTAGTGTTGATTTTGCTAGGTGATCATTTGCTTGGCGTTCAGCTTGAAGTATTTCAAGGTATGAGTACTTTTAGTATTCCATGGATACTTGACTTAATACTTGTGCCTTTGGTAGCGGGCTTTTTCGTATCCTTGATTTATGGGTTGGGTGGTAAAATGATTGCCCATTTACCTGCGCTTCTGGCAAAAAGTTATGTGTTCTATAATTTAACGCCTGACATGATTCCTGAAGGCGCGGCTATAGTCCCTTTGGGCTTTTGGATCTTACTTGTAATTGTAGTCGTAGAGGCTTGTGCTGCTGGTGGGCTAATTGGCGAGTTCGTTATTAAGAGAACATATGGTCGCCGACCGAGGCATTTAATACATAAGCGTTATAGACAAGAAAGTGTAGAAAATTAAATGATGAATGTATTTTATGAGCTCTAAAGTTAGCAGTAAACGATCTTCTTTAACTAAAGAAGAACTCGTAATTCGGAAAAGATATATAGGGGCAACGTTTGTAACTTGTATCGTTATTGCGTTAGTAGCTGGTTCTATTCATGTGGTTCAGATAGGGTCAACTAGAATGGAGCAGCTCCGAGATATGTCGGGATACGACTTGAAGGACGAGCATAAAAAAATCCGCGGCGCCGGCGAAGACTTATTTGTAAATGTTTTCCATGAGCGAGGCGTAACCCATACTATCACCTACACCATGGACGAAGCCGAAGGTTTGTTGCCCACAAAGCAGTGGGTTGAATTAGAGACGTCAGTTAATATTCCGGCCGGTTTATTTACCATGGGTACTGATAGTTTAAAGAGCGACGTGCAGAATAGACCTGCACACACGGTCGATCTACCCGCATATGCAATTGATAAATTTCTTGTTACAAACTCCCAGTACGCTAGGTATGTTGCTCAAACTGGTCAGCGTGTTCCGCTAAACTGGAGTGACGGACATTTTCCGGCGCAGAAAGTAATGCATCCCGTTACTATGATTTCTTGGTTTGATGCCAAAGGCTATTGCGGATGGATGGGTAAGAGATTACCAACTGAAGCCGAATGGGAAAAAGCAGCTCGCGGCGACGACGGAAGGCGCTGGCCTTGGGGGGATGTAATGGATACTAAGCGCCTCAATACCTATTATAACGTTGGCTCAACCACTTCTGTCGATACATATAAAAATGGCGTAAGCCCATATGGTGTTTATGATATGTCGGGCAACGTTCTTCAATGGACGGCAGACGATTTTAATCCATATCCAAAATCGAGTGCGTCGGATTCAATTTTTAAGGGTAAGAAGCAGGTGGTTTCAGACGACCCGAGCGACCGTAAAAAGAAAGTAGCGAATTTTATTATGACAGAAGATAAATATAAAGTTATGCGTGGAGGATCATGGAAAGGTGATCCATTTTCTACGTCGTCTTATCATCGGGCGTATTCTTGGCCGCATATGACTAGTGATTTCTATGGTTTTCGTTGTGCAAAAGATATTGAACCGCTCAAAGCAGAGGCAATAAATAATGATTCATCTAAAAGCTAAATACCTGATTTCTTTTATCGCATTGTTTTTTTGCAATAATGCGTTTGCGGCTACCGATAGCTATCGATGGTTGCATGTCACAATTGATACGCCATGGGCTATTTTTATTTTTTTGCTACCTATGGTTTTATTTCCAGTAGTATTGATGGCGATACTTTACTGGCGTTTTTCGGGTAAAGAAACGGCTACGTCAAAATGGACTAAGCGTCAAAATGAATTATCAAGAAAATAATTGGGGTAATGCGGTGTTGTTGTCTTTTAAACTAATTTCTTCACGTTTTTTTTTGTTTATTTTTATAGGTTTAAGTTTATCAATATTTGCTCCCGTTTTTGCTGAGACAAGTTCTGTAGATGTCGCTGTAGAAGGTGCCGCTGAAAGAGCGGATGTTTTAACAAGCTTTGTGGGTACTCAGCGTGGCGAGATGATAGCTTCGTATGATGAGCAAAAAAACCAGCATCAGATATTATTTTACATGGGAGTTACGCTACTTCTCTTTGTTTTTTTAACTGCTGGATTCGGCATTGCAATGGGGATGTTGGGTAAAGAGGTTTTCGTTCAGCATATGGTTTGTGCTGGTGTCACTGTGTTTTTAGCAGTGGCACATTCAATAGTGGCCGTTGTCTGGTTTTTCCCTTTCTAAATTCTTATAGCTGTTTGATGAAAAATTATTATGCAGCTGACTAAGTTTAATTCAATATATTCACTTTCTTTAATTGTTTGCGCAGTCTATTTTTTTACTGGTGTAACCGCATTAAGTTACGAAGTATTATGGGCTCGAATGCTGTCCACCATTTTTGGTGTGAGCATATTCGGTATCGTTGTTACTATATCTGCATTTATGGCAGGCTTGGGTGTTGGTAGTCTGTTAGGCGGGCGTTTTCAGTATTGCTTCAAAAATCCACTCTTGGTCTTTGCTTTTATAGAATTTGCAGTTGCACTATTCGCATTTAATCTTCCTGTAATTTTTTCCGGTCTTGATGAATTTATCCAAACGTTAACGCTGGGTACGGGTTACGGCACCTGGATTTTCGTTCAAGCTCTAGTTACCTTTTTCCTAATGTTTATTCCTGCTCTGGGCTTGGGGTTTGGCTTTCCATTAATTCTAAGGAGTTTGCGAAATAGTAATATTTCGCTTGGATTGGTTTACTCGTTCAATACGCTGGGCGGAATGTGTGGCGCGTTGTTACCACTTATGCTCTTGCCTGTTTTTGGCTGGATTGTTTCTGATCGTTTAGTTGCTGTTTTCGGCTTTTTGTTGGCATTTATCATATTTGTTTTGTCGTTTTTTATTGGGTCGCAGGATAGTTTGCAGAAAGCAGACCCCGGTATTTCTCAAAAACGTATTAATGTCGGTCCGGGGCTAAATGTACTATTGGTTTACGGTGCTATTGGTGCCTCAGCTATTATGCTTGAAATTGGCTGGACTCGATTATATGGAATGATATTGCTGCGTACTGAATATGTAATGGCGGTGATTTTGGCAACATTTTTACTAGGAATAGGACTAGGAAGTTTGCTGGCTACACGCATGTCCGGAACACGTTGGCTGTTCATGCTTCCAGTTATTATCGTAATAAGTGCATTGTCTAGTGTTTATTTTTTACCAGCTGTATCTGCATGGGCCGAAACGGTTTCCTATTCGTCGTTGCTTACCTCAATGGTGCAGCAAGGAGGGGTAATCGCGTTGTTTACACTGCCCGCAACTCTCGCGTTTGGTGCTTGGCTCCCGGTATTAGTTTCATCTCATAAGAACGTTAGTGTCAGCGGCGCTTATTTTTATGGGGCGAACTCAATAGGGGGTTCTATCGGTGGACTGGTTGCCGGATTTATATTAATTCCCTATTTGGGTACAAGTGTAGTAATTGCTTTTTCTGCATTTGTTGTAGTGATGGCTAGTTTATATTGGGTTAAAGATAAATGGTTTAGATTCGTACCTGCGTTAACTGTCATTTTATTTATCCCAATTTTAACGTTTCCGTCAGTAAAAGATTTATTGCCTGTTTCCCAAAATGAATCAACAGACTTGCATGTGTATGAAGATGCACTAATGGTTACCCACGTAATTGAGGATAAAACAGGTCAGCGTTTATTATTAGCTGATTTGCAACGAATGGATGCATCGACAGCGCCTGATGCTATTACTGTTCAGAAAAACCAAAGTCGATTACCACTTTTGCTCCACCCAGATCCTCGTTCAATCTTATTTCTTGGGTTAGGAACAGGTATCACGGCGTCGGGCTCATTGCCCTACCCTCAATTGACAAGAGCAGCTGTAGAGCTGTCTGAAGGTGCGATAGCCGCGTCTTCGAGCTGGTTTTCAGAGGCAAATAATGGGGTCAGCGGAAAGCTATTGATAGTGAAAGATGACGCAAGACGTTATTTGAAATCTACTGATAAGTTATACGATGTTATTGTTGGTGATTTGTTTCATCCTGATCTTATTGGTAGGAGTAATTTATTGTCGCTTCAGCAATTTCTGCGTGCAAAAAAACGTCTGGCTGATGGCGGTTTATTTGTGCAGTGGATCGCTTTGAATCAGTTCGATGTTGATACATTAAAGGTTGTTTTAGCAACATTCAGAAAAAGCTTCCCGTATGCCTCATTGTTTGTTGATGGCTTTCGATTGGCGTTGGTTGGGTCTAAGGAGGAGCTTGGTGGGATTCACGGAATTAAGAGCAGTGTTTCTCGGCTAGATAGAGCGGGAGTAAAGGAAATTACCGGTGGAGAAGGGGTCTGGAGCTGGGCTGGGCGATATTGGGGTCCTTTACCGGAAACGGATTGGGCTCTTCAGGACGAGTGGGCGCCAGTTATTGAGTTTCAGCTACCAAAGGCAAAGTTTAATCGTCAGCTAGACCTAGGTCGATTATTGGCTTTTTTGCAAGCTTTACGCTCACCTCCGCAGATTGCGATTGAGGTGCTGGGTGTTTCGAGTGATGACGCCCCCTATTTTGAAGCCGCTCATCAAGCTACTGATTTGTATTATCGTAGTTGGATTGCCTATTTTTCTGGGCAGAATCTAGAAAGCCAGAAATTGTTATCTGCAGCTTATACGATTAATCCAGATGATCAATGGATAGGTTTTGGGATGGCTGACGCGATGTTTGCCTCGATAAATCAGGCTATTGATAGTGGGATCTCTGAAAAAATGGCTTTAAATAAAATTATTGCAATCCGTCCTGATCATATTGGCGCGCTTAGGCGATTGTTGAGTATTTCAAAGAAGGAAGGTACTTTTGAAGAGGTTGATACGCTAAAAAAACAACTTTTACGTATATCCCCCCGGGAAAAGGTTGCGATTCAGTAAATGCGCTTTTGTTGGGCTGGTTAGGTTTGGGGTTGCCGCAAAACTTTGAGGCACAAAAAAAGCCCTTTCGGGCCTTTTTATGTGACTAGTACAACCAAAGGTGAGTATTACTCGCCTTTGTTACGTCGTTCTAGTACATCACCGAACGCCCAGTTTGCCATCATATATGAACCTACGATGATGAAACCAAAAGTGATAATCGGCACTAACATGTTAATTCCAAGTTCTGTAACCATTTTTCTAATCCCCCTCAGATTATTCTAATAGTGGCTTATTATAGCCTGTATTGCTTTATAACCCAGCAAAGCATCTTCTGACTATAACCAATCATTTTCTAAAAAACAAGTAGTTTCAATAACTTTATAAAGGTAGATGCCTTATTGTTTTGCGGAGAAAAAACAACCGCATTTTCGAGTTCTGTGTTCAGATTATATGGTAGTATTGGCATATGAAAGCAAACGAATCATTGGTTAAAATTCCAGTTGTACAAGCTATAACCTACAAGCCTGATGGTTTTCAATGGAAGCGTCGAGCTTCTAAATATGGCTTCATTTTATTATTACTTTTAATTCCTATTCTGGGTATATTTCGCATTGATGTATCCTCTGGTTTTATATTTATGGGCCGCGAAATCTGGTTTGGAGATTTTTTTGTTGTCTTTGGTTTTTGGTTAGCACTTGCTTGTACCGCAATCATCTTTTATTCCACCGTAGGGACAGCATTTTGTGGATGGGTATGCCCTCAAAATACGTTTTCCACAATTATGGATAATTTAACAACAAAGCTACTGGGAAAGCGCGCGGTTATAGATTGGGAAGGTAAGAGTGGGAAAATAGCGAATAAGAAAAATAAACCACTCAATTGGTTATTGCTTGTGATTCAGACCGTACTTATTTCTATGCTAGTGTCTTTTATTCCATTAATGTATTTTATACCGCCAGATGCTATCTGGTCTTTCGTGACATTTCAGGTCAATGAGTCTATACCTAGCTCTTTATATTGGATCTATACAGTATTCGTATTTATTGCTGCGGTAAATTTTGGTGTTGTAAGGCATTATTTGTGTCGTTACATGTGTGTTTATCGTATGTGGCAGTTTTTATTTAAAACGACGGATGGTTTGCATCTGGACTATGATGAAACCCGTAAAGCCGAGTGCGAGAAATGTAATTATTGTGTAACGTCTTGCATGGTGGATATTGACCCACGAAATACCAACACATTTGATAGCTGCACAAATTGTGGAGCATGTGTAACTGCCTGCAATTCACTTCATGTGAAAAATGGTGTCCCTGGTTTATTAAAACTAAAGTTTGGTAAGCGTCGAAACAAAGTAACATTGGCTCAACGTTCGATGGCATCACTGCCAGAAAGAATTCGCTGGGTTTTACCTGTTTGGGGGTTGGGTGTAGGGTTGTTTATTTGGGGGTTGATTTCTTATCAGCCTTATCATTTAGCTGTTTATAAGTCAGATAAGGATCAGGGCTCTCAAATTTTCGAATACCGAATAAATGTAGCTCATAAAATATATGAGCCTGGCGAAGTGAAAGTTACGATCGTTGGGCTTGATGAAAAATTGTTTACGCTTAGCAATGATAGAATAGTTTTTGAAAGCGTTTCCCGGCAAGATTTATTTGTGCAAATTAAGCCAGGTTTGTCTAAAGGTTTGCACAGCTTTATTGTAAAAGCAGAATCAAAAGACGGTTGGACGCGGTTAATGAGAATGCAACATTTTGTAAATAATGGGTAGTCAAAATGCCAAATAATACAGATATAAAAAAACGAATTAAAAAGAACAGAAACCCAGACGCAGTTAATGAAGGTGACTGGGGTGAGTCTTCTAATTTTGGTTACAAGAACGAAGAAGAGCGTAAAGAACGGCGTGGTTTAGAAGACTGGGAAATGGTTTCTTCGATGGAGCATTCTACGGTTGGAATTCCGTTCTGGTTTGTCGCAATTTTTGCTGTATTGCTTATTGTCGCGGTAGGGTTAACATTTCCATTTTGGGGTAATCGCCCTGGTTACGAGCGGCCCTGGTTTGATTGGGGTATACCTGCTGGTGTGGCCTGGGTTGTTTTCATGAGCGCTATTATTTATTATTTTGTGGAAATGCGACCAGCCAAAGCACAAAAGTTAGAGCAAGCCGCTAAATTAGAGCGGGAAAAAGAAATATTGGATAGCGAAGTAAATCATAGCAAAGATGAAAATAGCAACTAAGATGAAAACCAAACTAACAATCACACTTATTAGTTGTTTAATGTTAATTGCTTGCAACAATGCTCAAGGTCCTAAAGTAAAACACGAACTTCCTGAGCCGGAATCTGCAGGTGCAAAAGTCTTTGATTCATTTTGTAGTAATTGTCACGCGCCCCCGCGAATTAAGAGCCATAAAGCCGATGAATGGAGAAATATTGTAGAACGTATGCAAAATCATAGGCTTAAAAAAGCCTACCATTTGTTAACGGATAGTGAAAAAGAAACACTATTAACTTACCTGGAAAAGCACTCGATATAATACGATGAAAAAATTAATTTTATTAGTTCTGATTGCCCTAAGTGTTTCATGTACTAATGAAATTCCAACGACACAATTTCAGGAATGGGGTGAATATTCCTTTAGGCTGGAATCACGACCGCCTCATGTTAAGCCTGGAATGAATGAGTTTTTATTGATTGGTAATTTCAAGAAGAAATTTCGTGCTTATGATCTTATTGTTTCTTATCGAATGGGACCTGCAGGGAAATGGAGTCAGGCGATTCAGGATGGAAACACCGGTGTATATCGTAAAGCGATGCGTGTAAAAAATGTTGAAACTGATGTGCTTTTCGTTTATGTGAAACAGAACAAAAAAATTAAAATGACGGATGAGCCTGTAGAAGATCAAGTGTTTCAGTTTCCGCTAAATTATTCGTTACCATCAGATGCTAAATCCGGTGCGTAGTCTCTAGTTGAGTATTGACTAATTCGGTTGCGTCCTTTTTCTTTTGAGCGGTAGAGCGCATCATCTGCCGCTTTTAGTATTTCATCTGTTGTATTTAATTCGTCGCCGCTGTCCGCAACACCAATACTAATTGTGACATGTACTTCTTGCCATGGTATTTTTCTCGGTGGTGTTTTGTCAGGTTTTTGTGACGGTCTATCCTGATTTCGTAATATCAATTTCGTATGATCTATCGTTTCTCGTAAGTTAGACAGGTAGGGAAATGAAGCTTTACTATCTTTACCTGAAAATATAATGGCAAATTCTTCTCCTCCATACCTAAACGATTTACCTCCGCCACCGACGTTACCTATTTTACTCGCGACCATTCGTAAAACCTGATCGCCCACTTCATGACCATAAGTGTCGTTAAACTTCTTAAAATGGTCTATATCAAGCATCGCGATAGAATAAAGCCCGCGCAGACGCGAAGTTTCTTCATTCATAGCACGCCTACCGGGAAGTTCGGTGAGTTCATCAATGTAAGCGATCAAATATGAATTGTGAACCAGGCCCCATGCCATTATCAGGCTTGCAGTGACAATGAACATGGCGTCGGCAGGCGAATGCATACCTGATTGAAAGTAAAATAAAATGGAAACTAATGCACCAGCGAATGAAAATTCAAAAACGGTAGTATTTTTTGCGACGTAAATAACAATTATGAGGAAACTGAGCGAAAATGCAATTACGGTAGAAAGCGAAATGCTCTCTGGTAAAATTTTTGAAAGTGTTTCTGGTGTAAAAAGAGCCGCACTTGCTAGTATTTGCGGGTAATTTTGAATTGCCCAATAGGACAGAAGTAATTGTAAAAGCATTATTGAAATTGTCATAAAGCTTTGTATGGAAAGTAGCTGCTGTTCTTTTAAGCTTGTGATAAATACGATGTTAAGGGGCAGTAAAATACTGACTAATGCGATAATGGTTTTACCGCTTTCTGATATTTCTGGTTCGGAAATAATGCTGTGTACAATTAAATAGGCAATGCCAAGCGCTGCCGAGATGAGTGTAACTCGGTGTTTATTGAAAAATCCCCCCATTGTCATGACACTGAATATTACTAAATAAGGTATATAGGGGAGCTTTTCCTGTATGTCAGCGTGGATCCCACTTAAAAGTGGCATGCTGAAATATGTGGCTGCAATTCCTGCTACTGGTACAAATGTTAAAAATAATTTGTTTCCCTTCGTTCCGCTCACGCACCTATGTCCTTAAAATAGTTAATGCTTTTATTTTAAAAAGTGCCTTATACAAATAAATGGTCACCTTAGTTTATATCGTGAAAACAGGGAGCTTCTTTAGTGGTAAATAGTTGAAATAGCATTTGAGTGCTCAAAACCAACATTAAAACCCATTCTCTTTGCATGTCTCGAAAATAACTCACCATATCATTAGGAGGGGGAGAATAAATTAACTCATTCATTAACGACCGTACAGTATTGGGGTTAAATAGACCGCTTTCTTCAAGCTTTTGGACTGAAAGGTATTTTTCCAGTTCATCTATGTGTTCCTCAGAAAATAACCAATCACGTATTGGAGTGTAAAACGCACGTTTTTTATACTGGCCGGGAATTTTGGGTAAATGGGGGGTCATGATGCTTTTGAGGAGAAACTTTTCGTCCATGCCATTCAGTTTCAAATGAGGTGGGAGCCTCGCTGAAAGTTCGACAAGAGGATGATCCATAAAGGGTGCTCGTGTTTCCACGCTATGAGCCATACTCAGGCGGTCACTTTTCCATAAAATCCATCCAGGTAGGCGCATTTTAGTGTCGAGGTAAAGTGACTGATTGAGTGGGTGGCGGTTGATGATGCGCGGTTTGAGATTACTCAGTAAAGACTCCATCTGTGGTGATTCGTCTTTTAGAGTAGCATCAACGAACAGGTCGTCTGTCATATCATCAAGCAATTGCCAGAAATCATACCAGGACGGATAACAGCCAAATTGGTCGAAAACCCGCTTCTGAGACTCCGGTTGATGGTTCTGGAGCAGCATGTCCAAAAATGGCTTGGAGAAGTAGTTGCCGTACTCAGAATAATAGAAGGACTCGCGGTGTTTCTCCGATCCTTGAAGATTGCCGTTAACTCGAATCGCATCCTGTCGGTAGCAATCATAGCCTGCGAGGATTTCGTCCGCGCCGTCGCCGGTGTAAACCACTTTGAAATTATGTTGATGCACATGATCAGATAGTAAAAAATGTGGAATATCTACCGTCATTCTTTGAGGTTGTTCAAGTGAATAGAGGCAATCTTTTAGAATATCGAAATAACCTCCGGCGCGATTATCTCCCATGGTGAGTTCTGAATTGTGGATGCCAAAGTGATTGGCTACAGGCTTATAGGCGTAGGACTCATCGGACTGAGGGTTGTCAAAATGAATGGAAAAGCTTTCGACCGCTTTCGGATAGTGTGTTTTAAGTAGAAATGCCATCGTAGACGAGTTTAGGCCACCAGAGAGATAGGTTCCGATGGGAACTTCGCCAATTAAATGTGAAATCGCCGCGTCATGTAGCGCTTCTTCAAACTGGTTCTCCCAATAATTAATGTCGTCGGTTTCGTATTCATTGTCCTCTGGAAACTCAAGATCCCAGTATTCCTTTACGTTAAAGCGTCCATTGCTAGTGGCTTCGGCAAAGTGTCCGGGGGGGAGTTCGTAAACTTGTTCAAACATGGTGTTGGGTGAAATTGAGAACTGGTATTTAAAGTGTGATTTGATGGACTCTTTATTGATCTTCGGTTCGACAAGTGTTGAGGCAAATAAAGCTTTAATTTCAGAGCCTGCAAGCAGTGTATTTCCGTCCCAATGATAAAATAGCGGCTTAATGCCTAGCCTGTCTCGGGCAATGAAGACTGTTTTGGCGACGCTGTCATAGATTATAAAACTGAACATGCCGCGTAAAAGCGGTAAGCAGTCTTTTCCTTTGATACGAAATAATGCCAATACGACTTCTGTATCTGATTGAGTCTGGAATTGAACGCCGTCTTTTTGTAAAGATTCACGTAATTGTTGGTAATTGTATATTTCACCATTGAAGATAATCGTGTGGCGATTGTCGACTGATTGCATGGGTTGAATACCACCGTCTATATCAACGATGCTTAGCCGAACGTGCCCAAGCCCAATGCCTTTACCAATAAAAACTCCGTTATCGTCAGGTCCTCGATGCGCAATTGCATGGTTCATGCGATTGATTAGAGCCGAAGAAACTGGTTTGAAGTCTGTATTAAATATCAGCGTAATTCCGCACATGATGAATCCTGAAAGTTTGTAATAACCGTGTTGAAGTCCATAGTTTCTGAATTAAAAATTCAACTATTATAATTGCCAGTTTTCCAGCATATATAACCAATTTAATTCTATCGTATTGTAAGTGTTCAAAATTTATTATTAATACTTTATTTCTCAAAACCGCATATTAAATAAAACACAAATATCCTAAAGCCCTGACCTGCGGTGTCGATGTTTATTCTAGTTTAGATTGACCGACTGGAAAGGAATAGAAGGAAAGCAATATGCGAACAATCATGGTCGTAAATTCAAAAGGTGGTAGTGGAAAAACGACGTTAGCGACTAATCTCGCGGGGTATTATGCGTCGAAAAATCAGGTTACTGTTATAAAAGATTATGATCCGCAAGGTTCAAGTACCGAATGGTTAAAGCAGCGGCCCTATACCATGACGACTATTCATTCTCTTTCGGCATTTAAGCCAAGTTCACAATTTATGACTCGTGCTTTTGCGATGAGATTACCCCAAAACGCAGAAAGGCTGATTATTGATACACCAGCAGGTGTGGACTTAAAGCGTTTTATAACCACGGTGCAGTCAGTAGATAAAATCATTATACCGGTGTCTCCCTCGTCAATTGATATACGAGCAACCGCTATGTTTATACATGAGCTATACAAGTTTAGGAAAATGCACCGTTTTAATGCCGAAATCGGCATCATTGCCAATCG